>WNGI01000623.1_pt1 | contig 27063 bp, 21 predicted proteins | sample 5400621 | NCBI WGS metagenome assembly WNGI01 (sample SAMN13153374, study PRJNA577476) | soil metagenome | isolation source: 20 cm soil or saprolite under Garry oak tree replicate 1 | place: USA:California | collected 2016-06-15 | reverse complement strand
TGATCGACTCATCAAATATTTCTCGGCTCACGGAATCGACTAAGCGACCCATCATTTCTCGAGGAAAGCGATCTAAGGACGCGCCAAGAAGTTTGGCATGCTCCAACAATACGATGTGAGCCATGGGCCCCATAGCTTCGATTAAAGCTTCGCCGACAGAGTGAAAGAATCTTGCTGGAACGACGCCGCTTGTAGATATGGCATTCGAATGATCCGCAACCCCATTGGCGCGACTCCCTTTGATAAGCTGTACTGCTTGAAGCTTGGGCACCTGATTCTCCGGTAGAGAGCGCGCTTCAACCCGCTGTATGCTATCGCGTCGAATTGCAGGTGGCCGCGCGGAGGAGCCGGAGAAAGAGAGATCATCGGCAACCTCATGAATGAGCAATGGCTCAATTTCTCTTTTATCCAGAGCATAGGCGTTAATCATTGCGTTGTCGCATATGACATTAATGAGTCGTGGAATTCCGCCGGAATAATAATGGATTTCCTCAATCGTCCTTGGCGTGAATACGCCCGGATTACCGCCCGCGTGTCTAAGGCGGCTGGCAACGTATTCTTGGCATTCGCTGAGTGAAAGTGGACGGAGATGATGGCGCAGTGTTATTCTCTGCTTTAATTGCCGCAATTGCGGAGTATTCAAGCGCTCGTTTAGCTCCGGTTGCCCGGCAAGCAAGATCTGTAAAAGCTTGTCCTTGGTAGTTTCAAAATTTGAAAGGAGTCGAATACTCTCCAAGACATCCGACGCCAAATTCTGCGCCTCATCGATAACTAGAGCCGAATTCTCCCCTGCACGATAGCGCTGCAGCAAAAACTCATTCAGCAGGGAAATGTAATGATGCATGTCGTACACCTCTCGCAGAGGTTCGACGAGTTTGAATTCTTCACAAATATACCGCAGGAGATCGAGCGGACTTGTAATGGAGCTAAAGATCAACGCCGTTTGAGTGTCTTCGGGAAGCTGGCTGAGTAATGTTTGGATTAGCGTCGTTTTTCCGGTTCCCACCTCCCCGGTCAGCACGATAAATCCTCGTCGTGCGTTGATACCATATTGTAGTTGGGCCAATGCTTCTCGGTGACTTGGGCTAAGATAAAGAAAACTTGGATCGGGAGTGATATTGAATGGTGCCTGAGAAAACCCGAAATGCCGTTGATATAAGTGTTCCATGTGAAAGGATCAGAAGAACATGGGTGCAAATATTCGAAGACAAACAATTCCAACAGTGAGAGCCCCGAGTGAAGCCAGCACCATCACCCCTTGCGACCGTCGTTGTTCGACAACGCTGCCGCGCGTCATCAAGGCGGGAATGGTCACAAGCAATGGCACATTGACGTAAGCGCTAACCTCATCGCCCCTCTTAAAGGAGGTATCGACATTCTCCCACACAAACGCTAGGCCAAAACCGCCGCCCAAACCGACTAAGAACCCAATTAGAATGATCATCGGTCGATTTGGACGAAGTGGTTTGAGCGGAAAGTTAGCCGGATCGAGGATCTGGAACTGTTCACCCTTTTGTTTCTTTTCCATATTTTCCGACAAGTCCGACTCAAGACTCTTGCTTAGCAAGTCTTGATATTTTCGCAGCGTGATCTCGTATCCCCTACTGATTTTCGAAAGCTCTATTGCTCGAATTGGAGTCACATCGACCCGCGACTGTAGTGTGGCAACTTGACTGCGAATGTTATCGCGCTGGGTTCGGAGGGTTTGAATTTCGGCATCGATATCAGTGATCTGGCTTTGTAAAACCTGCTTCAAAGGATTACCGCTTGATGCACTGGTCAAGGTTGAAGACTGGCTGGGGACCACATTTCGGGCTTCAGCCTCAAGGGCTTCAATTTCTTTTTTGATCCGAACGACATCGGGATGCTTGTTACTGTACCTTTGTAGCAAAGAGTCCAGTTCTTTTTTCCTCATCTGAATTTGTATGTTTTGGGTTCCGCCCTCCGCCGGCCCTGTAAAACCGCCACCTAAGAGGTCCACTCCGAGAATGTCGGATTCGACGGTTTGTTTTTGCAGAATACCTTTACGTTCCTGCAACGAAGTTAGTCGTTGGTTACTGGCCTCCATTTCCCGTCGAAGCTGCTCTAGTGTCCGTAAGTTGCCGTCCAATTGTTCAGGGAGTTCATAACGGTGCGCAGCCTTGTACTGGTTCACCACGGTTTCTTGTTCTTCCAATTCCTTACGCAACCGATCCGCTTCCGCGGACATGAAGGTTTTGGTTCCGATTGCCTGTTGTTCCCTAACCTGCAGGTTTTGTTCGATGAATAACGATGCCAGACGACCGGTAACCTGTTTCGCTTTCTCTGGATTCTCTGATTCAAATGACAACAGAAAGACGTTATTGCGGCGAAGCTCTATTTTGATTGTTTTGCGGAGTCTTTCAATGCGATCCCCCAACATTGAGGACTTGTCGGAGGGATAGAGATTAAATTCTTGGACGATCTTCTCGAGTTGAGTTCGACTGAGAATTTCTTGGATAATCGCCTGCATCCGCTCCGCAAGGTCTGTCGTGATCGTTGAGGTTACAAAAGAAGAGGGAACCCTTTGGGGACTGACAAGTATGAGGCTGGTGGACTGATAAATGTTAGGGAGAATCGCCGCCGTATATACCGACAACAAAAACACCACAACACACACGCAGATAATGAGGCCCTTCCGCCTATAGAAGCTACTGAGTATTTGGGAAATATCAAAATCTGCCATGCCGTTCATGAAGAAGCCTCCCAGCTGTCTTTCTAAGGAACTATGATTCTATCGCCAGGTCTTAACAGCACATCTTGCTTGAGATCTCCCTTAATGATCGCGTCATAATCAACGGTGTACTCAGTTACCTTACTGCCGTCCCGTCGTACCACACGAATATTGCTGCGGTCCGCGAAAACCCCGAGCCCGCCCGCGCGCGTCAGCAGTTGGAGCAAGGTCTCGTTGCCACTCAGAGGAAAAGCACCTGGTTTTCCGACCTGCCCCACCAAAAAGACTTCACTCGAAGCAATCCCTTCGACCCGAATTGTAACAAACGGATCCGTGGTAAATTCCCTATATTTATCCTCCAACGTTTTTCTAAATTGCGCAGTCGTTTGCCCAATTACCTGGACTTCGTTTATGAGCGGCAGCGTCACATAGCCGTCGGGGCGAACCTTTACGGTTCCCGATAAGGTCGGTTCCTTCCAGACGTTGATATTCAAACTGTCACCCGCCCCGATTAGATAGAATTCTTCCGGCGGCTTTGCCGGGTCGGGAGTATCAGAGGCTACCCGAAACTCTTGCACACGCAGATCTTTGCTGGCGCATCCTGATACCAAACCCGCAATTACGATTAAACTCATCAACAATCTGCTTCTCATGAACCGCCCCCATAAGATAAACCTTCCCGACGGAGTGTGAACATACTCAAAAGTGTCGTGATTTTTTACAGCATTAGGTCGAATCGCAAGTTCCGCACCACTATAGTTACTACTCAAAAATACAAAAAATGCGCATTTGATTCTCGTTTATTCATCTCTAATGAGTTCGCAACCCAACATCTGGACGCGATTTATGCCCTAATAAAGTAATGGAAGCCAAAAATGGGCAATCTCGCCCTGCGGCGCCAATGGTACCGTAAACTAATGTTACTGGTGGAGGAGAAAACGGGTTTAACGGTTTAAGGAGAGAGTTGTGGAACTTGTCTCGGAAACGGTGTTGTCAAAACCGGCGATAAGGTGGATGAGGACATGCTTCGTGCGAGACCAGTGTTGGGCCAGAGATCAAAACGTGTCGTTAGAAACGCAAATACACTATTAGATTTAACCGTTCCTTTCTGCAGTAGATCCGTTGAGGTTGCCCCGGCCCCACTGTTGATCCAGTTGAAGCTATAATTCAAGCCAGAGGAAAGCCAACTCGTGAACAGGTATTGTAAACCTAAACCTGCCTGAAATGTCTTGAAATTAACGTCTTTGGTGTCGAAAAACGACAGGTTCGCACTGGAATATGTGGAGAGCTTTTCAGTAAGCCGCCAGTTAAAATTTGTGAACAAACTGGTGGTATCCGAGATTCCCGCCACACCTAAACTGGGAGTCAAACCTTTTCTCAAACCACCATTTAACTGCGCGGTTTCCCAAAGTTTGGTTATTGTTATGCTCGTATTGTTAGCTACCCGCGGCCCGCTATTGCCGGTATTGAGCGATAACCCGGAGCTGGCAGCCAGAGAGAGCGTGGGCGTCAGTTGCAAGTTGTAATTTGTAAAATAATCATCGCCGAGGTCGAAATTATGAATGACGCCGTTGTCCCCGTTGCGCGAGTTATTAATCGAAATTGTGTAGCCCGCATGAAGATTGTGTTCCTGCTTCCAGTTGTAAATCCCGCGAGCGCCAATCGAAGTAAATACGTCTGTGCCACCAGCGCTGCCGGTGAAACTCGTAAAGCCGTTTGTAACCCAGCCAGTGAAACTGATGTCCGGTCTATACAGATATGAGCCTTGCAATGAAGCGAAGTTACTTGTCTGCGCACCTTGTGTAAGGTCGTTAAGATTTTGGGACAAGGGCGGCGTTGCAACGCCGCCTACTGGCGGAGGCGAGGTCGGCCCGGTTTGAAACTGGCCAAATCCATTTAAGTGTGAGGTGCGGGTACTCCCTAGACGTTGGAATGAATCGGATAAATTAAAGTTCAGCCGTGGGGAATATTGGTATGTATATCCGGCGTTCGCTGAAACATTATCAAAGTTATTTAAATCGCTATGACGTGCATAGATCTGATAGCTGGGGCTGATATTGGCGGTCAGAGTTGGGGCAACCTGACCTTCCGGTGCATAGAGTAGCGTCAGCGTCGGGACGAAAAACGTAATGAAATCATGATCCTTACTTTTCGAAAAAAAAATATTGTCGTTGTACTCTTCCCCCGTTGTCAGGGAAAATTGACTGGCAAAAGCAGCCCAAGATTCGCTGGGAATCAGCAACCAAAAAATCGCCGCAACAATGCTCCACTCAACCCAGATCCTTGAACGATTCCTTGTGCAGCCCATGCCTCCTCATCTTTCTGTAGAGCGTCTTGTTGTCGACCTTCGCCTCACTTGCGGTCAAGGAAATAGCACCCTTGTATTTGATTAGAAGACTCCTGATATATTCTTTTTCGCTACGCAGCAACCATTGCTTAAGTGACAAATCACCATCACCTTTACTGATATAGAGCCGGTCAACAACCCTTTGCGGAGGCGCAGGCAGATCGACATCCTCGATGATTTCGCTTTGACACTTGACAATAGCGCGTTCGAGAATATTCTCGAGCTCTCTGATGTTCCCCGGCCAATGATACGCGAGCATTTGATCGAAAACTTTGGGGCCAACTTGCCTAATCTTCTTCTCTTGTGCAACGGCATGTTTGCCAAGGATGTGGTTGACTAGGACTGGGAGGTCTTCGAGTCGATCGCGTAACGGCGGCAGCTGCAGAGGAATCACGTTAATTCGGTAATAAAAGTCCTCGCGCAGGGTGCCGCGAGCCAAGCAAATTTTCAAATCTACGTTAGTGGCCGCAACGACACGCATATCGACTTTCAATTTCCGATTACCACCAAGACGTTCAACTTCCCGTTCTTGCAGCACTCTCAATAATTTAACCTGCATTGGCGGCGCCATAGTCTCAATCTCGTCGAGAAAAAGAGTTCCGCCGTCAGCGATTTCTATTTTCCCCGCACGACTCTGCACAGCCCCCGTAAAAGCGCCCTTTTCGTATCCAAACAATTCGCTTTCTAGTAGAGTATCCGGGAACGCACCGCAATTAATCGCGACAAATTGTTTTCCTTTGCGTCGGCTTAAATTATGGATCGCCCGGGCTACTAATTCTTTACCCGTTCCGGTCTCGCCGGTGATCATTACACCAGAGTCCGTTTCGGCTAACGATCTAATCAAGTCGAACACTTTCAGCATCTTGGGACTTTTACTGAGAATGTTCTCCAGTTGATGCTCGTCGTGAACAACGCGTTGGCGAAGTTCGCGCACTTCGTCCAGCAAGCGCCGCTTTTCGATGAGCTTTTCACTCACTAACCGGATCGCTTCCGGTTGAAACGGCTTGGTAATATAATCGCTTGCTCCGAGCTTCATTGCCTCAACTGCTTGTTTGATATTTCCAAATGCTGTGATCAGGATAACGTCGGTGTCTGGGCATTTTTCTCGGACATGACGAGCAAGCTGAAATCCGTCCATCCCGGGCATTTTAACGTCAGAAACAACGATTGCGAATTTGTCCTCCGCTAGCTTTTTAACACCCTCCTCACCGCACGACGCAGTAGTGACGCGAAAGCCCTCTTGCTCATAAAACTGGCCAAGTTGCTCCCTTAACCGGTCATGATCTTCAACAATCAGAACATTATGCATAGCTGACGAAATCCGGTTCTAAACTTTGACTTACCGCTCGGAAGACTTAGCTGCGTCGCTCAACGGAAGTATGACGTCAATCCGTGTTCCCTGGCGCTCCTCACTCGAAATCTTGACGAGCCCGCCGTGCACTTCGAAGAGGCGAATTGCCGTGCTGAGCCCGAGGCCATTTCTTTCAGGCTTGGAAGTGAAAAAAGGAGCAGCAGCTTTAGCCAAAATTCTTGCTTCCATACCACATCCAGTATCCACAACAGAGATTCGGACAACGGACTCGTTAGCTATCCTCATCTCTCTGCTCGCTTCGACGACGACTTTGTCGCCGGCTTTGGTCGCATCAAGCGCATTTTGCAGAATCAATGTCAACGCGAGTTCCAGAAGAAACGGATCCGCAGAAATATGCGTGCCGTCGATAGACTCCTGGACCGCTGCCTGAAACTCTACTTTTTTTTCGGCAAATAGAGGCGCATTAGAATGAACGAGCGAATGAATAATGTCTCCGAGATCGACCGCCGTTAAGTGGACTGGCGGCTGCGTAAAATGGGAAAAAGACCGCGTGAATTCTACTGCGCGATCCACGGTTTCTTGCAACGCATCGATTTCATCGAGCGAAATGCCGCTCCGTTTCAATGAGCCGATCAGAAGGTTAATCAATTGAAAATGATTGCCAATTTTGTGAACGAATTGCGAGATAATGCCGGTATCGAAAGATTGCGCGCAAACATCCGAAGATAACGGAATCAGACAGCCCCGGATGCGAATGTCAGCATCTTTGCCGACTCTTCGAAAACTATGTGATACCCAAATAGGTAATCCTCGGTCGTTGATAATTCTGTGATTTTCCGAAGCTAGCTCCATCCGCGGGAGCTGAGCCAGTCGCACCATTAGCCGATCGCGATCCTCATGATATGGCCGATCGAACCATAGGGTCCGATTACCCCATAAAGATTCCGGCTGGATGCCAATAAGGTCGAAAACATTTGACGATATCATCTTCACGGTCAAATCCGCCCCGGCTTCGTATGTTACGCACGGTAACGAAGCTAGGAATTCAATCAATTTATTGCTTATTCCGAGACCCTTTGGGGGCACAAATCGATTTTCGTGAGTCGTCTCTGCCGGCGCACCGGAATCGACCTGCTTTTCAATAATGCGGCCTACAATACCCGACAACACAACCCCCGTCCGATGGTTCGAGCGGACAAACCATAACAAACTATCTGGCATTTTTGCCATAATACCTAAGGCATTTCAAGAAAATTGTTGCAAATTTTTACACTCCCATGACTCGGAGGCCTGAACAAATGCACGACACAAGTACTCAAAATCATGGATTTTTCATGACGCACTTCCAACAACTTACTAAGTCTGACGGTCTACTCCTGTAAACTCCCTTTACGCTCTTCCCCATCAATTGAGTAGCCATGCATGCATCGGGCAGTAATCGTGGCGAGAGCGCTGCAATGACGAATGCGGGCCTCTGCGGGAACAATCAGGCACAATTGACTTTTGTCCCGACCGTTTCGATTGTTCGCGTGCTCTACTTGCGATTTTCTACCCTTGTCATTTGTTCGTGCCAACCTAGATTACTTGGAAATCTTAAATGTCTACCAAAGGGAAATGATTCAGAATTCTATGATTGCAAATGCCAGAGAGCAAATCGTCGCCCGGACCAGAGACAGTGATCGGCGATGTGAAAAAAACAAGCCTCCCTGCGAATCTATTTTTGAAATAGTGTGGCACATGACTTGCTCGTATCCCTATGAATCTCGTCATTCTTAACATCGGCTGATGGAATCGATTCTCAATCTCAACATGTTGCTAGCAGAAAACTTGGTTCTTTTAGGCGCGCTGTGTTTTTACTTGCTCGCCAAAGTCAGAAGCCCTCGCAATGACGTGAAGGTCCACGTGTCGAGGCGGGTCGTATTCGGAACCCTTTCCGCCGCCAGCGCCCTCATCTATCTATTCATTTCAGGCACCATCCTTGATGTCCTGCGCGCGCGGCAGCCGGTGGGTTTCAACGCGCTAGTACCCGGGGCAATCTTTACTCTTAGCGCACTTTTTCTTTTTGTGTACTTGTCTCCCCATGTTCACAGCAGCTTCAGAGGCATGATCACGCGAAATTTTTTTCGACATAAATATGACTATAGCGATTTGTGGATGAAATTCTCGGATAAGTCGAGCGGTTCGCTCAACATTCGCGATTTATTACCTCCAGTCGCGGAGTTTGTCGCCGACGCAATGTTCGTTCGGCAAGTAGCATTTTGGCTCCGCTCACCGACATCGGACATTTATCATCTCGAGTACTGTCACAAGGCATTGTCCCGGGATCGAACGATTCCTTCTCCGCTACGAGTGGATCGGTCACGGAGCAAAGATACCAATTTAAGCGTTTTTCGCGTACCCGCAGACGGTGATCTGGCGGTCGCTTCCGTGTTCCCCATCGATGGAATTTCGGCGCTCAAAGCGCTAGGAATTCAGCGCATAGTGTTGGTTGAAAGGGGTAGCGAAGTATTGGCCGTAATGGGTATCGGCGCGCAACCCGCCGAAGAAACAACGTCCGCCGAAGACGATCAATTCCTCTCCAGTGTCAGTAGCCAGCTGGGCCATCTAATTTTGACGCACAAGATTTCGGAAGAATTGCTGCTCGCCAGGGAATGGGATTCATTCAATCGCTTTGCCTCGTTTATACTGCACGACTTAAAGAACCTCGCAACGCTTCAAGGAATGACACTCGAAAATGCCAAAAATCTACGCCACAATCCAAATTTCGTATCCGACGCTTTTGCAACTTTTCACCAGACGACCGAAAAGATGATTAATCTGATCGCGAGTCTTTCTGTCCAAAGGGGCCAATTTTCACTGAAGCAACAGCCGGTCAATATTCTGGAAGTGCTCGCCAACACTTTCGACGATCTCAAAATTGACCAGCGAAACGGCGTTCGAGTCCTGACTGCCTTTCCACCCAAGGAAAAAGTCCCGGTAATCACCGGCGATCCAGAACTGCTTCAGAAAGCCTTCACCAACTTGCTCCTCAACGCGATTCAAAGCCTGCCGAAAGGCGAAGGCGCTGTGGAGGTGACGGTGTCACAGGAAATTCGCGGAAAAATTACCGCTTCAATCCGCGATACCGGCTGCGGTATTGCTCCCGAACGTTTGGAAAGCCTGTTCCGGCCGTTTCAAACCACCAAAGACAAGGGATTGGGAATCGGTCTGTGCCACACCCGCTCGATCATTGAAGTTCATGGAGGACAAATCCGTATCGAAAGTCAGGTCAATGCCGGCACTAAAGTAGAGGTAGAACTACCCGCGCTCTAATCGAAATCAGAGAAAGGAAATAGAGACTGTGAATCCAAAAATTCTACTAGTTGACGATGAAGAAAACATCCTAAAGCAAATGCGCTGGGCACTCGAATCCGATTACCAAGTCTTCACCAGCTCGGTTGAAGGCGAAGCGACGAACATCTTTGAAAACGAAAAGCCGCCGGTCGTGACCCTGGATCTTTCGCTAAATCCTCACAACCTAGCGGATCTGGGTGGAATGCGATTGTTGGAACAGATACTTTCCGAGGAACCGACGACGCGCGCCATTGTGGTCACCGGCAACGACGACGATCAAAATGCGCTGCGCGCGGTGCGGCTTGGCGCATTCGATTATTATGCCAAGCCGGTTCGACTCGAAGAATTGAAAGTCATGATCAAACGCGCCTTTCACATCCACGATCTTCACAAGCGGGTGCATCAAAACGAGCAGAGTTTTGGCGAGGGCTTTCGTGGCATGATAGGAATCTCGAAATGCATGAAAGACATTTTTCGCTTTATCGAGCGCGTCTCAGTCTCGGACATATCCGTATTGATCTGCGGCGAAAGCGGTACCGGCAAAGAAGTCGTAGCTCACGCGATCCATCTGCAGAGCCAACGCAAGGATAATCCCTTCGTGGTCGTCAATTGCGGTGCCATTCCCGAAAATCTCTTGGAGAGCGAGTTATTCGGTCATGAGAAGGGCGCCTTCACCGGCGCCCACGTTCAAAAGCGAGGAAAATTCGAGCTCGCTCACACCGGGACGCTATTTCTCGATGAAATCGGCGAACTTGCGCCGCCGCTTCAGGTCAAACTTCTTCGTTTCTTGCAAGATCGAAAGATCGAGAGAGTTGGTAGCACCCAGCACATCGAAGTCGACGTGCGGATTATCGCCGCGACGAATCGTAACCTGAAGAAGGACATGGAAAACCATTTATTTCGCGAAGATCTCTATTATCGATTGAAAGTCGTGCCACTCGACATGCCGCCGCTGCGGGATCGCAAGGAAGATATCATACCCTTGGCGCAGCATTTTCTAAAAAGGTTTTGCAAGGAACATCGCAAACCGCCGGTCACGCTTTCCCCCGAAGCCGAGGGCGCACTACTAATGCATCCATGGCCGGGCAACGTTCGCGAGCTCGAGAATCTGATCAGCCGCTCGGTGGTTCTCAGCCCCCGTTCCGTTCTCAAGCCGAGCGATTTGGGATTTGCGTTGGATCAGATTCCAACCGACGTCAACCTGAAGTTTGCCAAAAAGGCGATCGAGATGGATTTCGTGAAAAAAGCTTTGCAGCGCAACGGAGGCATCGTCAGTCGAGCCGCCCGCGAGCTCGGCATCAGTCGCGTAAATCTGTATGAGCTGATAGAAAAATACAACATTCGCCCCCAGGAATTTAAAATGATCAAAGCCGCAAGCAAATCACAACTAAAGACACGGGAGGTCTCGTAATTGAAGGCGCTCAAAACCAAGCTGGAAACTCGTAAGGCGACCGCGGCGGTGATCGGACTCGGTTATGTCGGATTGCCGTTGGCAATGGAGATCACAGCAGCAGGCTTCAAAGTCATCGGCATCGATCTGGATAGATCCAAGATCAACACGCTCAATGAAGGCAAGTCCTATATTTTGGACGTTCCTGATAAAAGCATCGCCGATGCTGTCGGCGCTGGAAAATTTATGCCGACGTCGGATTTCGGCGCGCTGGCGAACGCGGATACTGTCAGCATTTGCGTGCCGACGCCACTGAGCAAAAGCCGCGACCCGGATATTTCTTTTATTCTTTCAGCGACCGAAGAGATCCGGAAATACTTACATCGCGGTCAGCTGATCGTTCTCGAAAGCACAACCTATCCCGGGACGACTGACGAATTGATCGTGCCGGAGCTGGAAAGCTCCGAGCTTAAAGTTGGCCGGGATTTCTGTGTCGCCTTTTCACCCGAGAGAATCGATCCCGGCAATGCCAAGTTTAATACCCGCAACACGCCTAAGATCGTCGGAGGCATCACCGCCGAGTGCACGGAAATCGCCAGATTATTTTATTCACAGTTCATTGAAAGGGTGATTCCCGTCAGCAGTACCAAATGCGCCGAAATGGTTAAGCTGCTCGAAAACACCTTCCGCAGCGTGAACATCGGCATGGTGAACGAGCTGGCGCTCATGTGCGATCTGTTGGGAGTCGACGTTTACGAAGTTATCGATGCAGCTGCGACCAAGCCTTTCGGTTTCTCCCCGTTCTATCCGGGTCCCGGACTTGGCGGACATTGCATTCCGATTGACCCGCATTATTTGGCGTGGAAGCTTAAAGCGCTCAATTTTCAGGCGCGCTTTATCGGCCTCGCGGCCGAGATCAATGGCATGATGCCGTCAGTGGTGACGACTTTGGTGGCCGACGGGCTCAATCGGGTCTCCAAAAGCATTCGCGGCTCCAAAATCATGATCCTCGGCGTCGCCTATAAGAAAGACGTCAGTGATTGCCGCGAATCGCCCGCACTCGATGTCATGCGACTGCTTAACGACAAGGGAGCGATTCTCTCTTACAACGACCCGCTCGTGCCGACGTTACGTCTTGGCCGAAGCGTACTAAACTCTGTGGAAGCATCACCGGCGGAAATTGCCAAGCACGATTGCGTTATTATCCTCACCGACCACAGCATTTACGATTTCCAAAAAATCGTCGAGGCGGCGAAGCTAGTTATCGACACGCGGAACGCCACCAAAGATCTCCATGCGTTTAAAGATCGCATCATCAAACTCGGTGCCGGCAACAGAGTTCCGTCCGACACCGTACATGAAGATGGCCACGAAGGGATGCCTGCGGCGCCAACCACTCATTGATGGATGCCACCGACCTCAGCGGGCACACAATTAACAAAGCTGATTTGAAGCGCGATTTGAATGCACTCGCACTCCCGGACTTTGGCAGGTAAGGTCTCGACGGTTTGGCTGTTTGGTCCCGTGGAATCCTACTCAGCCACGTGAAAAGCTCTAATGAAAGAGCTCGCATTCACATAATAATAGGAGGGCTCATAACGTCGGAATGAATGCCCAACTTCTTGAAGTCGCCTTTATTTTCCGTGACAGCGCTTGTATTTCTTGCCACTGCCGCATGGACAGGGATCGTTGCGGCCGACCTTATCACCGTCGCGTTTGGTTGGGCCGCTCGGCCGCGCAGGCAGCGTCTCTTCGCCGTGGCTCAAGACCATACGTTGCGGCCGAGGCTGCTCGATCTCGATTTCCCGCGCGACGTTTTCTCGCGCCAGCTCCACGGTGAACAGTTTTTGCACAACGTCTTCTTCTTTCCGGCGGATCATCTCCTCGAACATGTCGAATCCCTCTTTCTGGTACTCCTGGAGCGGATTCTTCTGCCCGTAGCCGCGCAAACCAATACCCTCTTTGAGATGATCCATGTTCAAAAGATGATCCTTCCAGAGACTGTCAATGGTTTGCAGCATGATGATTTTTTCCAATTGCCGAAGCATCGGCTCGCCAAAACGTTTTTCCTTATCTTCGTAGTTTTGCAGCACCCGCTGGTGTGCCATTTCCGAGAGACCTTCCGCCGACAAGGATTCCTCCTCGCCGGCTTTAAACTCCAAACGAAGATTAAACTGATGATAAAACGCTTCGTTTAAACCCGCGAGATCCCATTCGGACGGATGAAGCTCTTTGTCCGAGTATCGCCCGACAATGTCTTCAACGAGATCCTCGGCCATTTCGAGCACCTGCTCTTTCAAGACCGCGCCTTTCAACACCTCCCGTCGTTGGTTGTAGACAACCTCCCGTTGTTTGTTCAGCACGTCGTCGTATTCCAATAGATGCTTGCGAATATCGAAGTTGTGACCTTCGACTTTCTTCTGGGCATTTTCAATTGCGCGGGTCACCAGGCCATGCTCAATGGGCACACCTTCCTCCATGCCCAGCCGACTCATGATGCCTTGAATCCGATCAGCGCCAAAAATCCGCATCAGATCGTCTTCCAGAGACAGATAAAAGCGTGATGAGCCGGGGTCACCTTGCCGTCCCGCGCGGCCGCGTAGTTGATTATCGATGCGCCGGCTTTCGTGACGTTCGGTGCCTAAAATGTGCAACCCGCCGGCGGCGATGACTCGGTCTTTCTCCTGGCTGCATACCTTGTTGTAGTCTTCCAAGATTTCACTGAATCTCTGTCGGTACTGGTCCGGCGCCTTGTCCAATTCTTCGCGCACCTGCTCGACCATGCGCAAATATTCCTGACGCTTGCTCTCGTAGTTCTCCTGAGCCTTGCGCACCGCTTCTTCATACGGCATGCGAATTTCTTCACAGCGCGTTTCGGCTTCCTCGAAAGCGCGATACACCTGCTCGTATTCAGTGACCACTGCCGCATGCTCGCCCTGAGCCAGCACCGCTCGGGCGTTTTCGAATTCGAGATCAATCAATCGCTGCTCGTAGATCCGCCGCTTCTCGTCCAAGGACTCCATCAGCGCTTGGCGCTCGCGGGTATTTTCTTGCCAGCGCTCCAGCGTTTCCGTAAAGCCGTCCCTGGCCTCAGCAAATTCGCCGGCGGTCTCGGGGGCGCTCCCGTTGGCTGCCTCGATTATTGCCGTTTCGAGCGACTCCTTGGCGCGTAGGTAGCCGTCGGGAATCGGCCGCATGTTGTGCAGCGCTTCGATTAACTCCGTGGCAGAAAGATCTTCGTAACGCTCCCGCGCGTGGCGAAACGGCGAAATCGCGCGGATCTCACGCTGCAGTTCCGTGGTTCGCTTTAACGCTTCGCCGCGATTTTGCTCAAAGACCTCGCCGTCCTTCAAGTATTTCTTCTCTATCCACTGCACTTCTTCTTCGTATTTCTCCCTGAGCTCGCGCAAGGCATCTTCGTAGCGCGCCGCGCCTTGGTTCGGCAGTTTAGCGGCGCGGTTAATCGACTCGTTTTCCATGTCCGAACGCGATAAAAATTCCGGATTGCCGCCGAGTAAGATGTCCGTGCCACGTCCCGCCATGTTGGTCGCGATCGTCACGGCGTTGTACCTGCCGGCCTGCGCGATGATGCTCGCCTCGGCTTCATGGTTCACTGCGTTCAATACGTTGTGCTTGATCCCTTTCTTTTTGAGCATGCGCGAAATCCGCTCGGACTTCGCCACTGAGGTCGTTCCGACCAAAATCGGCTGCCCCTTTTTGCTTCGTTCTTCGATCTCTTGAACCACTGCGTCATACTTCTCGTTGTCGGTGCGGTAGACGACGTCAGCCAGATCTTGGCGTATCATGGCGCGGTGGGTCGGGATGACGGTGACATCGAGCTTGTAAATTTTCTTGAATTCCGGAGCCTCCGTATCGGCGGTCCCGGTCATGCCGGCGAGCTTTTTGTACATGCGGAAATAATTTTGGATCGTGATCGTGGCCAGCGTCTGGTTTTCTTCCCGAATATGCACGCGCTCCTTGGCTTCAACCGCCTGATGCAATCCGTCTGACCAGCGCCGTCCGGGCATTAATCTACCGGTGAATTCGTCAACGATAATCACCTCGCCGTCTTTGACGACGTAATCAACGTCGCGCTTGAAAATCGCGTGCGCTTTGAGCGCTTGCTGCACGTGGTGCAGCGTATCGATCTGGCGCGGATCATAAAGGTTGTGCACGCCAAGAAGGCGCTCCACCTTCGCTACCCCGCCTTCGGTGAGCGTCACGGAGCGGCTTTTTTCGTCAACGGTGTAATCACCCTTGGCGTCGATGGCCGCGCGATCTTCTTGCGATGGATCGCCCTGGATGACGGCGCCTCGTTGTAGCTTGGGAATAATGCGATCGATAATGTAATATTTGTCGGTGGACTCTTCCGCCGGTCCGGAGATGATCAGAGGCGTCCTGGCCTCATCGATAAGAATATTGTCGACTTCGTCCACTACCGCATAATTGAGTTCCCGTTGGACGTATTCCTCCAAAGAGAACTTCATGTTGTCGCGCAGATAATCAAAGCCGAATTCATTGTTGGTGCCGTAAGTAATATCGGCGAGGTACGCTTCCTGCCGGCTGATCGGCCGCAGATTGAGATAACGATAGTCCCGAGTGATAAACGCAGGGTCGAAAAGATAACTTGCTTCATGGACGATGGAAGCCGTGGACAATCCCAGCTTGTGAAAAATCGGCCCCATCCATTGCACGTCGCGCCGTGCCAGGTAGTCGTTGACGGTAATCAAGTGAACACCGCGACCCGTCAACGCATTCAGATAAAGCGCCAAGGTAGCCACGAGAGTTTTACCCTCGCCGGTTTTCATCTCTGCGATCTTGCCCTCGTGGAGCACCACACCGCCGATCAGCTGAACGTCGAAGTGGCGCAGCCCGATCGTGCGCCGCGAGGCCTCGCGCACGGCCGCGAATGCCTGCGGCAGAAGCTCCTCGAGAACTTCGTTTTCTTTTTCACGCAGCGCCTTATCAAGCTCTTCGCTACGGGCTTTGACTTCTTCGCGTTGATCGAAGTCCGCCCCAGCGCTTTCGCCCTGAGCTTCTTCCAGTTCTTTTTTCAGTTCTGCGGTTGCCTCGATGAGGCGCTTTTTGAATTGGTCGGTCTGCGCCCTAAGTTCCATATCGCTGAGGCGCTGATATTCCGGCTCCAGAGCATTAATATCGTCGACGTACGGACGAATTCGTTTGATTTCGCGATCGTTCTTGGTACCGACGATTTTTTTTATCAAACTCAACATGCGACGAATTTGCTCCCTGCCGACTCAACAACCGAAGAGATGTCCGAAATCGCTAGCACTATTAAAATACATGATTCCGTTGGGAACATAAAGCCGTTCTTGAGGCCGACCCGGTTAGGTTCAACGCTCTATCCGCACCGCAGATTCGACTTTCTCGCCGAGAAAACGCCGGCCGACTTTGATGAAACGGTCCGGCGCGTCAGTGACAAAAAAACTGTGCGCTCCTTTGCCGTTCTTTCTCATGCTTGAGACCCTTTTAAGCACCGATTCGACCTCTCTGGCCGTCTCCTCCGCGGAATCGACAAGGCGAACGCCACTGCCCATGAATTTTCGAATCGCTTTTTTTAACAAAGGATAATGCGTGCAGCCGAGAATCAAAGTGTCGATGCCGCTCTGTTTAAAACCTTCGAGATACGCTTTAACGGTCATTTCGACGACTTCATTGTCCGTCCAACCTTCTTCGACGAGCGGCACAAAGAGTGGACAGGCGCGGCTGTACACTTCGATGACGGGATCCACGGCTTTGAGAGCATGCGTGTAGGCGCCACTTTGTATCGTCGCTTCAGTGCCGATGACGCCAATTTTTTTATTTTTCGTGCTGTGGATTGCCCGTCGAACTCCCGGCTCGATGACGCCGATCACTGGAATGGAAAGGCGGTCTTTTAATTGACTCAACGCGATCGCCGTAGAGGTATTGCACGCAACTACGACGACCTTGACACCCTTTTCAACTAGGAATTCGCTGTTTTCATAGGAATAGCGCAGCACCGTCTCCACTGATTTTGTGCCGTACGGCGCGCGGGCCGTATCGCCTAAATAAACCGTATTCTCCCGCGGCAAGGCTTCGATAATCCGATGCAATACCGTGAGACCGCCGATACCGGAGTCAAACACGCCGATGGCGCTGTCCTTGTTTGTCATTTGTCAAAATGCGCCGGCCGGCGCCATCTGATTGCCGAGCTCCTTTTCGCAGGCTGGAGCAAAGCCGAAAACTTGTTGCCACACTTCCCTCGACTCCATGCAAAGATAAATCTTGACCGTCGGCGCAGAACGGCGAATCCATTTGACCATCTTGCGGTACATCTCGACGCGTAGCGGCTGAAAATAGCGCAGCTTGCCGTCGGGACAAAGCACCTGCTCGCCGCTCAATAGCCGAGTTTGCGGTAATCGCTGGCGCATCATGCGCTTAAGCCCCGGGGTCTCGCGCAATACGCCGAGACTCAGCCAGGAAATTTGGCGCCAATCGATGGTCGCAAACATTTGCTCGACCATCGATTGGTAATCCTTCTCCCAGCCGGCATATTCAATCATCGGGTCGAAGTGAAAGCCCAGGCGATAGCCCGCGTCCTGACAGCGCCGAGCCGCGATCATTCTTTCGTTGAAAGTAGCCGTGCCGTGCTCGTCGAGATCGATCACCGGCTGAGGATTCATCGACCACGCCACCACGATTCGACCTTTGGGATCGAGATCGAGGATGCTATCGACACAATTGCTCTTGGTTTTTAGCTCGAGCAGCACGTTGGATTGTTCCGCGAAGTAAGGGATCAGCTCTCTTACCATACCGGTATACGGCTCGAGCGCGAGGCTATCAGTTATCTCACCGGTGCCGATGCGGAAAAAGACGCCGCGATGTCTTTGCAGCATACGGTCGGCTTCGTCGATCAAATTGTCGAGGTTGCTAAACACCTTGAGCGAAGCATTGTCCAATAAATACTCTTGCAGGTAGCAGTAGCTGCAGTCCATCGGGCAGTTGCTAGCAAAGTTGATCACGAAGTAGTTACAGCATACCTGCCCCTCGCTGCCAGGACATTTTTTTAAAAAATCCCCTTTATGACGGCTCAAGTAAAGTTTTTTTTTCGCCGCGCCGAAGCGATCGCCATGGGCGGAATTGCTACCAGCACCCCGTCCAAGGTCGTCGACGATTTTGACCGGAACTTGCGGCAACGTGCGCCGCAAATTGGCATAGATCGGACTCGATTCGGAGCCATGCTCAACGATCAGTTCCTCGGGAAAGAAATTTTCCATACCGCAATTACAAGTCTTATTGATGTTCCTTCTTGGGCTGGTGTCCAGCCAACAGTTCAAAGATCTCCGGCGCCAAACGCGTCGCCGCAGCGGTGGTTAGTTTCTCCGTGAGCATCCGCAACTCTGCGATGCTCGCTGCAGTGAATTCGACGTGGAGCCGCCCGCCTTCCAATCCCGGCGGCACGCTCACACGAATCTCCGGATGGAGCTTCAAGGTCTGAATCCTATTCCGAATCTCGTCTTCCGTTTCCGCCAAGCGCGGATATCTCAACCGCCTGAGCTGCTCTTTAATTCGTTTAACTTTATCGGCGCGACCCAATCGTGGGTCGGTGCACACATCGCTAATTGCTCTCGTTGCTAAGATCTGCTGGATCTTCGCGTGATCGCGCAGCGCGATTTCCTCCAGCCAATCCATCATGTCGCGCAGGTGATTCTCGCCAATCTTAAGCCTAATCACGAGCTCACCCAGCGCATCCCTATCCGTCTGTTCCCAGCCGAGCCAGCGCGCCAGCGTCTGGTGATGAAACCCTTTCTCCTGCGCGTAAGCGCGGATCTCGCTCTCCGACATCCATTTTCTCCTGGGTAAATTCTGCGAGCACACCCTCGTAGTCTCGCGCCTCTTGCTCTTTTCCTCGTTTGCGCGCGCCGCGCGCCAGGATCATTACTTTGCGCTGCAGGACTTCGAGCGCCGCGTTCCTGCGGTCGCCATTGAGGCCTGCATGCAATAGCTTTTGCAAGGCGACGATTCGATAGCGATCCATGGCCCATAGTGCACGCGACAATTGATCGGCATGACCGCCGCGCTTAATCACCAGAGCTTCGGCAATCAGCGGTACGGCGTATTCGACGCTCACCCGCAGCCAGAGATCGTAGTCTTCGCATACGGGAAACGTTTCATCGAAGCCGCCGATCCGTTGGAACAAATCCTTCGTCAGCATCACCGCCGACGGACTCACCAGACAAAGGTCCAGGCTGCGCGCAAAGATGTCACCGGAAGGCTTTCGGTGAATCGCCTTGGAATTGACTCTGACCCCTTGCCGAATCCAGATTTCCTCGGTTTGGCAAATCTGAATTTCAGATTGCCCGCTCATGAATGCCACCTGTTTTTCCAGTTTCCGCGGCAGCCAAAGATCGTCGGAATCGAGAAACGCGATGTATTGCCCAAGCGATTGATGTACGCCGAAATTACGCGCCGCCGATACCCCTTTTCTGGGCGTCGAGAAAAACCGCAATCGTGACGCCATTTTCTCCAACTCTTTGCTGGTGTCGTCGGTCGAACCGTCATCGACCACGATGAGGTCGAAATCGCGATAGCTTTGTGTCAACACGGACTCGATAGCCTCCCGAAGCAAAGGCCATCGATTAAATGTCGGAATAATGACGCTGACAAGCGGTGCCATGGAGCGAGTCGAATACCTGCTTCAAACAGTGAAAGTGCGACGCGCGAAGTTCGACTCAAAGAGCCGCTAAATGAAAGTTTCCACTTTCTTAAAAAACTGTTCAACCATCATCTTAGCCACGCCGTTTAACATTCTTTGGCCGATGCTGGCGATCAGGCCACCGATTTTGGCATCGGTGCTGTACTTGAGCACGGTTTGCCCGTCGGTTTCCGCCAAGTCGATGGCGACGTCGCCCTGCATGAATCCCGGCCCCCCCGACCCCTGACCGCTCAAAACGTAATGCGATGGAGCTTGTTTGTCTTTGATCGAAACCTTGCCTTTGTATGTTCCTTTAACCGACGCAACGCCAACTTTCATGACCGCTTCGAATTGATCCGGAGCCACCTCGTTCATGCTTTCGCAGCCTGGCATGCACTGCGCCATAACTTTCGGATCGAGCAGGACTTGCCACACCCGATCCCGCGGCGCGTTAAATGTGTAACTACCTTCGATCTTCAAGACAATTTTCCTCTTGCTTATTTTGCGCCAGCTCTCGATCTGGCGCCCGGTCGATCGCCGAACTTTGGCTCGACCGCAAAAACCATAACTTCCATCGGTGTAAAAAACAACACTGTAGTCGAACCGGAATTTTAGTCGCCGAGAGTTGCCGACCACGCTAAATAATGCCGGTGAACCTTTTGTTTGAATCGCCCGCTAAGCTTCGCTACACTCTCCGCACGAAATGGCATATCGAATACCCGCACTATTCTTGATTGTGGCACTTGGAGCTTTCCCAGAACCGGCTTATTCTCAGACAAACGATCCGAACCAAACCTTCGCGAAAGCCTATGCGCTTTATACCAACGGTAAATCCCCTGAGGCCAAGGATCTCTTCGAAAAGCTAGTTGACGCCAAATTCCGTCTGGCGGACTACAGCCTATATTACCTCGTCGCAATTAACTTTGGCGAATCGAATTGGAACCAGGCACGGCTGCTGCTTGCTCAGCTGAAACAGCGATTTCCGCAGAGTATTTGGACTCACTCCGCAGCGCTGCTCCAAGCCAAGATCGACATGGCCGAGAAAAAATACGCGCCGGCCGCAGAAATTCTGCGCCAGCTGCGCGCGGAAAAACCGGCGCAACACGACATCGTCGACGAAGCGCTCTTTCTTCAAGCGCAAATCCAAGAAGCTCAAGGCGATCCCCGCCGCGCGCATGCGCTCTACAATGAGCTGCGCGATCAATCGCCCAATTCACGTTGGTCGACGACGGCTAGAAAGGCCCAGGCCAAGTTGCGCGAGTCCTTTCCCGAGCTTTTCGCGCTGCGCTCGATCGACTCTCTCGCCGATGAAGCCGACCGCTTAGTGCGGGAGCGGCAAATTAACGAAGCTGAAGTCCTTTACAAAAAACTCCTGAATAACGCCTCAGATGCTGATGGGCGGCTGCGCTATTTGGTGAAGCTCGCGAACCTCTATCTCTCGGCGCGGACCAGAAACGAATCCATCCCATCGCTCGAACTGATCGCGCGGGAATTCCCCGAGAGCGCTGAAGCGCCGAAGGCGCTGTATCAAATCGGTCAAATTTACTGGAACCGACACGATAATGCCCCGGCATTCGAATATTTCAAGTTGATCTTGGATAAATATCCGACCAGTGATTACGTCGACCGCGCCCGCTTCGCCGCGGCCGACATTCATGAGTACTTCGGCAGAAAAGAGGAAGCGATTCAGCTCTATGCGGATATCATCAAGCTTTTTCCCAAAAGCCAGGTGCGCGACGACGCCGCCTGGCGACTCGCCTGGCTCTACTACCGAAACGGCGATCTTGCCGCCGGAGCGGCGACGTTCGAGCTGCTCGCGAGCCAGTCAAGCAACGGCCCGCTCGGCACCGCGGCGCTTTACTGGCAGGCGCGCCTCGCCGAAAAATCCGGCGACCTCGACAGCGCCCGACAGCTTTACCGCCAGGTCGTCAACACGGCGGCGGAATCTTATTATCAAACGCTATCGCTACGCGCTCTCCAACGCCTCGGCGAAGTCGCCGACGAGCCTAAAATTGAGAGACCATCCGCCATCCAGGAATCCGATCCGCCGATGGCGGCCGATTTGCTGTTTCACATCACCCGCGCTCGCACTCTCTCTTCGCTTTCCTTGCGCCAACTGGCCGTGGCGGAGCTCGACGAGATCAATCGCCGGACAAAATCCGCCGGTCGGATGCGGACGCTTCTCATGCGCGAATATTTTCAGAGCGGCGCCTACGGCCGGAGCCTGCAACTCGCCAACCAGCTGCCGAGCTCGCGCAGTGAGCGCGACCTGTACCGCTATCCGCTGGCATTCTGGGATATGATTCAACAAAAGGCGCAGGACCGCGGTCTCGACCCCTATCTCGTTCTCGCGCTGATCCGGCAGGAGAGTTTATTTGACAGCCGCGCCAGGTCGCCCGCTGCGGCTATGGGATTGATGCAGTTGATCCCACCGACCGCGGCGCGGGTCGCCAAACAACTCGGCCTGTCGGCGCCGTCCCAGGAATCGCTCTTCGAACCCGAAGTGAATCTCACCCTCGGCACGCAATACTTAAAAGATTTGCTGCAGCGCTATTCGAACAACTGGTACAAAGCCATCGCAGCGTACAATGCCGGAGAAGCCGCTGTCGATCGTTGGGAAAGAGAAATCGTCACCGATGACATCGAGGAGTTCGTCGAGCGCATTCCCTATGTGGAAACCCGCGGTTATGTTAAGCTCGTTCTGCGAAATCACCAGATTTACAAGCGGCTCTACGACACGCAAAAATGATCCGAGGCCATCTACCCCTGATCGGCGTCACGGCAGACGTTTCCGAACCTTCCGTCGAGCGAGCCAAAGACCATCGAGAACCGACATTATTCGTACCGCAACGCTATTTAACTGCGATTGAACAAGCAGGCGCGATTCCGCTGGTCCTGGCACCGAATCAAACAAGCTCAGCGCTGCGCCGTTTGGTCGCCCTGCTGGACGGGCTGTTAATTACCGGCGGCAATTTTGATATTCACCCGCGTTTTTACGGCGAACGTCCGATCCCGGAACTGGGAATTCTCAAACCGCGGCGCACCGAATTTGAGCTAGAAATGACCGCATCGGCATTGAAAGAGGATCTCCCGGTGTTGGGCATTTGCGGCGGCGCGCAGGCGATCAACGTTGCTTTGGGCGGCTCGTTATATCAAGACATCGAAACTCAGCTTCCTGCCGCCGGCGAGCACCAGCAGAGTGCCAAAAAGAGTACCGGCGGCCATCCAGTGCGGGTTAAAGACAACACGCAGCTTTATGCCATCGTCGGGCAACAAACTCTGGAGGTGAATACCACACATCACCAGGCAGTGAAGAAGCTTGGCCGCGGCCTAGCTGTCAACGCGATCGCCGACGACGGTGTCATTGAAGGCATCGAGAGCACGGAGCATCGGTTCGTCCTCGGCGTTCAGTGGCATCCCGAAGTCCTGGCGCCGCGCCGAAGCGCCCAGCGGCGAATCTTTTCCTGCTTCGTAAACCGCTGCAAACAACGCCGGCAATTCGTCTGATCAACCGAATAATTGCCCCTAACCCGCGGCTTTTGGTTGTCGAGCTATTCGCTCATGTACTGCCCAACGACTGAGCGTGTCGCGGTTGCCTAGAGCCGGTCGGCCACATAGGTATCACATTCATCCTTGCGTCGGTTTATCAATTCTTGTTTCAGGGTGCGCCGCCCGGCGCCGGCCAACAGCTAATCGAGCGTTCGGCAAACGTTCCCCGCGTCTCCTAAGCCATCTGATTGTTTCGCTCGGACTCAGCTGATTCGCGCCGTCTCCTGGTTGCAATCTCATTTGTCCTGGGGCAAACAAGAGAGCGAAAAGATCTTCTGCAACTGCGGGAGGAGTGCCGATGATGGCAAACAAGACTGGCGGTGACGTGTTTGACCGAAGCCAAGCAGAAAAGCTGCTCTATCCGGCGAACGGTTTGCCCGGTGGCGGGCAACTGGAAGTGCGCATGGAAATCTCGCCGGATCATCCCGATCCGGACATCCGCGGCGTGGCGCGCCGGGTCAAATTTTTCAATCTGGAAAGTTGGCATAAGGAATGGACCGAAGTTGCTAAGAAGAACGAAGAGTTTGCCGCGGGCTTCGAGCAGGAAAACCGCAAGCAGACCGCGCATGAGTTTTACCTCCGGGCGGCAGATTTTTACCGCCGCGCGGTCGTCTACATGGCCGAAGCCGACCAACGCATGCTGCCGACTTATCGGAAGCTCGAAGAAAATTTTAACAAGGCTTGGAGCGTGGTCACGCCGCCTTTCGAACAAGTCGAGATTCCTTACGAAGGCCACAAGCTGCCGGCGCTTTTCTGGCCAGGGCGCGGCAAGTTGGGCACTAAATTGCCGGTCGTTTACAACTATGGTGGCGCCGACGGCATTCTCCTGCGCGGTGAAGACGGCGGCGCAGGTCAGTACGTGCGCCGCGGTATGTCGTTCATCGACGTTGACGGCCCTGGACATGGCGGCACGCTGCGCTATCACAAGTTCTATGCGCCGCCGGATTCGGAACGCGTCGCCAAGGCGGTGATCGATTATCTGGTCACACGTCTCGACATCGACCCCGAACGCATCGGCCTGCACGGTTCGAGCCTGGGCGGCTACTCAGGACCGCGTTGCGCGACGGTCGAGAAAAGAATCAAAGCCGTCGCGGTGTGGAGCGGCGCCTATAATCTAATCGACGATATCTTCGATTACTACCCGCCGATCCAGGAGCGTCTGCGTTGGCTGATGGGCGCCAAAGATCTCAAGGACGCGCGCGAAAAAATCAAAGAGTTCACGCTCGTCGGTAGAGCCGATAAGATCGAATGTCCACTGCTCGTCGGCTACAGCATCGACGACCGCGTTATGGACCCGCGCGGCGCCCTTAAGCTTTATGAGAACGCGGTGAATTCGCCCGCCCGCTCGATGCTCGACGGCGTCGGCCACGGACAGAAGAGATTCGATCGCAGAACCTACCTTGCCGATTGGTTCATGAAGCAGCTCAAAGCTGGTTAGCCTGCTCAGCGAAAATCACGGAGGCACCGATGGCAACTCTCAATCTCGCTCAGTCCCTTGATCATTTTGTCGTGCCGGTGGACGATCTTGTCATCGCCGAAGAATTTTACGTGCGGGTTTTCGGCGGCGTGATTACCAAGCGCAACGGCTTGAACGTCCGCCAACGAAAACGCGGTGCGGTGCCGCACACCTTCATTCAGATCGGCGGCAAACGAATGGGCGTCTATTTACAAAGTGAGGATCGTCCGCAGCCGACGGGTGCGCGCGGTTTGCCGACCTATTCGTTCACGACAACGGCAAAAGGACTCGAATCGGTCATGAAGGATCTCGATGCACTGGGGGCTCGTTTCGACCCTGTTATGAAAAACCCGTATCCTTTCGCGGACGAATGCCTGTTTTTTACCGATCCAGCGACAAACCACTATGCGGTTTATACGCCGAGGGATGCGGCTAACAATGCCAGTGGCGCCAACGGCCGGATGACAGCGGTCGGCTATATAGAATTGGAAGCGCCGGATGTGCAGGCGTCGATTGGGTTTTACAAAAACGTCCTCGGCTTCGAGCTGCAGAGCCGAAGCGAAACCGGCAACCAGGCGACGCTCAAGATGGCCAGCGGTCAAACATTGATCTTGACCGAAGCGCCCTTCTCGTCCAAGGGGCTGGTGATGAGCCGCAAGGTGCCTGGGCCGCACATCGCCTTTTACGTGCCGGCCGCGAGCTGGAGCGCCGCGCTATCGCAGTTGGAGCAGTTGGGCATCGCCAACGGCGACCGCGGCGCGGCCAAGGAGCGTCACGACGGCCAAGGCGGCACTTATATGGATGACCCGGCCGGCTACGTGATCCAATATATTACCGACGGCATGGAATAAGTTTTCTACCGATGAACGATCAAGAAAAGCGTGCGCTGCTTCGTAAAGTTTTCGACGACCCGAAAGGCGCGATCGCGCCGGGGATCACAGACGCTCTGTTCGCTCGCCTCGCGCAAGACTGTGGCTATAAAGCGCTGCATCTGTCGGGCAATGCCATTCACAGAAACTTTTGCCTGCCGGACCGAAATCTTCTTAGCGTCGCGCAAATCGCCCAACGCGCCGCGCAGATCTCCGAGGCGACCGAAATCCCGCTGATCGTCGACGCCGGCTCTGCTTGCGTCGAGCCGCTCGCCCTCGCACGCGTGGTGAAATTATATGAACGCGCCGGCGCAGCCGCGCTTCGATTCGAAGACGCTGCTGTCAACGAGTACGGCGCTTCCGCCGACGAGCTGGCGATTGCTCCGACTGTGCTCATGGTCGATCGCATCAAAGCGGCCGCCGACGCGCGTCGCGACCCGTCTCTCGTTTTGATCGCGCGCTGCGATGCGCGCCCAAAAGAATCACTCGCGCAAGTCGAAGATCGATTGGCGGCCTACGCCCAAGCGGGTGCGGATGCGCTGGGCGTCCAGCTCACCGAGATCGAAGATTTCCAGCGCATCGGCGCGAACGCACTGGCGCCGTTGGTCAGCATGTGGCCGAGAACGCGCATGGGCGCTTCCGAGTTTATTCAAATGGGTTTTCGTATCGCGCTTATGCCGTCGAGCGTGCCCCTCGCGGCTGTAACAGCGGCGCGGGAACTGCTGATTGAGTTGAGAGGCTCCGGGCGCGATCGCGATTACTTCGCGAGACAAAGCGAGTTCACCGAGGCCGAACGCTGGTACAAGGATTTAGGCTCAGCTGCCAAATAACAGAAAACATTCACTGGAGATTCCATGCTACAAGAAGTCGCATTGCCGCAAGCCTACCGGGTGACACCGACAGGACTCTATCTCATTTCCACCGCGTATGAAGGCAAACGCAACGTGCAGTTCGCCTTCCGCGCGCTGGGGATTTCCGACGAGCCACCGCTGCTGCTGATCGGCATTCAGGATAAAAATTTCAGCCGCGAGATCATTCAGAAAAGCGGTGAGTTTGTGCTCAACGTTTGTTCGGAGAACCAGTTACACGCGGTCGACAAAAGCCGCGTTCTTTCCGGGCGCAACGTCGAAGATAAATTCGCCGCTCTCAGTCTCGCAACAATTCCGGCGAAGCATGTGCAAGCGCCGCTCGTCGTCGGCTGCCACGCCAATGTTGAGTGCCGGGTCATAAATGAATTCGCCATCGATGGATTGTTTCTTTTCGTTGGCGAGGCGCTGGCGGCGCATGTCGACAACCAAGTCGCGCCGATCGGCCGATTAGCCGGAAAGAGTTTTCGCCTTGGCAGCCCGATCTAACCACCCTCAACGAGGAGGCATACCATGAGGAATCGAATCCGGCTTTGCGCTGCATCTTTTGCTCTCGTCATCGTCTGCTCCAT
>WNGI01000948.1_pt1 | contig 27070 bp, 25 predicted proteins | sample 5400621 | NCBI WGS metagenome assembly WNGI01 (sample SAMN13153374, study PRJNA577476) | soil metagenome | isolation source: 20 cm soil or saprolite under Garry oak tree replicate 1 | place: USA:California | collected 2016-06-15 | reverse complement strand
TGCGCGCGGCGCTCATCGTCCACCAGGTAGGCGACGTTTTCCCACACGATCAGCTCGAAGGGCCCGCTGGCGGGCATGCGCTTGGGCGGGCCGTAGCGCGCCCGCAGCTTACGGATGATCTCCGGGAGGGGCGTTCGTGGCATTGGCATTCATTAAAGTTGCGCTCGGACGAGCGCTGCGACTAGTTGCACCGCCGGACCGTCAACGGCCGCGGTGGCGGGCGGGAGGCGCGCGTGCCACGCCAGCAGGTCGCGCACGGCGACCGGGCGACGTCGCTCCAGGAGATCGTCCAGGAGGACTTCCTCGCCCGCTGTCATCCCCGTAGAAAGGCGCGTGACCAGGCTGTCGAGACGCTCGAGCAAGCCGGCGTCGCGGCGTCGGGCCGCCCGGCGCGCCTCCGCGAGGACCCAGGGGATCAGGCGCCGGCTGAGACGGTCGCGGTCGGCCATGCGCCAACGGGCGGCTGCGACAGCCGCGAGACGCTCGCGCAGCAGTGGGGCCGCGACCCGCAGAGCGGCGGCAAGTCCCTGAGCCGAACCGTCAGCAGGGGCCGCGTTGGCGCCGTCGCCCGCCACCTCCAGGCAATTCGTCGCGGCGACCGGATCCGCGCGCGGCCGGCCGTCCTCGACGACGACCGCGTCCACCAGCGCGCCGAGTCGGATCACCAACACGGCTGCCGGACCGCCCGCGACCGTAGCGACCGAACCCTCGGGCGCGGGGGGTACGCACGCCGCCACCTGCTGCAGGCGGTCGCACCAATCGAACGTGCCCGAGGGGACAGGCCCGGTGGTGGACTCGGCCTGGGCCGCCCCGGCCGCGACCTGGGCGCGGAGCTTGCGCGCCAACCGCTCCTCGATTGTCAGTGCCGCCGCGAGCTCCTCGGGCGGCAGGAACGTCACCGCGTCCACGGCGGCATGCGGTGAGCCGAGGCGATCGACCCGGCCGACCCGCTGTGCCAGGCGAGCGGGGCTCCACGGCAGATCATAGTGCACGACGCGAGCGGCGTCCTGGAGGTTGAGCCCTTCGCCGACGAGATCGGTCGCCAGCAGCACATCAGCGCGCAGCGCCGCCGGGGGAGGCGTGGCGCCCTGCGCGAGCGGCGCGAACGCGGCGAGCACCTCGGAGCGCCGCACGCGCTCGGGGCCGAAGAACCCCGCGTCGCCGACCACCGCCGCCACGCGCAGCGAGCCGCCCAGGCGCCGCAGCAGGTGGCGCACCGTGGCCACCGCCTCGGCGAACACGATCGTCTTGCGCGGGTCCGCGGCGAGGAGTCCCACCAGCGCGTCGGCTTTGGGATCCGGCGCATCCACGGCGAGTGCGAGGAGCGCGGCGGCGGCGTCGAGGTCGGTCCCGGTGGGCGAGCGGCCCATGGCGAGCAGCACCGGGAACAGCGCGAGCTGGACGGCCGCGGCGTCGTCCGGCGCGAGCCAGCGCCGGCAATCGCCGGGCGAGAGCACCCGTCCCTCGGCGGCGGCGCGCGCGGCCAGGTCGAGGAAGCTCTCGTAGCGGCGCAGCGTGACCCGCAGGGCCGGCAGGCTTGAGGCAAGCCGCCGCAGCAGCACGAGACGGAACAGTGGTCCGGCGGTCCCGATCCCGACGAGACTGCGGATACCGGCCGCAAGCTCGCCCAGCACCTCCGGCGGCGCCGTGCCGGCCCGGATCACGCGGCCCGTCGCGCGCAGCGGGAACGCCAGGGAGACGGGACCTGCCGCGTACTGGCGCACGCGTTCGCGAGAGCGCGCCACCACGAGTCGCGCGGCGACGGCCGCCACCGTGGCCTCCGGCGCGTCCCCCGCCGCGGCGCGACGCAGCGACGGGATCCCCAGTCCCGCGAGCGCATGATCGCGGAGAAACAGCCGGAACAAGTGCAACAGGTCCGCGGGCCGGTTGTGGATCGGGGTCGCGGTGACGAGCAGGACGCGCGCCCCGACCATGAGGCGTGCGAAGTTGCGGTAGCGGCGGGTCTCGGGGTTCCGGAAATGGTGGGCTTCGTCGATGAGAAACAACGGAGTCGGACGGAGGCGGACAGAGGCGGACGGGGACGGACGGCTAAGTGACTCGTGAGTCCAGATCGGCGCGTCCAAGTCGAGCCGGCGCAATAGCGCGCGCCACTGATCGACGAGGACGGCGGGCACGACCAGCGTGAACGGCTCACCGAGCATCCGGGCGACCGCGAGCGCGACGTACGATTTGCCGAGTCCCACCGCGTCGGCCAGCACGGCGCCGCCGTAGCGCGCGATGATCGCCGTCAGTCGTCGGGCGGCGGGTGCCTGGTGCGGCGCGAGCCATGGCGGCGCGCCAGCTGGAATCTCCGGCAGGTCGAGCAGGGCGCGCGCAGCCCGCGACGCCACGGCGGCGGGCGCCGCCGCCGCTTCCGCCCCGAGCAGCAGGGCCAGCGGCTCGGCGGGGGTCTCGAGGTGCTCAGAAAGGATCCGGGGCAGCGCGAGCGAGCGCACGGCGGTCGGCAGCATCGAGGTGGAGCAGCTCGGCAACGAGAGGCTCGTCGGTCACTCCGCGCGCGCCGGCGGCAGCGAGCTGCGGCCAACCCGGCGAGCGCGCGTTGAAGCGCCGGAAGCCGCCGCGCGCGGGGTCGGCGGTGAGGCAGGCGAGGGCAGTGTACCAGCGCGAGTTGAGGAGCGCGGCGAGCGCGGCCGCGTCGGACGAGGTACGTGGAGCGAGCCCATACACCGTGTTCAGCGGGACGACATCCGTCGCCGGGACCACTGCGGCGAGCCGGCGGGCGAGGTCCGCCCACAGCACGCGGTGGGGCGCGTCGGCGAGCGCCGTCCGGAACAGTCGCCACGGCGGGCCGTCGCGATAATCCGCGCGGCGCCTGAGCTGCGCCAGGTGTGGCTCCAGGCGGGCGGCGATCTCGCGCGGCAGGGCCGCGAGCGGCCGGCCGTCGGGGCCGTGCGTCCACAGCAGCCACGCCGACGCTCGCGTCACCCACGCCCGGACGTCCCGGCCGCGCACAGCCGGGCGTGCGCCGACGCACGGTGCATCGACGAGGAAGAGATCGTCCGCGCCGGTCTTCACGCCCAGCTGCGGCGTCCACCGGTCGCCCAGCGTGGGAAACTCGGCGCGGAGGCGACGGGCGACCCGGTCGGCGTCGGGGATGAGCACCCAGGGTCCCGGCGCCTCGAGGAGACGCTGGGCGATGCGCGGTGCCGCGGACTTGGGCCCGAGCGCTTGAGCGGTTTCTGCGCCGGGACCGGGGTCCGCCCGGACGGCGACCAGCGCCATCGGGTAGACGGCTGCGGCGAACGCCGGGGTCGCGGTGTCCAAGGACGCGGCGCGTTCGAGCCGCGTGCCCGAGGCCAGACGGCGGCGCAGGGGCTCGGCGTAGCCGCTCGTCGCCAGCTTCGCGGGCACGAGGAGCGCGCACGCTCCGCCCGGGGCCGTCAGCTCGAGGCCGCGCTCGACGAAGGCGACCGCGAGGTCCGGCAGGTGCGCGTAGCCGGTGCTGCGCACCGGTCGCCAGCAGGAGTAGCGGGCCGCCAGGCTCTCTCGCACGCGCGGGGGAAGGCGCTCGCCGCGGACCCACGGCGGGTTGCCGAGGACGACATCGAAGCCGCCGCGAGCCATGAGGTCGCCGAAGTGCGACTCGAAGGCGAAAAACGGCGCTCCCCCGTCGCGCGCCAGGCGCCGCCGGGCGTCGCGCAGCTCGCGTCGCGCGGCGCGCAACCGGCCGAGGCGCACGCGCTGATCCGCACCGAGGCCGGGACGATGACCGAAGAGGTCGGGCGTCCTGGCCGCGGCGAGGAGCTCGGCGATGCGCGCCTCGATCCGCTCCAGGCCGCGATCGATGAGGCGGCGCGCGAGCTGTGCCTCGGCAGCGGCGAGCTCTCGCGTGGCGTCGCGCTTCCGCGGTCCGGTGAGCGTATAGAGGGCGCGCCTCGCGGCGGCGGCGCGCGCCAGCTCGGCGCGGGCCTCCGGCCGGTGCGCGTCGCCGGAGAGCGTGGCGGCGAGGGTGTACGGGTCGAGCAGCGCGTCGCCGTGACGGACGTGGCCGTCGAGGTTCGGCAGCGGCGTAACGGCGGCGAGATCGGTGGTGGGGTCGTCGGCGACGAGGGCGAGCCACAGGCGCAGCTCGGTCAAGCGTACCGCCGCGGGGCTCAGGTCCACGCCATAGAGCGAGCGGGCGACGACGTCGCGCCGCAGGGCGGCGGTGACGGGCTCGCCGGTCGCGGCGCGCAGGGCGACGAGCTCGTCGAGCGCCCCGAGGAGAAACGCCCCCGACCCCGCGGCGGGGTCCAGGATCGTGAGGGTGCGGAGGTCGGGCGGATGCAGCGGCGCGGCGCGGTCGTGTACCCAGCGGGCGGCGGCCTCGGGTGCCAGGTGCAACCGGTGCACGAGCGCGGCTTCGAGCGCCGCGCGGACCAGGTCCCGCACAATCGGGGCGGGGGTGTAGTAGGTCCCGCTGGCTCGGCGCTCGCCGCCGTCCATCACGCCCTCGAACACGCGCCCCAGCATGTCGGGGGCGACCAGGTCGCCGGCCGCGGTTTCGCGGGCGGAGAAGCGGAAGCGCTCGAACAGGTCGTCGAACGCGTCGCGCCAATCCGGATTCGGCCAAACGGCCGGGCCGTGGCGGCGCTCGAGGGGCGTCGGCTCGAACAGGCCGCCGTTCAGGAACGGCAGCCGTCCCAGCGCCCGCGCGGTCGCGGATCGCTCGGCGACAGGGCGGTTCAGGACGCCGAAGCACAGCGGGTGCAGGGCAAGGCGATGAAAGTGGCGGCGCGCCGCCAGGGCGCCGTCGAGCAGGCGCGGGAGGTAGCGGCGGTCGCCGTCGAGCCAGCCCTTCTCCTGCACGAAATAGAGGAAGAGCACGCGCGTCAGCGCGGTCAGCGCGAGGGTGTGCCGGTCGGCGCGGCTGCGCGGGCCGGTGAGACGATCGGTGAAGCGCTCGAGCACGGCGCGGAACGCGCGGAAAAAGCGGGGCGTGACGCCCTCGGTGCCGAGCGCTTCGCCGATCCGCAGGCTCAACGCCAGCGCCGATTCGCCGGGCTGGGGAGCGAGCCGCTCCAGGAGCGCGAGATCGGCGCCGGTGGGGTCTGCAGGGGCGAGCGTCGCGCAGCGGATCGCGGGCCCGCGCCCGCCCGCGCGCCACGCCGCGAGCACGAGGCGGCGCGGGGCGCCGCCCAAGGCGAGCACGAGCCCCCGTTCGGCGCCGGCCGCGAGCCGTCCGGCGGCCGCCCGCGCCGCGCGCAGCGGCTCGTCGCCGTGGAGCGCAAAGATCCTGAAGGCCCCGCAGCGGCCGATCAGCGCGGCCCGGCGCACGCCCGCCGCTGCCGGCCCCAGCCAGGGCCCGGGCGGCACGGGTTCCCACGCCGCGTCGTAGCCGAGCACGCGGATCACCTCGCGGAGATCGTCAATCTGCTCGGTGCGGGCGAGAAGCGACCGCAGCACCCGGAACCCCTCGACTGTCGAGGGGCCCACGATGCTGCGCGAGACCTAAATCACTGGTACCGGATTGTTGCCGAGCGGCGCCAAACTATGCGAACCCCGGGCTGTCGCCCGGGGTCAGAGCGATGTGTCGACTAACCCCGGGCGAAAGCCCGGGGATCACAGAGCGAGGTCCTACGTGCTCTTCCGGAGTCTGATGCTGCCGTTCACGGTCCCCAGGTCCAGCTGGCGGCCGCCGTTGCCGACGGTGCCGCGCAAGTGCCGCGGGCCGAAGCGGCCGGTCACCGTGAGCGGGAAATCGGTCTCGATGTCGCCGTTGACGGTCTCGGCACGGATCTCCGCGCTGAACGTCGCGGGGAGCTCGAGCGTGATCCCGCCGTTCACCGTCCGGAAATCGACGCCCTCGGTCCAGTCGGCGCGCCCCAGCGAGGCGTAGATCGAGCCGTTCACCGTCGTCGCTTCGGCGAAGCCCTTCGTGCTCAGCCGGATGCTGCCGTTCACCGTGTAGGCCTTCACGGTGCCGCCCAGGCCCTCGGCCTCCACGTCGCCGTTGACGGTGTTGGCGTACAGCTCCAGGCCCGCCGGCAAGTGGACGGTGAAGTCCACCGAGACATCGTTGTCTTCGGTGCTCGAGCTCCAGTGCTCCCCCGGCTCGCACGTGTTCTCGCGCCGGGCGCGACGGCCGGTCGGGTAGACGGCGCAGATCGTCACCCCCGCGTCGGAGGGGACGACCTTGATCTCCACCTCCGCGGGGTCGCTGCGGCGCGCCTGCTTCACGGCGGTGACTTCGATCTGGTCGCCGGTCGCGGCGACGGCATGGATGTCGCCGCTCACGCCTTTGATCTCGAGTCGCTTCCCGGCGGCGAGGTGGCCGGTCCAGCGGAAGTCCTGTCCCGCAGCAGGGGCTACGAGGGCCGCGAGAGCCAGCGCGGCGAGGGCGAAGCTACTCCTGGTTGTCGTTGTCACGGTCGTGATCCTTGTGTTTGGTGACGCCGCGGCACTCCGTCTGGCTGGGCTGTCGCAGCTTGATGTCCCCGTTGAACGATTCCAGCTCCACCTTGGCACTGCCCGACCCGAGGGTAATGGTGAAACGGTGCCTGGGCGTCACACCGGTGAGCTGCACCGGGAAGCACGACTCGAAGTCGCCGTTCAAGGTCGCGACCGTCACGCTGGCGTTGGAGCGGGCGGCGATCGTGACGTTCACGTCGCCGTCGTGGGTGGACAGCCGGTAGCGGCCGGCGTCCCGCAGCGCGCCCTCGTAGGTGATGTCGCCGTTGACGGTGCTGGCGTCCACGGCGGAGGACTCGATCCCCGTCAGCTCGATGTCGCCGTTCACCGTCTCGGCGTTGATGTCGCCGTTGCACCCACGCACCGTGACGCCCTCGTTGACCGAGCTGACTTCGATACGACCGCGGCAGCCCTCCAGTGTCACCTCGCCTTCGACCGACTTGAGCGAGACGTAGCCGCTCCCACCCGTCACGGTGATCTCGCCCTGGACGGTCTCCGCGCTGATCTCCGCCTCCACGCCCGTCACCTTGATGTCCGTGTAGAGCCCGGAGAGCGTGAGCGCCATGCCTTTGGGGACGGTGACGTCGTACTCCACCGACTGCGGCATGCCGCGCCGGCTCGAGGCCTTCACGGTGACCACCTGCCCGTCGGCGGACACCTCGATGCGATCCCGGCTCGAGTGCTCGGCGTGCAGCCGCACCTCGCTCCGGTCCCAGGCCCGCACGGCGATCTCCCCGCCGAAGTTGTTGATCTCGAGCCGGCTGCCCGGCCGAACGGCGAAGGTCGTGTCGGTCTGCTGCAGGGCGGCCAGGGCCGCGAGGGCCAGGGTCGGGACGAACATCTCTCTCCTCCTAGATCCGCTGCGTGATGCCGCTCGCCTGGCGCAGCAGCTCGATTTTGCGCCGCATCGTTTCGGCGAGATGGTGATTCAAGTACGCGTTGCCGGGATCCTGCGCCAGCGCCCGGCCCGCCTGCGCGATGGCCGTGTCGATCGTCGCGAGACTGTGCTCGAGCACCCGGACGGTCAGGCTGTCGAGCCGCCCGGTGCGCTTGCCCTCGTCCAGCGCGCGCTGCAGCTCGGCGACGGTGCGGTCGTACGTCGGATCGACCGCGCTCACCCACCGCACGCCGCCGGCCCTGGTCTCCGCGATGAGCTGGCCGCCGCTCGTCGTGGCGGGGCCGCGCAAGGCGAGCCACGCGCCACCCGCCGAGAACACGGCCAGCGCGATCCCCGCGGCGAGCAGCTGCGGCACGGTGAACGAGAACCGGCGGCGGCGCGACGCGATGGAGACGACCCCGATCCGCCCGGCGATGGTGGGCCAGAGGTCGGCCCGGGGGGGCCGGTCCTCGAGCGCGCGGGCGCGGGCGACGACCTGCCGGAGCTCGTTCAAGGTCGCGCGGCACTCGGCGCAATCCGTCAGGTGCGCGGCGAGCGCCTGGCGCTCGGCGGGGGCCAGCGTCTCGTCCAGGTACTCCGACAGACGGGCAGTCCAGTTGTCGCTCATCGTGCCACTCCTTCCTTCTTCAATCCAGGTGCTTCCGCAGCGCCATGCGCGCGTGGTGCAGCTGCGATTTCGACGTCCCGACGACGATGCCCAGCAGCGTCGCGATCTCCTCGTGCCGGTACCCCGCGACGTCGTGCAGCAGGAACACCTGCTTGGCGCCGTCGGGGAGGCGGCCGATCGCCTGCTCGAAGTCCAAGGCCATCCCCGGCGTGTCCATCGGTCCGGAGAGCTCGTCGAGCGCGTCCGGGTCGCTCTCCTGTCGCCCGCGCTCCAGGGCCAGCGCCTTGCGGCGGCCGAGGACCAGGTTCACGGCGAGCCGGTGCAGCCACGTTCCGAACGCCGCCTCACCGCGGAACGTCCCCAGCTTCTGCCACGCGCGGACGAACACGTCCTGCGTCAGGTCATCCGCCTGATCCGCGTCCATCATGCGCCGGCACAGACTGTGAATCCGGGCCAGATGAGTCCGGTACAGCCGCTCGAACGCACGCGCGTCGCCGCTCGCCGCGAGGGCGACGTCCGCTGCTTCCGACTCGGCCGCCGCCGATGCTGGATCCTTGCGCAGTGTCGCCACCCCGGGGGTCATGCACCCGATTTGATAGTGGGATGAGGATAAAGGTTGTAGGCGCTACGCCTTGACTCGCTTCAGGCTGCCCAGATTGTCGGCCTTGTTCTGGTGCTTGTAGCCGTTGTCGATCCAGGCCGGAATGCGCCGCGTCATCAGCTGCAGCAGGATCGCCATCTCGACGACGATCGTGACGGTGATGGTGAGTCCCACGTGGTCCGCCACCCACAGGCCGAATCGCGGCCACGTTTCGAACGCCCAATCAAAGCCCCAGCCGAACAGCTCCGCCAGCGCGTAGGCCGCGGCGAAGAACGTGATGAATAGAAACCGCCGCACGATGCCCTGCGCCAGCAGCACGGCGCCGTGCCAGAGGCGGCGGAACCGGTCCCACGGCGTCGTGATGCGCGCGAAGCGCAGCCGGACCCCGTCACCAGTCACCTCGAGCTCCTCGAGCGGGACCTGCCGGGGTCGCCCACCGCACGCCTGGACCACCTCGTCGCGGAGCCGGGTTTCCACCCCCCAGCCGAGCAGGCCCCCGACGCGGACGTGCGCGTGGTTCCCCTCGATGGTGGCGGTCGCGCCGTAGACGCCGTTCACGTTGCGGCGGTTGGGCTCGACGGCGTCCTTGAGCGCGAGCACGTGCCCGGCGTCCACGCGGAACAGCCGGGCGTAGTGGAAATCGTCGAGCCAGCGCGGCGCGCCGACGCGCGTCCCGCCGTCGATGCGGTGGAGGAAGTAGTCGAGCACGAGCAGCGTTTCGCGCAGCGGCTCGGCATAGACACGGTCCGGGGTGTCGTTGGGGGTGTGGATCTTGCCGCCGAACACGATGGGCGACGCCTTCCCGGGGCGCATGGCGACGAGCGCCGACGCTGGGATGAGGAACGGGGCGTCGCTCCGGCTGACAGCAGCCCGGAGCCGGGCCCACAGCCCGTTGTGCACCTCGAGGAACGACACGTGGTCGGTGGTGCCGCCAGCGAGGAAGTTGTTGTACTTGATGCCGTGGAGGTGCGCCGCCTCCTCGAGCAGGTCGTTGAGCGAGTCGTAGTCGCCGAAGGGGATGAGGACGCGGAGGAAGTCGGCTCCCATGGTGCCCCGCGGAATGTAGAGGCGGCCCTCGCCGACCGAATCGATCGACACCACGGCGCGGATGCGCCGCAGCTCGTCCTCGTGCAGGGTGCGGACGTACTCGCGCGAGCCGGACACCCCGAAGCGGTAGCTGGCGACGGGCAACAGGGCGATCGCGATCGCCAGCATCCCCCAGTCGCGGTACGTCAGCGCGAAGTTGCCCGCGAGCATGCCCAGGGAGAGGAGCACCTGGGAGAAGAGACCGACCAACCCGCACTCCTCGGAGCCGGCGAAGAAGTAGACGTGGGTGAGCGCGGGGCGGCGCGGCGCGCCCAAGTCGGCGAGCAGGTACTGCTTCAAGATCTCTTCGCCCGTGGTGTTGTCGTCGGCGCCGGGCCCGCGCCAGGTGTCGTAGTGGGCGACGAGCACGACGCACTCGGCGCTGTCTCCGGGGACGGTGAACAGGTAATTCCAGCGCGTGGTGCGAACGGCCCAGGCGGAGAGCCGCTGGCGCTCGATGACGACGCACGGTGCGTCCGTGCGGGCGTGGGCCGTCTCCCACACCACCGCGTCCGCGGGCGCGACCGGGGCGCGGCGCCCATCCCGTGTCACTTCGTAGGTGCGCCCGCCATAGCGACCGGTGAGCGACGCGACGAACGCCTCCACCTGCGCCTCGTTGCCGGCGTTGCGCTTGCGGGCGTTGAGCTCGGTGCAGTCGCGGCGGATGTTGGCCAGGATGTCGCGCACCCGCTCGTCCACGGGGGCGTAGCGGGCGTGAATGGCATCGAGCTCCTGCTGCCGGCGGTCGAACAAGGAATTCCTCCGGGCGCGCCTCATCGCGCCCTCACAATCTGCCGTCTAGATTGCAAGGCGCTATGAGCCCTTCGCTCCCCGCCATCGTCGCCGTCAGCCTCGCGCTCGGGGTCCGGCACGCGTTCGAGCCGGACCATCTGGCCGCCGTTTCGACACTGGCGACCCGCCGCGGCAAGGGCCTCCAGGCCGCGTGGCTGGGACTCTCGTGGGGGTTGGGGCATACGGCGAGCGTCGGCGTGGTGGCGCTGCTCATGATCGCCGGGGGGCTGACGCTGCCCGCACGGCTGTGGCCCGCGGCGGACGCCGTCGTGGGACTGCTGCTCGTCACGCTGGGCGCGTCGGTGCTGTGGCGCTACGCGCGCGGGCGCTGGCACATCCACCGCCACGCCCACGACGGTGCGCCGCACTTCCATCTCCACAGCCACCTGCTCGGAGGCTCGCACGCGCATACGCACGCGCGCTGGGACCAGCGCCGCGCGCTGGGGTTCGGGCTGCTGCACGGCTTGGCCGGGAGCGGCGCGATCGTAGCGCTGCTCGTCGCCACGGTGCCGACGGCCGGGCTCAAGCTCGCCTACGTGGCGGCCTTCGGGGCGGGGACCGTCCTCGGGATGCTCCTGGTCTCACTCACGCTCGTGACGGTGATCCGGATCGCGTCGCGTCGCGGTGAAAGGTGGGCCACGGTGATGCACCTGGGTTCGGCGGTGGCCAGCGTGGCGGTCGGCGTGTTGCTGGTCGGCCGCATCGTTACCGCGCTGTAAGCCGGGTTGAGCGCCATGGATGAAGCGCGGCGGCTGCTGGCGGGGCGGCGGCCGGTGGAGGAGGCGCCCGAGCCGGGCGCCCAGCCGGCGGCGGTGGCGATCATTCTCCATGAGGGGAGTGACGGCCTCGCCGCGGTGTTCATCAAGCGCGCCGTGCGCGCCGGCGACCCGTGGTCGGGACAGATCGCGTTCCCCGGGGGCCGGCGCGAGCCCGGGGATGCGGACCTGCTCGCCACGGCGATCCGCGAGGCGCGTGAGGAGGTGGGGGTCGACCTGCGCGGAGCGACGCTGCTCGGCGCCCTCGACGATCTCCAGCCCCGCACCCCCACGTTGCCGCCCGTCGTCGTGCGTCCGTACGTGTTCGCGGTGACCACGCGTCCCACGCTCGCGACGAGCGACGAAGTACAGCGGGTGTTTTGGATCCCCTTTCGCAGGCTGGGCGAGCCAGGAGTGCGCCGGGAGGTGACGCTCACGCTGCGGGGTGGACAGCGAACGTTTCCCGCTTACGACCTGGGCGAAGATGTGATTTGGGGGATGACGGAGCGGATTCTGACGCCATTTGTAGAGATGCTAGGGGCTTAGAGGCATAGTGACTTAGAGGGCCTCTATGCCTCTAGGTCACTATGCCCCTCAGTTCTTAGTTTCCAGAAATCCACAAGTTTTCTTGACAACAGTCCAATATTAGTCTATCCTAAGCCGGCAGGTCACGGCTAGGTCAACCCATTTATCCACAAATCGTTGGGCCGTGACTGTCCACTCCGCCATTTCGCCCGGAGAACCGTGCATGCACGCGCTCGCGCATGAGGCGCCCCCCCCGCTCACCCGGTCGGTCGAGGACTACCTCAAGGTCATCTACCATCTGTCCAGCCAAGGCGGCTTCGCGGCCACGAGCGACATCGCCGCGATGCTCGATCTGGCGCCGCCGTCGGTGAGCGGCATGGTGAAACGCCTCTCCGAAGCCGGCCTGATCGAGCACGTGCCGTATCGCGGCGTGCAGCTGACAGCGCAGGGACGGCGTGCCGCGCTGCGGATGATCCGCCGGCACCGCATCCTCGAAGCGTACCTCACCCAGCATCTCGGGTACGACTGGGACGGCGTGCACTCCGAGGCGGAGCGGATGGAGCACGCCGTCTCGGACGACTTGATCGAGCGCATGGCGGGCGCCCTCGGCAACCCGCGCTACGATCCGCACGGCGAGCCGATTCCCACCGCCGCGGGAGACATCGAGGAAGTAGAGCTGCTGCGCCTGTCGGAAGCGGCCGTGGGGCAGAAGCTGGAGCTCAGGGAAGTGGCGACCCAGGACCCCGCGCGGCTGCGCTTCTTCGCGGAGCAGGAACTGGTGCCCGGTACGCGCCTCGTGGTGACCGACCGCCAGCCGTTCAACGGACCGACGACGGTGCTGCTGGGGCGCTCGAACCAGCCCCGCGTCGTCGGGCAGGAGCTGGCGCGGCTGCTGCTGTGCCGTCCAGGGGGGGAGGCAGGTAATGGCGACCCGAGCGCCTGAGCTTCCGGGAGGGGGAACACCCGAGCCGGGGTGGCGCCGGCCGCGGTTCGCGCCGAGCCTCGCCGAGGTCTACCGCACCGTCCCCGTCGCGGAAGGCAGCTGGTGGCGCAAAGCGCTGGCGTTCGCGGGGCCGGGCTACCTCGTCGCCGTCGGCTACATGGATCCCGGCAACTGGGCGACGGATCTGGGCGGCGGGTCGCGGTTCGGCTACAGCCTGCTCAGCGTGATCCTGCTGTCCAACCTGATGGCGATCCTGCTGCAGGGGCTGGCGGCGAAGCTGGGCATCGCGACGGGGCGGGACCTGGCGCAGGCGTGCCGCGATCACTACTCGCGCCCGGTATCACTGTTTCTGTGGGTGCTGTGCGAGATCGCGATCGCGGCGTGCGACCTCGCCGAGGTGATCGGCTCGGCGATCGCGCTGAACCTGCTGTTCGGCATCCCGCTCACGTACGGGATCGTGATCACGGCACTCGACGTGCTGCTGGTGCTCTACCTCCAGCACAAGGGGTTCCGGCTGCTCGAGGCGCTGGTGATTGCGCTGATCGCGACGATCGCCGGCTGCTTCCTGTTCGAGATCCTGATCTCGCGCCCCGACGCGGGGGCGATCGCGGCGGGGTTCGTGCCGGGGACATCGATCCTCACCGACCGCGAGAAGCTGTACCTCGCGATCGGCATCCTGGGCGCGACGGTGATGCCGCACAACCTGTACCTGCACTCGTCGATCGTGCAGACGCGCCGCTACGAGGAGACGGCGGCCGGCAAGCGGGTGGCGGTGAAGTACGCGTTCATCGATTCGACGATCGCGCTGACGTTCGCCCTGTTCATCAACGCGGCGATCCTGATCGTGGCCGCGGCGACGTTCCACACCAGCGGGCACACCGGCGTGGCCGAGATCCAGGACGCCTACCGGCTGCTCACACCGCTGCTCGGCGTCACGGGAGCGAGCGCGGTGTTCGCGTTCGCGCTGCTCGCCTCGGGGCAGAACTCGACGCTCACGGGGACCCTGGCGGGGCAGATCGTGATGGAAGGCTTCCTCAACATCCGCATCCGGCCGTGGCTGCGGCGGCTCATCACCCGGCTCATCGCGATTGTGCCCGCGGTGCTGACGGCTATCTTCTTCGGCGAGAGCGGCACCGCCCAGCTCCTCATCTTCAGCCAGGTGATCCTCAGCCTGCAGCTGTCCTTCGCCGTGTTCCCGCTGGTGCTCTTCACATCCGACCGGGTGAAGATGGGGGAGTTCGTCAATCCGCGGTGGCTCGTCGTCCTTGCCTACTTCGTGGCGGTGATCATTGCCGCATTGAACGCCTGGCTGCTGCTACGCACCGTGGGCGGCTGGCTGAGCTGATGTACCGCCGCATCCTCGTCCCCGTCGAGAACGGCCCCGCCGACGCGGCGATCCTCGAGCACGTGACCCGCCTCGCCAAGCTGTGCCGGGCGGAAGTGGTGGTGATCCACGTGGCCGACGGCTGGGCCGCGCGCAACATCGAGCAGCTCAACCTGCGCGAATCGGAGGAGATGAAAGCGGACCGTGCCTACCTGGAGCGCGTGGTGGCGGGACTGCGTGGCGGCGGCGTGAAGGCGGACGCGGTGCTCGCGGCGGGCGACCCGGCGAAGGAGATCGGCGCGGCCGCCGAGCGCGAAGGCTGCGATTTGATCGCGCTGGCCACCCACGGGCACCGGCTGCTGGGCGATGTCGTTAGAGGCAGCACCGCGACAGCGTTACGACACCTGACCAGGATTCCGGTGCTCATGGTCAGGGCGGATAAGCCTTAGCCCGTCCGGGCTTGCTCCAAGGTCCGTAAGATCGCGGACAGGCGCCGATCCCGAGCCTCGCGCAGCATCGGCACTTTCCCGCCGTAGGCTTTTTCGATGGCCTGCATCAACGCCCGCTGCTGCTCGGGTTCGAGTTTGTCCCAGGTGGCGAGGTTCGTCCACCACGACTCGAAGGTCCGCAGCAGCCGCTGCATGAACTGCACGACGCCGCCTTCACCGGACGCGAGGTGATAGGTGAGGTGCGGGCCGGCCGCGGCCCACCCCAGCGCGGGGCCGAGCGAGACGGCGCGGTCCAGGTCGCTCACGTCGATGGCGCCGGTCAACACCAAGTCGATGCACTCGCGCCAGACCGCCGCGGCGATGCGGCCGACCACGTATCCGGGCACGGGCTTCCGGAGCTGGATCGGCATGCGGCCCAGGGCGCGGAGGTAGTCGTGGGCGCGGGTGATCGCCTGCGGCGACGTGCGCACCCCCGGGACGATCTCGACGAGCGGGATCAGCTCGGGCGGATTGAGCGGGTGCGTCACCAGGCAGCGCCCCTGATTGCGGCAGCGCGCGAACACGTCGGTCGGTGGGATGCCGCTCGAGGTGCTGGACAGCAGGGCGTCGGCGGCGAGGACGTCGTCGATCGCTTCGGTCACCTTCTGCTTGGCGATCAGCTCTTCGGTGACGGCTTCGATCACCCAGTCGGCGTCGCGGACGGCGTGGAGCAGGCTGCGGCCCTGCTGGAACTCGAGCAGCCCGCGCTCGACGATGCCGGCCGTGGCGCGCTCCAGGGCGACGAGGGCGCGGGCGCGGCGGGGGACTTCCTGGAACGCGCGCTCGATGGCGCGGGCGTTGGTGTCGTACACGGTGACCGGCCAGCCGGCCGACGCGCACAGCGCCGCGAAGCCGCAGCCGATCTCCCCCGCGCCGACGACGGCGACTTTCCGGGGCAGCGCCGACGTCACGAGGGCGCCTCGGCGCCGGCGAGCGACGGGAGCACGCGCTCGAACAGCAGCTGCCGCGCGACGTCGGGGCGCACCTGCTCGGCGACGGCGATCGGGGCGCCCTCCTTGTCCCCGCGGGTGCGGCCGCGGTCGTCGCCGTCGTCGAGGATCACTGCCGCGTGGGAGGCGCGCAGCGTCATCACCTCGGGGCGGATCAGCGCGGCGATCGGCAGGATGTCGTTGACGACGCAGCCGTCGAGGCGCTCGCGGCGGCGGTGGAACTCGACGTAGAAACGCAGCGCGTCGTGCAGCCAGCGCTCGCCGTCGTCGGGCGATTGCTCGAGGCGCGCCACCTCCTCGCCCGTGACGACGATCTGACGCGTCACGTCGAGCGGCACGAGCTCGCTGCCGCCTCCGAGACCCGCGCGGACCACGATGTCGAGGGCCTCGGGATCACACCACGCGTTGAATTCGGAGTGCGGGGTGGTGTTGCCCTTGACGCGGAAGCACCCCGCCATCGCGACGTGGCGGGCGACTTTGGCGCGCACCAGGTCGGGCTCGCGGCGCAGCGCCAGGGCGAGACTCGTCACGGGCCCCAGCGTCACCAGGGTCACCGGCTCGGGCTGAGCGGCGAGCAGCTGCTCCAGGGTCTTGGCGAAGTCGAGGACACTGCCGGCGCGGGGCAGCGCCGCGTAGCCCAACCCTGAATCGCCGTGGGTCTCGCGCGCGGTGACGAGCGGGCGCTTCAGCGGCCGCCGGGCGCCCACGGCGAGCGGCCGGCGCTGCCCCGCGCGGCGCAGGATCTCGACGGCGTTGCGCCAGGCGTGCTCGACAACCGTGTTGCCGTAGGAGATCGAGATCCCCCGCACGTCGAGCTCCGGCGACTTGAGGGCGAGCAGCAGCGCCAGGCAGTCGTCGATGCCGGGGTCGGAATCGATGATGACGGGGAGTGGGGTGTGGGGAGTGGGGGGTGCGGACACCCGTAAACGCTATGGGGCGGCAATCTCCTTTGCAATGGTGGCGCGTAGCGCGGCGAACTCGCGCAGTCCGCCGAAGCCGAAGAGGCGCTCGATGACGCGGCCGCGGCGGTCGAGCAGCACCGAGTACGGCAGGCCGCGGTAGCGATACAGCGCCCGCATGCGCCCACCGCCCACGAGAATCGGGAACGGCGGCCGGAACTCCCCCACGAACGCCCGCATCTTCGCCTGGTTCACGTCGTCGGAGATCGCGACGATTGTGAAGTCCTTGCGATCGAACTCGCGGTACAGCGCGGCCATGTGCGGGAACTCCTCGCGGCAGGGGTCGCACCACGAGGCCCAGAAGTTCACGAGGGTCACGGTGCCGGCGAGCCGCGCCGTGGTGACGGTGTCGCCCGCGAGGTCGGGGAGCGCGAACGGCGGCTCGAACGGCTCGCGCGGGCGCTCTCCGATGCGCGCGAGCAGCGGCACCGCCGGCTCGGTGCGCAGCTGGCCGCGCGCGTCCACCGCGACCGCCGTGGGGATCGTTCCCAGCTGCCGCGTCGCGACGATCCTGCCCGTCGCCGTGTCGACGACATCGAGCCGCAGCGCCGTGGCGGCGGAGTCCGCCGCACCCAGTGCATAAAGCCGGCCGTCGGGTCCAAGGGCGAGGGCGATGTTGACGAGCGTGCTGTTCACGCGGACCTGGCCCTTGCGCGGCGGCAGGTACTCGGGGTCGGTCTCCGTCGCCAACACGCCGCGCTTCGCGGTCCAGCGCAGATCGCCGCCGGGGCCGTACTTGCGGATCTCGTCCCTGATGAGCGGGGCGAAATAGACGGTGCCATCCGACCCGACGGCCACGGCGCCCGCGTTGGCGAGCTGGGTGAGGGGCGCGGTCGCCGGCACATGAATGGTCGCCAGCCCCGCAACGGGCCGTCCCAGCGTGTCGAGGACGTCGATCAACGGGGCGGTGTCGGGCTCGGCGCGGAACTGGGGGATGTAATACGGCGAGCGCGCGGCGACGACGGTTCCGCCGGAGGCGGCGTACACCGCGGCGACAAACGGACTCAGCCACTCGCGCACGACGTGGCCGGTGGTGTCGAAGACCACGCCCTCGCCGGTCCGTTCCGTGACGAGCAGCAGCTCGCCCAGCGGGGCGACGGCCATCGGTGCGGCGAGATCGGGCCCGGTGATCGCGCGCAGCGGTGTCAGCGCGCCGTCGAAGGCGACGAGCCGGCTGTTATCGGGATCGGGCGCCCACGAAAGCCCGTGGACGGTGGCCGCCGGAAAGCGGCCCAGGAACAGGAGGGTGAACCCACCGGGCGTCGCCCTGCACGCCGCCACCAGGCCGGCGAGCAGGACGGCGCCCAGTGTGCGACGCATCTCAGGTCGCGGCGGCGATCGTCTTGATCTCGATCGTGTGCAGGCCGTGATTCTCCCGATGCGTCCCCGTCACCTTCACCCTTCCTTCCGCGAAGGGCAGGAGGCGCGGGTTCTGCGGGTCGCCGGGCTTGGCGCTGACGGGCAGGTAGATCGTCCCGTCGCTCGAGAGGATCGCGAGCGCCTCGCCGGACTTGGCGCAGGCTTCGGCGCACGCCTTGTGGCCGGGCCCCGCCGCGCCCATGACGGTGTTGCAGTACGTGTCGATCACCTGACCAGTGATCGTGACCTCGTCGCCCGCGGGACGCTGCATCGCCTGCGCGGACAGCGGCAGGGCGAAGAGCGCGAGCGTGGCGGTCGAGGCGAGGATGCGCTTCAGCATGATTCCTCTCCTCCGGTGTGGGTGGTGTCCTACCTACGACGGGAGCACAGGTTCCGGATTGGACTATATTGGGCGCGATGGAGGAAACCTACCGACAGCTGCTCGACACGTTCGGCAAGGGCTGGGAGCGCTCGGACGTGGATCAGATCTGCTCCGTGTTCGCCCCCGATGCCGTGTTCGTGGAGACCCCGTTCAGCCGCAAGGAGACGGGGATCGCCGCGATCCGCGACTACTGGAAAGACCTGCCGCTCACCCAGGCCGAGGTGTCGTTCCGCTCCGGCGAAGTGTTCGAGGCCGGGCCGTGGTTCGCCACCGAGTTCCGCTGCACCTTCCGTCGCCGTCGCACCGGGGAGTGGGTGGACGCGCGCGGGGCGGTGTTCTGCGAGACGCGGGACGGGAAGATCAGCGAAATGCGGATGTACTGGCATCGGTACGCGGGAGGGAGAGAAGAAGCGAAACCGTAGAGGCTCAGGGGCGCACCCGGTGCACGTAGTCCAGCGCCCACTCCAGCTGCTCCGAGCTCCGCAGTCCGCACTGCATCGCCAGCTCCACCGCCGCCGTTTCGTCCATGCCCTGGTCGAGCATCAGGTAGGGAATCAGCGTCGCGCCCACCCGGTTGCCGCTGTTGCAGTAGAAGAGGAGTGCCTTCTTGCCCACGGCGCCCTGCACCGCGGCGCGGATGGCGGCGAGCGTCGCGTCGGTGCGCGTCGCCGCACTCACGGGGACGCGGACGTACTCGAGCCCCGCGGCGGTCACGTCGTCGGGCGTGCGGAACGGCTGCGACTCCATGGGATCGCGGATGTCGAGCACCGCCTGGCCGCCGGCGCGCTTAAACGCCTGCAGATGTTCCAATGTGGGCTGGCCGCCCGTCAGGAGACCGGGCACCGGCTCGGCGGCGTTGACCACGCCGTTCAGGGCGTCGAGGAGTTGGCTCATGGGACCGAGTGGCGGTTAGGTTTGGAGCCTCAAATCTCGATTCGGGAACGACGATGGGCAACCGGAGCGTGGCGGTAAGGCGGTATGGCGGGATGGCGGTAGGCGTGGCGACTCTACTTACCGTCCTACCGCCTGACCGCCTGACCGCCCAGGACGTGCGGCTCAGCGGCTATCTCCAACCCCGGTTTCAGAGCGTCGGCGACTCGGCGAGCTTTTTCCTCCGCCGCGCCCGCTTCGCGCTCGAAGGCCAGATCACGCCATGGGCGGCGTTCCGTGCCCAGGTCGAGATGCGCACCATCGGGGCGCCGGCGACCCCTCCCAGCTCGCCCCTCACGCTGTCGGCGACCGACCTCTGGATCCGGTTGAGTCACGGGCGCTGGGGCGGGACGGTGGGCCAGTTCCGCGTGCCATTTGCTCTGGAAGCATTGCTCAGCTCGACGACCCTCGAGACGACCGAGCGCTCGCGCATCGTCAACGTGGCGCGGCGCGACATCGGCATCCAGGCGGACTGGCACATCCCCGCGCTGACGCTGCAGGCCGCCTTGGTCAATGGCGAAGGGCCGAACCGCGCGACCAATCCGGACAACCGCATGGCCTATCTCGCTCGCGCCGTGGCCACGCCCGTCCACGGTCTGGACGTGGGCGGCGCCTTCGCCGGTTACAGCGACAGCACCATCGGCGACGCGCAGGCACAGTATCGCCTGGGGCGGTGGACGGCGCGGGCCGAATACATCCGCGCGCACCATAGGGCGGCCGCCTTCCACACCGCCGGATGGTACCTGCTCGCGGCGTACGACGTGGTCGTGCGGCAGGTGCAGGTGGTCGGCCGAGTCGAGCAGTACGATCCGGACGAGAAGGCGGCAACGGATCGGTCGACCGGTTATCTCGCCGGGGTGCAGTACTTCGTGCGCGGCGACAACTTCAAGGTGCTCGCCGACTACGAGATCTTCCGGGAGCAGGCGGTGCAGCTGGAGAACAATCGCGGCGTGGTGCAGATGCAGGTGAGGTTCTGATGCGCGGTAAGGCGGTAAGGCGGTATGGCGGTAGGCTAATACTGGCCCTGCTGACTCTTACCGCCCTACCGCCCGTCCGCCTTACCGCCCAGTCTTCCGTCGTTCTCTTGGCCACCACCACCTCCACCCGCGACGCCGGGCTGCTCGATTCCCTGTTGCCCATCTTCGAGCGCCAGAGCGGCTATCGGGTGACCGTGATCGCCGTGGGCAGCGGGCAGGCGCTGGCGATGGGGCGCCGCGGGGACGCGGACGTGGTGCTGTCGCACGCGCCGGACGCCGAGCGGCCGCTGGCCGACAGCGGCTACGTGCTCGACCGCCGCCTCGTGATGCACAACGACTTCCTGTTCGTGGGCCCCGCGGAGGACCCCGCCGCGTTGCATGGGCTTGCGGACGCCGTGGCGGCGATGCGGCGCATCGGCGAGCGGCACGCGGGGTTTGTATCGCGCGGGGACCAGTCGGGGACTCACTTGAAGGAGCTGGCGCTGTGGCGCCGGGCCGGCCTCGTCCCGGCGGGCGCCTGGTACGTGGAGTCGGGGCAGGGGATGGCCGCCACCCTGCAGATGGCGGACCAGAAGCGGGCCTACACCCTCACCGACCGGGCGACCTATCTGGCGTGGCGGGACAAGCTGCAGCTGGTGCCCCTGGTCGAGGGCGATTCCCTCCTTTTTAACGTTTACCACGTGATGGAGGTCAATCCTAGGAACGCCCCACGGGTCAACACCGCGGGCGGCCGAGCTTTGGCCGACTTCTTCGTGTCGCCCCAGGCCCAGGCCTTGATCGGCGCATTCGGCCGATCGCGGTTCGGGCAGAGCCTGTTCGTGCCCGATGCCGGCAAGCCCGACCGCTGGTGAACCCTGGCAGGGCCCCGCGGGGTTACTATAAGTAGAAGGCGTAAGGCAGAAGACGTATGGTTAAAGACGTATGGTAGAGTCGTGATAGTAGAATGGAGCGCCCAATGTTGATGCCACTCGTCGTTGCTCTCTCCCTGGCCGCGCCCTCGACCGTTCGCGCGGATGATCCTCCGATCCAAGTGTGGATCGATCCCGACCACGCGCTCGTGCGCGGCGATCGGGTGCGGGTGCACGTGCGCGCGGCCGAGGATGCGTACGTCGTGGTGCTGCGGGTGGACGCCGAGGGGCGTGTGCGGGCGCTGTTCCCGCTCGATCCGGGCGACGACGACTTCCTGCGCGGCGGCCAGCGGCAGGAGGTGCTGGGCCGCAGCCACCGCGAGGCGTTCTACATCGATGAGCGCGAGGGCGGCGGCACGGTGCTGGCGGCCGCGGCGAAGTCGCCGTTCAAGTTCGACGAGTTCGTGCGCGGCGATCATTGGGACTACCGCGTGCTCGCCTCGGATCAGGCGCGCGACGATCCCGAAGCCGCGCTGCTCGACATCGTGCGCCGCATGGCCGGCGACGAGCACTTCGACTACGACGTCGCGACGTACACGGTGATGGACGTGGCGCAGCGGCCCTATGGCTACCGGCCCTATGGGTTCGGGTACGGCGCGTTCGGATACGGCGGTTACGGATACCGCGGGTACGGTTACGGCGGCTACGGGTTCGGTCTCGGGTTCGGGAGCCCGTTCTACTACTGCGATCCTTTCTTCGACTCCTTCTGCGACCCGTTCTTCTACGGCTACGGGTACGACCCGTTCTATTACGGCGGGCTCCGCTACGGGTACTGCTGGTGGTGCGGGCCGCGCGCGTACGCCTACTCCAACAATTGGTATCGGCCGGCGGCCCGCCAGGGCTTCCTGGCGCGGTTCCGCCAGACGCGGCCGTCGAGTCCTCCGTTCGTGCTGCCGAGTAATCCGGTGACGCGGCGGAGCGTGCCCCCAGCCATCATCTCGCGCCCGCCGGTCGAGGAGCGGCCGCGGGACGTGAGGCCGGCGGACCGTCCCCCGGAGCGCCGCGCGCCCAACAAGGAAGCGCGACCCGCCGACCGTCCCTCCGAGCGCCGCGGGCCGGATCGGGCAGCGCCGCCGCGAGACGGCGGGGGGCGCTCGAACGGTGGCCAGGCGCGGCCGCGCACCGACACCAAGAACCACATGGACTTCTTCCCGCAGCGCTCGTTCAGCTCGCCGCCCAGGTCGATGTCGGGGTCGCGGCCCGATTATTCCCCGCGGTCCGGCTCGAGCTGGGGCGGGAGCCGGGGCGGCGGCGGGGGCGGGGGCGGGTCCATGCGATCGATGACGCGGGGCGGCGGAGGCGGCAGCCGCAGTGGTGGAGGCGGTCGACACCGCTGAGTCGCATCTAGCGCACCCCGGATTTCCACGCGACCGTTTGAGCCGATGCCGGAGCTCAAACGGTCGCTCGGCTTTTGGGACGGCCTCGCCATGGTCGTCGGGATCATGGTGGGGACGGGGATCTTCCGCACCCCCGGGCTCGTCGCCCAGCAGCTCGGCCGCCCGTGGCTCACGTTCGTCGCCTGGGCGGCCGGCGGCGCGATCGCGTTCCTGGGCGCGCTGATCTTCGCCGAGCTCGCCACGCGCCACCCCAACGCCGGCGGCAAGTACGTGTACGCGCGCGAGGCGTTCGGGCCGGGCGCCGGCTTCGTAGTGGGGTGGATCGAAGGGCTCGTGTACGCGGTGGCGACCGCGGCGATCGGCGTCGTGTCGGGGGAGTACGCGGGCCGGCTCATCGGTGTGGGCGGGGACACGCGCTGGCTCGGCGGCGCGATGGTGGTGATGTTCACCGGCATCAACCTCCTCGGCGTCGCGTCGGGGCGCATTTTCCAGAACGTCGCCACCGCGGCGAAGGTGGCGGCGCTCGGCGGCGTCGTGGTGGTCGCGCTCGCCCGGGGCGACGGCAGCGGCTGGCACAGCGCGCTCCCCACCGCGCCCGCCGGTGCCGCCGTCTGGGGGGCGCTCGCCGTCGCGTTTCAGTCCGTCATCTGGACCTACTACGGCTACCTCGATGCGGGGAAGATCGCGGAGGAAGTCGTGGAGCCATCCCGCACGCTCCCCAAAGTGTTCCTCGTCGGGATCGGCGTCGCGGCGGGACTGTACCTGCTGCTCAACGCCGCGTTCCTGCAGGTGCTGCCCATCGACCGCATCGCCGCCTCGAACCTCGTCCCCGGCGACGTGGTCGCCGCACTGTTCGGCGCGCGCGGCGGGACGCTCGTCGCAGGACTGGCGCTGCTCGTGGTCCTGGCCTCGCTCAACGGCAACATTTTCGTCACGCCGCGCATCCTCTTCGGGCTGGCGCGCGAGGGGCTGGGACCCCAATCGCTGGCCCGGGTCAATGCCGGCGGCACGCCGTGGGCGGCGATGCTGCTGATCGGCGCCTTGAGTACCGCCCTGGCCGTGACCGGCAGCTTCGTGCGGCTGCTCGGCCTCGCGATCACCCTGGTGCTGATCATCGACAGCTGGGCGGTCGCGGCGCTGCTGCGGCTACGCTCCCGCACGCCGCTCGCCCCGTTCCGGGTGCCGCTGTATCCGCTCGTCCCGGCGCTGTTCCTGCTGGTGTACGCGGCGCTGTTCGTGGGCACGGCGGTCGCCGACTGGAAGGTGGTGGCGGTGGCGGGGGCGGTGGTGGGCGCGACCTACGGGGCGGGCCGGGGGCGGACGGAGGCGGTGTGAGACGGGGAGTGCTGGGACTCGCGCTCTGGCTGGCCGCGGCGGGGTGCAGCCCGACCCGCGCGGGAGCCGCGTTCTTTTACGCGCAGGGACGTTCGCAGCTGGAGAGCGGCGCGTTCGAGGCGGCGGTGCGGTCGCTGACGCGCGCCATCGCCTTGAACCCGTCGCTGGTCGCCGCGTGGAGCGACCGCGGCCTGGCCCGCTACCAGCTCGGACAGTACGCCGAGGCGCTCGTCGATCTCGACTCGGCGATTCAGCTGAATCACCACATGGCGGCGGCGTACAACAACCGCGGTCTCGTCAAGCGGGTCATCGGGCGCAAGGCCGAGGCGCTCCTCGACTTCGACTCGGCGCTGGCCTTCGAGCCCAACGATCACATCGTGCTCACGAATCGCGCGCTCACGCGGCTCAATCTGGGCGAGCCCGACAGCGCGCTCGCCGACTTGGATCGCGCCAATCACGTGCGGCCGAATTACGCCCCGGCGTACAACATCCGCGGGTTGGTGTACCTGGACCAGGGGAACGAGCGGCAGGCGATCGAGCAATTCCGCGCCGCTGCGCAGCGCGATTCGCTGCTGCGCGAGCCGCACGTCAATCTGGCGACGGCGTTCGACCGGCTGGGCCTGTACGACAGCGCCATCGTGCACGGGCGGCGGGCGATCCGGTTGGGGAGCCACACCGGCATCGCGTACAACAACACCGGGCTGGCCTTCTATCACATCCAACAGTACGACTCGGCGCTGGCGAATTTCGCCGCGGCGCTGGAGCAGGACCCCGAGCTCGTCAGCGCGCTCAGCAACCGCGGGATTCTGTACCTGGAGATGGGCGACACCGCCCGGGCGCGACGGGACCTCGAGGCCGTCATCGCGCTCGGCAGCGATCCCGGGCTGACGGCGGACGCGCGGGTGAGGCTGAGGAGGTTGCGGGGATCGAGGCGCTAGTTAACCCCCCCCCGTCCGCCTCTGTCCGCCCCAGGTATCTTTCCCCCATGCTCCGCATCGCCGTCTCCCAGTTCCGCCCCACCAAGGGCGAATACGCCCAGAACGTTGATCGCATCGCCGCGGTGCTGGCGCAGGCGATGGCGCTCGAGGTGCCGCCGGCCCTGGTCGTGTTTCCCGAAACGGCGACCTCCGGCTACTTCGTCGAAGGGGGAGTGAAAGACGTCGCGGTCACGGCCGGGACGTTGTTCCGCGATCTCCAGACGCGCTACGAGCAGCTGGGCGCCCCCGCCGTGGACGTGGCCGTCGGGTTCTACGAGCTGTTCCAGAACCACATCTTCAACTCCTGCCTCTACGCCTCACTCGGCACCGCCTCATCCGGCAGCGCCTCACCCAGTAACGCCTCTTCCGGGAACGCCTCATCCGGCATCCGGCACGTGCACCGCAAGATCTTCCTCCCCACCTACGGCGTGTTCGACGAGGAACGCTTCGTGGATTCGGGGCAGGATGGGGTGCGCGCGTTCGATACCAGCTGGGGCCGGGCGGCGATCTTGATCTGCGAGGACGCGTGGCACTCGTTGTGCGGCACCATCGCCGCGCTGGACGGCGCGCAGGTCATCCTCGTGCCCAGCGCGTCGCCGGCCCGCGGCACCGCGGCCGACGAAGACGGCACGCGGCTGCCCGCGAGCATGGTGCGCTGGGAGCGGGTGGTGCGCGGCGTCGCAGAGGAGCACGGCGTGTTCGTGGTACTCGCAAATCTGGTGGGGTTCGAGGGCGGCAAGGGCTTTCCCGGCGCGTCGGCGGTGCTGGACCCGAGCGGCGGGCTCGTGGTGCGCGGGCCGTTGTTCGAGGAGGGTTTGATCACGGCGGACATCGACCTGTCGCAGATAACCGACGCGCGGGTGGATTCCCCTCTGCTCGCGGATCTCCAGAAGGTTTTGCCGGCGCTAACCAAGAATCTCGGGACGCGTAAGCGGGCGCGCGTCAAATTCGATCCAGCTCAGAACGGCGCCCGCGGCGACCCCCTCGCCCTCGATTGCCCGCTGGTGCATAAGTGGCTGGTCGCGTTCTTGAAGGACGAGGTGGTGCGGCGGCGCGGGTTCACGAAGGGCATCGTCGGAGTGTCGGGCGGCGTCGACTCCTCGCTCACAGCCTTCCTCGCGGCGGAAGCGCTCGGCAAGGACAACGTGATCGCCGTGCGCATGCCGTACCGGACCTCGAGCCCCGAATCGCTGGTGCACGCGCAGCTGGTGATCGACAAGCTGGGCATCCGCTCGCTCACCTTGGATATCAGCGCGGCCGTCGACGGCTATTTGGCGCAAATCGGGGACGCGGACGGCACCCGCCGCGGCAACGTGATGGCGCGCGAGCGCATGATCGTGCTGTTCGATCTCTCCGCCAAAGAAAAAGCGCTGCCCATCGGCACCAGCAACAAGTCGGAGCGGCTGCTCGGCTACTTCACCTGGCACGCCGACGACACGCCGCCGGTGAACCCCCTCGGCGACCTCTTCAAGACGCAGGTGTACGCGCTGGCGCGGCACGTCGGCGTCCCCGAGCAGATCCTCGCCAAGCCGCCGACACCCGACCTCGTGCCGGGGCAGGAGACCGAGCGCGACTACGGGTTCAGCTACACCCAGGCCGACCCCATCCTCTATTACCTGATCCGCGGCTACAAGCCGGAGGACGTCGTGAAGCGCGGCTTCGATGCCCAGCTCGTCGCCGCGGTGCACCAGCGCCTGGATTCCACGCACTGGAAGCGCCGCCTCCCCACCGTGGCGATGGTGTCGGGGACGGCCATCGGCGAGTTCTACCTGCGACCGGTGGACTACTGATGAAGGGACGCCATCCGCGCGACTCCGAGACGGTGATGTCGGAACTGATGATGCCGCAGCACGCCAACATCATGGGCAACGTGTTCGGCGGCGTGGTGCTGTCGCTCGTGGACCGCGTGGCGGCCGTCGCCGCGATCCGCCACTCCAACCGTCAGTGCGTCACCGTCTCGGTCGATAAGGTCGACTTCCGCGAGCCGATCCACGTGGGCGAGCTGCTCACGGCCTACGGGCGGGTCAACTTCGCCGGCAAGACGTCGATGGAGGTGGGGGTCAAGGTGCTCTCCGAGAACCCGCTCACCGGCCAGAAGCGCCACACCAACTCCTGCTATCTGACCTACGTCGCGCTCGACGACAATCGCGTGCCCACCGAGGTGCCGCCGATTCTCCCCGAGACGCAAGACGAGAAGCGCCGTTACGACCGCGCGGCGCAGCGCAGAGCCAGCCGAGTGATGGATAGGAGATTCGACCAGGGCCGCGGTGAGTAGAGTCACCGCGGTGTTCAGCGGCGGCGGCGCCAAAGCCTTCGCCTGCGTCGGCGCCTGGCAGGCGATCGTCGAGGCGGGGCACGAGGTCGTGGCGATCGTCGGCACCTCCTTCGGCGCGGTGGTGGGGGCGGCGCTCGCGGCGGGCCGCACGCCGGACGACCTCGCCGCGGGGCTCGGCGGCCTCTCCCGCAAAGACGTCGCCGCGATCGATCCGTGGGCGATCGTCAAAGGCATCTTCGCCACGCACGTCC
>WNGI01022523.1_pt1 | contig 27080 bp, 38 predicted proteins | sample 5400621 | NCBI WGS metagenome assembly WNGI01 (sample SAMN13153374, study PRJNA577476) | soil metagenome | isolation source: 20 cm soil or saprolite under Garry oak tree replicate 1 | place: USA:California | collected 2016-06-15 | reverse complement strand
AAAAAAAGGGCCGAGGGCGCTCCGAGGCTGCCCGAGGCATAGCCATATTTGTCATTACCCATTTTTAGATAACATTCTCCATCTTTCAGGCCTTTTTCCCCCCTTTCGACCTCTTCCTGCCACTGCACCAGCAATTCCATTTGGGAGGCAGTCTGAAACATCATCATGCCTTTCACAATTCAGGCGCAAAGTGCTCACCGTGAAGATTGTAAAGCAGTCCGATATTTCGCTACTGCAATCATTGATGTCCCTTTCGAATTTCCCTTGATTTACTAACATGCGAACCCAGCCTTTCCCCGACCATTTCTCCATCGTACCGTTAACCTTCTTAAGACATCTACCAGACTTTGTGAGTAAAATTGTATCGTTGAGGGGGAGATAACGGGAGCAGTCTCCCTATATGAACCGGTCAGAGAACAATTTCGCCGTCAGAGGTATCTTATTTACGGAACGCTGTCGCACAGCATGATGGCAGAGAGAACCTCTCCGACACCTCCTAAGCCTGGGACTGCAACGGCAGCGGCCTGGGTCCCTGACTTAACAGAAGCTGAGGCAAAGGTCTGAAAGAAACGCATGGCAAGTTCATGGATTTAGCGCCCTCGTGTCCTTTCACAGCTTTTCCACAGCTTTTTAGAGATAGACGCTTACAGCGTCCACGTCGCAAGATCATGCCACACGATAACAAGCGCATATGGATTGCATTCCGTGTTCGTGAATACAAGGTGATCCATTTACCTGAAGACCGCAAGCAGGGTATCGACATCAGCTGTTGATCCTTAAAGTTATCGTTAAATCCTGAGGTAGAATTCGTAGCATCCTGAGGTAGAATTGATAACAGCGATGGTATTGATCTGTCCTACAGTCTCGACATTATTGATGATGCATGCGCAATATAGGGTACAATTTGATGGTTTCATTGAATCTATTCTCTTGTCCCGATTTGCCACCAACTAAACACTTTCAGGTTCCGCTCCTTATCTCAACAACGCCGCATCTGCCAGCTTCATAGTATGTACTGCATTTATATAGCCGAAGGTTAGCGTGTTCGTCGATCATCGATCATCGATCGGGCCCCAGCGGCATGGGGACTCACGTTACAGTGTTAATGGATTAGCGCCATTGGCCCATCTCCAGGGGCGGGGGACCTTCTTAATAAGCGAGTGCCCGTCCAGTGAATTGCGTCACTGACCTGAGAGTCCGTAGCTTCGAGAAAGAGCTAGAATAGAAGCCTGAAGACGGGAACCCACGAGTTACTGAATGGAGAATCTATGTACTAGTAGCAATGACTGGACCTGATGGAGCTTCCTGGGGTCAGTGCGGCCTCGTGAACTTAGAGTCCCGCGCGCTCTTCACCCTTTAACCAGACGCAACATTCGATTTCGCTCGTACCACTGCACAATACACTCGCATCGCTCTGCGCTCTCAAGATCTCAGATCTCAAGTCTTGACCTCAGCTGTCACCTATCCCACGGTCATCTGACGCACATTATTTCTTTGATCTCGACTCGCCTGTCACCGTTGCCCTACACACTGTCCAACTACACTTCACATACTAGTAGGTCAAGTCACATCATTACTCACCACTGCTGCCTGCTGGTCCTAATCCAGAGTCCAGACACATCATCTGTTGCCTCTGCCAAGTCTAGTTAGTATACAACTTCACACACATAGCTATCACTGCTTTTTTCCATTATCTCTGGTGAGTGTTTCCCTTTCACTGTGATCCCTCAATCAAACAATTTGATCCTAGCAAGACATCAGTCATGGCAGCTACAACCAGTGGAGCACCTTCTTTGAGTAGGCTAATTTGTGTGACTCAGCATTGCTAATCTTCAGCTGACACATATCAGGCACAGATACAGATGAGACACATGTTCAAATGCTCAGGGAACTCTATCAATGCCCATACTTTCGCATCCTTGTCATTGGAAGGGCTAATGCAGGCAAGACAACCATCCTTGAGAAGGTTTGTGGTGTAGCAAAAGGGACAAAGGCCATCATATATGGTGGGAGTGGTAAGTCAGTCTGAGTTTTGTGCCTCTGACTTTGACTATTGAGTTTCTTGAAGGTAATCAGCTTGCACAGTCTCCAATTCATTTGAGGCCATCACCTGAGGTGAGTTAGTTAATGAATGGATGTACCCATTCACATGCAATGATAACAGAGAGGCCTGCATAATATTGAGCATCAAATTACATACCCTGGAAGTAACTTTATCTTCCATGACTCTCAGGGTTTTGAATCTGGTTCAACTGAGGAATTGGAGATTGTTTGGAAGTTCATTGAAAAGAAGTCTGCAGAAACTGAGCTGAAGAACCAGCTGCATGCAATTTGGTATCTTGCTTTATCCCTCTACAGTACTGGCTGACCTGGCCTTCTTAATAGGTACTGCATACCCATGGACAGCCCTCGTCCCATTCTACCCACAGAACTTGAATTCTTTAATAAAGGGACAGGCAGAGGTAAATTTCCACCAAATCTACTAAGTGCTAATTTACAATGTACTGACTTAAAATATTTCCTTTACAGTTCCTCTGGTGGTTGTATTCACTAAATTTGATGGTCAAATAGCCAGTGAATCTGTCAACTTGACTGATGCAAAGGATGACTCAGATAAGTGGAAGAGAGCCAGGGAAATTGCTGAAAGCACTTTTCAGAAAGTTTATCTTCCTAAAGTTTTGAACACCAAATATCCTCCCAAGGCATATGCACGATTGGAAGGTGAAAATGATGAGGATTTCTTACTGCCAAAAGATGGGAGTAATGTTGTTTCATAGACATGGATTTACCAGAGAACAATTGTGCTGAATTAACTCAGCAAACTGCTGATGCAATAGATGATGACAGCATACATCAACTGTTTGTTTCAACACAAATGAATAATCTTGACCTTTGTGTTAAGTCTGCACTTCAGTGAGGGTCACATATACATTCAAAATATTACTTACTAACATCAACATTGCTCAGACATGTTTTGAAACATAAACATTGGTGGACATGGGATCAAGTCATTCTCATAGTTTTTTCAAAATTTCCACATTTTTGGGTATGTATTTTTGTCAAACTGCATATCAGCATAGAAAAGTTTAAATGATAATAGGTGGACAGGGCAGTAGGTGACCTTCATATGGAATGATAAATGCTTGCAAAAGTTCATCAGGAGGTAAGTAACACTCCAATGCCTTCCCATGAAAGCAAGATTAGTCATGATTCAGATGGCCAATGAACAACTGAGTGAAGCACAGGTTAGTTGTCATCATATTCTTGGTGCAGGATCTGATGATATTGATATCAGTGGGTAAGTGACATTGAACTAACATAGATCTAATATATCATTTCATGACAACAGTTTGTGAGTAATACTTCCTTTTGTGATCAGCAGTGTTATCCCATAACACAATACAGGAAGTGAGTGCCACTCAATTTTGATTTTTTGTAAATGGTCCCATGGTGCATTATATGACAAATAGCAAGTGGGTTGATTTATGTATCATTGTCAGCAGACTTGTCAATCCAGTCTCTCATGGACAGGGAGTGAGTAATACAACACTGCTTCACATCACATGATTACATCTGACCTGCTTAAAGAAAGTAAGCAACATTGATGTTTGTGCAGCTTATCAGACATAACTCAATGAACAACAGAAAGTTAGTGACATACAATTATCTGAAAAAGAGTCTCAACAAACTTCATTGAATTAATAACAGAAAGTAAGTGACATTTCCTTACTGTCTGCTCATAAACATCACATCTTGTCCCAAAACAACAGACAGTAATATTTATCCCTTTCAAATCCTCTTCAAAAGCTATTCCAAGATAAACAGGATGTATGTGATCCTTTTGTGAGATGTGAATTCATCATATGAATACTATGGCAAAAGAGAGTCAGTGATAATACCTTCCTTTTCCAAATTCATGATGCTAATTCCATTCTAAAAGGAAGTGAGTGATGCTGGCCATTCTGCTACAGACACATTCATTCAATGTTCTACAGATTGTGAGTGATATTGCAAGTTTTGTGAAAAGCAGTGAAATGACATCTGTTCCTATAAAACATAGGAGGTTAGCAGCATGTTATGCTGTTTTAGTGGTTCAAAAGATGACCTTATCAAAAATTTGCCTATGGTCAACAGTATGTAAGTAACATTGCAAATACATATTTCTGAAAAGCTTATGTATTGTCACTTCCCTATGACTGACAGGATGTAAGCATTGAAGATTTCTGTGGAAGTAGTCTCATCATGTCTTTTTCCATGACCAACAGGGAGTGAGTGACTCTATTCCACATTTGTGGAAGGCAGTCTCACCACATCTTTTCCTATGACCAACAGCGAGTGAGTGACATTGTATAATTTGTGAAAGGCAGTCTCATCATATGACCAACAGCGAGTGAGTGACATTGCACATTTTGTAAAAAGTCTCATCACATCTTTCCTATGGCCAACAGCTTGTGAGTGATATTGGACAATTTGTGAAAGGCAGTCTCATCAGGAAGTGAGTGACACTGATGATTGATCTGAGAAAGGCAATCTCATCAAATCTTTTCCCATGACCAACAGCTTGTGAGTGACATTGCATACATATTTTGTGAAAGGCAATCTCATTGCATCTTTTCCTATGACCAACAGTCTGTGAGTGACATTGCACATGTTGTGAAAAACAGTCTCATCACATCTTTTCTTATCATAAACAGCAAGTGAGTGACATTGCACATTCTGTGAACAGCAGTCTCATCACATCTCTCCCTATGACCAACAGGGGGTCAGTTACATTGCATGTTTAAATGCAGTCTTGTCACATATTATTTTCCAATGATCAACAGTTTGTGAGTGACATTGCACATTTTGTGAAAGGCAGTCTCATCACATCTTTCCTATGACCAATGGCAGTCTGTGAGTGACATTGGACAATTTGAGAAAGACATCTCTTCCTACAATGAACAGGAAGTGAGTGGCAAAGTTGCACATTTTGTGATAGGCAGTCTCATCACACTTTCCCCATGACCAACAGCTTGTGAGTGACATTGTATCTTTTGTTGAATTTGTTGAAGTCAGTCTCATCACATCTTTCCATATGACCAACAGAGAGTAAGTGACATTGCACATTTGTGAAAGGCAGTCACAGTACTAGGAAGTGAGTGACACTGATGATTGATCTGAGAAAGGCAATCTCATCAAATCTTTTCCCATGACCAACAGCTTGTGAGTGACATTGCATACATATTTTGTGAAAGGCAATCTCATTGCATCTTTTCCTATGACCAACAGCGAGTGAGTGGCATAGTGACAATGGATATTTTGTTAAAGGCAGTCTCATCACATTGTTTCCTATGACAAACAGCTTGTGAGCTCAGACATTGCACATTTTGTGAAAGGCAGTCTCATTACATCTTTTCCTATGACCAACAGCGAGTGGGTGACATTATTGCATGCTGTTTGTGAATGGCAGTCTCATCACATCTTTTTCTATAACCAACAGCTTGTAAGTGACATTGCACAATTTGTGAAAGGCAGTCCCATCACATTTTTTTCCTATAACCAACAGTTTGTGAGTGACATAGTAACATTGGACAATTGTTGAAGGCAGTCTCATCACTCCTTTTCCTCTGATCAATAGTTTGTGAGTGACATTGTGCACCCTGTGAAAGGCAGTCTCATCACATCATTTCATATGACTGGCAGCCTGTGAGTGACATGACATTTTGTTAAACACAGTCTCATCACATGTTATCCTACAACCAACAGGAGGTAAGTAATATTGGACATTTTGTGAAAGGCCCAGTCTTGTCACAGAGTCTTTTCCTATGACCAACAGCAAGTGAGTGACATAGTGACATGGGATATTCTTGTTAAAGTCAGTTCACATCTTTTCCTATAACCAACAGCAAGTGAGTGGTGTTGGACATTTTGTGAAAGACAGTCTCATCACATCTTTTTCTATGAATAACAGCAAGTGAGTGACATTGGACATTTTGTGAAAGGCATTCTCATCACATCTTTTCCCATGACCTCTAGGAAGTGAGTGACACTGCATATTTTGTGAAAGGCAGTCTCATCAGATATTTTCCTATGACCAACAGCTTGTGAGTGACATTGTATAATTTGTGAAAGGCAATCTCATCACATCTGTTCTATGACTGACAGTCTGTGAGTGATATTGAACATTTTGTGGAAGGCAGTCTCACATTTTTCCAATCACCTGGCACAGTCTGTGAGTGACATTGAACATTTTGAGAAAAACATCTCTTCCTACTATGAACAGGAAGTGGGTGACCTTGCACATTTTGTGAAAGGCAATCTCATCAGATCTTTCCAATGACCAACAGTCTGTGAGTGACATTGCACATTTTGTGAAAGGCAGTCTCATCAGATCTTTTCCTATGACCAACAGCTTGTGAGCAACATTCAATGCATATTTTGTGAAAGGCAATCTCATCAGATCTTTTCCTATGACCCCAACAGCGAGTAAGTGACATTGCACAACCTGTGAAAAACAGTCTCATCACATCTTTTCCTATGACCAACAGCAAGTGAGTGAACATTCTATGAAATGCAGTCTCATCAGGTTTTTTCCTATGACCAATAGCAAGTGAGTGACATTGCACCTTTTGTGAAAGGCAAACTCATCAGATCTTTTCCTATGTATGACCAACAGTCTGTGAGTGAGATTGGACATTCTGTGAAAGGCTGCAGTCTCATCACATCTTTTCCTATGACCAACAGGAAGTGAATAACATTGCACATTTTGTGAACAGCAGTCTCATCAGATCTTTTCCTATGATCAACAGGGAGTTAGTGACTGTATTCCACATTTTGTGAAAGGTGGTCTCATCAGATCTTTTCTTATGACCAACAGATTGTGGGTGAATTCAGGATTTTGTGAAAGGCAGTCTCATCAGATCTTTTCCTATAACCAACAGTCTGTGAGTGCCATTGCACACTTTGTGAAGGGCAGTCTCATCATATCTTTTTCTATGACCAACAGTCTGTGAGTGACAATGCACCTTGTGAAACAGTGAAAGGGATCCCAACAATGATCTTTTTCTATGGCCACCAGCTTGTGAGTGGCATTGCACATTTTATGAAAGGCAGTCTCATCACATCTGATCAACAGGAAGTGAGTAACATTGCATATTTTGTGAAAAGCAGTCTCATCAGATCTTTTCCTATGACCAACAGCAAGTGAGTGACATTGCACAACCTGTGAAAAACAGTCTCATCAGATCTTTTCCTATGACCAATAGCGAGTTAGTGACATTGCACACTTTATGACAGGCAGTCTCATCACATTTTTTCCTATTACCAACAGCGAGTGAGTGGCATTGAACATTTTGTGAAAGGCAGTCTCATCACATCTTTTGTTATGATCATCAGGAAGTGAGTGACATTGCACATTTTATGAAAGGCAGTCTTATTACATCTTTTCCTATCATGAACAGGAAGTGAGTGACATTGCACATTTTGAGAAAGGTTGTGCCATCATATCTTTTTCTATGACCAACAGCTGGTGAGTGACATTGCACATTTTGTGAACAGCTTTTTTCCCATGACCAACAGCAAGTGAGCAACATTGCATATTTTCATTAAGGCAGTCCAATCATCACATCTTTGCCTATGACTGATAGGGGGTGAATTATATTGCACATTTTGTGACAGGCTGTCTCATCACATCTTCTTCCTTTGACCAACAGCTTGTGAGTGACATTGCCATTTTTTTGATCAACATTCTCAGCAGTCCTCAATTCATGAATGTTTGATTTGTCATTATTGTATATCAGAAAGTGAGCATGTTGCCATATCTTTTCCATCTTTTCCTTTTACATTATTATCATTATACATAGATTGTAAGATTTCACTCCAGCTGACCTACTCTGACCACCTCATGTGATCATTCCTCTCCAAACTTATATCTCTTTTTTTATGATTTCCAGGTGAGTTGTGAGGCTAGTTCATGAGGTATTGATTTTCATATTGGTTTGTATGCTAGCCTGTAGGTCCAATGATACAGCAGATGCTTTACTCTATCTCATAACCAGGGTGAACTTTTCTCCATGTTTGGAGACAAGCAAAGGGACTTTGCAGCTGGCAAATTCATGTTTAGAGATAAGGAAAGGAACTTTGCAGTCAAGGTTTTTTTGTTCTTTTCCAGGGTGTAGTAAACAACTGATGGCATTGCAGAATGAGACGACTGATTGCCAGGTCTTAGTTTGTAAATCATTCCTTTGATTTACTGTATTTATGCTTAAAGTTTCAAGCAATTATTATCATTGCCAAGCTATCCTTTTGGATCAATAAACCATTTCTGCCATCAGTCACAGAAGCCTTGGGTCAATACAAGCAAAAAGGCTATATCCAGAAGCTGAAGACTGACATTACTCCTGACTTTATGCACTCTGGTCATCATGATTTTGTCACATTGCTCTACAGGCAGGTGACTCATATTGATGGTATGTACTTTGTCCAGTCATGAACCACTACTTATGAACAATAAGTTATGGCAGTGTGAAACACATGACATGCCAGTGGTATCCAGGTGATTTATTAGTTACACTGCCTTTGCATTGAGATCATATTTATTTGTACATAGATCACTTCTCATTTGTATTCCCTTGGTTGTTCATGCATCTGTCTCAATTTTTTCTCTCTGATGTAGACCTATAATGGTTAACTTGTTGATAATTTGTATTTCATTGCTTATATTTCACCAGTCTTAGGATTTACAGTGTCATAGACATAGTAGTGGGGTAGTGCACAAGTGAAACCAGACTCAGAGAAGAATAGTGAAGAGAATGAAGAGAGGAATTGAATTTTGTGTTGAGAATCAAGCTTCTGGAGCAGGGAAGTATCAAACTTGAGAAAAGGGACAGTGGGCCCAGGCCCTGGCATTGTCGGGTGCTTGCTAGATGTGACTGCAAACTCTCAGTAAGCCAAGTGAGGCAGTTGCGGACAGTGATTTACTCGATCAATGAGAGCGGGAGGGCAGAAGATGCCCGGTTGATCGGCTCCAGGGGACCGGTCCGACGATCAACTGCTTCAAGCATTTCGACATCTCTTCCATTCGCGCACGGACTTGTGAATGCAGCTTCGCCCCCCGTGGCCCCGCCCTTCATGATCTCACGTCGGAGTGAGAAACATCTCCTAAACCTCCAACACCCAAAAACCTAACAGTATGCTCACGCACATTCACCATCCATTAGAGCCCTCTACACATGCGGAACAAAGGTACGGCGCAAAGCCCTTTCCCCTCCGAGTTCAACTTGATGATCTTGAATCCCAACAGCATCTCGCTTAATCGACGGGACAAGAGGTTATCCACCGCTGAAATCAGGCGCTTTTCTCGTGTAGGAAACAAAAGAAGAAATTGGTGGTATATCGCGTGACTTGCCAGAAGATTACCCCTATCGGTATGCCCGACTACTACGGTGCTAAAGAGGAAGGCCCTGTTTTTCATCACTTCCCACTTGCGAAACGTTACTTTTCTACATCACCGCAGGAAAAGATGGCCCCTATGGTTCTAACCCGAAGGAGCCTTTCCACCCCTGGCAACTCCCCTTCCACGTTTCCCGTTATTCTTTTGCACTTCCACCCACTTGGCAGCGCGACATTAATGGAGATGGAGTCAGATGGAGAGGACTAAGAAGACGAGATGAGTGTGGGTTGCCAGCGCCTCCTCTTGAGGTAGAAGCTCATTACGACAAGTCACGAAACATTCCCTCAATTTGCGCCGCAGTACAACGTACAATGCTTGACCGTACGCTGATATTCCTCCCGGTCCTTCTTCTGTCCAATCTGATGATGTTTCTCCAGAGTTTGAGTACGAGGACGACTTGTATGGATCGTTTGACATACGACAGGCCCGCCCAACAAATACATCTTTGAGATGCAGTATTGGCTAGATCTTCACCGCCCAGCCCTTCCATAATCCACCTGTTCGGATCCCCGTTTATCTCCGCAGAAAAATCCGAACCCGATGATTAAGACCAAAAATTCCGAATGCGCCTCAGGCCTCCGACCAAATTTCGACCAAAAAATTCCGAATCCGTCCCGGGGAATTATCAGGAGTCCTATAGTGTCTCACGAAAGGATAGCACCCAAAACATGGCTAAAAAAAGGGGGCCGAGGGCGCTCCGGGAATAACCACATGGAGTCCGACATCAACCGCCGACATGAATATGACATCGTCAAACTCTCTCAAGAGACTCATTTTACATTTTACGACTCGCTTTCAGGCCTTTTTTCCCCCTTTCGACCTCTTCCTGGCGCTGTGCCAGCAATTCCATTTGGGAGGCAGTCTGAAAATATCATCATCTTCTTTAGTACAATCCAGACGCAAAGTGCTCACCGTGAAGATTGTAAAGCAGTCTGATATTTTGCCACTGCAATCGTCATCTATACTTTGTGAGTAAAATTGTATCGTCGAGGGACAGTTAACAGACTCAAACACGTCAGCCCGATACTAGCGGACTGTGCGATCAGGCAAAGGCATTTGCTCATATCGCTCCAAAGCCTCGTGCAATTGCTGACACCTCTCCGCCAGCCTGCGAGCAGCATCCCTATACAAACCAGTCAGAGAACAATTGCGCCATGAGAGGCATCTTATGTACCTGTTCTGGGGGACGCTGTCGCACAGCATGATAATGGCAGAGAGAATCTCTCCGACACCTCCTAAGCCTGGGACTGCAACGGCAGCGACCTGGGTCCCTGACTTAACAGAAGCTGAGGCAAAGGTCTGAAAGAAACGCATGGCAGGCCGAGTCGTGGAATCGACGCAAAGGAGAGGTATGCGAATTAGGCGTTTCACAGCTTAGGCTTTTCCACAGCTTTTTAAATATACTAGATACCCAGACCACAGTCCAAGGTGCGCTGTAAATAAGTACCCTTCCCATTCCATGATGACGGCATAATCAGTCCCATCGCAAAGTGGAAAGGTATACTATGGTAAGAATTGTCGTATTAAGCGATCGATGCTTGAAAATGTGGTGAATGGTTACAACAGGTCGCGTGTTGTATCTCAAGTCGGTGGCAGGGATTTGAGTGCAATGCATTTCCTCCAAGCTATTGTTCTAATATAAGTTTAGGTGAGCACATGCAGGCGATGATTACTTCGACTCCTCGAACCCTGTCGTTCCATAACCAATATTGTCGTCAACAACATATATATTCATATATTTTCTCCAGCACAGCATGAGGGGATACAGGATATACGTATACATCAATAACTATGGGACATGAGGCCTTCAGGTCTAAGAAGCCCTCTTTTCGTCGAAACAAGATACGAAAAAAAAATAAGATATGTACTGTGGAAACTTCCACTGAACTGGAACCTTGTTGTACACAAGATAAAAAGAAAAAAAAAAGCAATTATTTAAAGACACCAAGGGCCATTCGCACCCAGCTCACGAAGGGATAAAAGGTAAAAAACCTCCGCGCTGGGCACAATCAGTCCGAGAATGTGTGAATAAAATAAAACAACAGTAACACAGTATACGAGTAAGAGTAACAAAAAAATGATTATGGCAAAAAGTCCATTATGCAGACAACGAAGATAGCACGCAAGAAGAACGACGAGATGGGAGATTGAGAAGTGGTCTTCGTTATAGTCATAGCCAAGTCATGGTCGACAGGGCGGTGTGTCTAATATCAAGCAAGCAGTAGCGATGTCTACCGCTTATCAGGCGACGATGCGATATTTAGCACCAATAACAACATACCGTCGTTATGGGTGCCATAGTCCCAAGAAGGCACCTGCACTTGACACGATCCCCACAGCTTTCTCGACTATCGTCGATTCCTTTTCTGTCGGACTTGCCGGGCTTTGAAATTGTTGGGGTATCTTGACGGGTAATGACTGAATAGGCCCTGGCGGCGATATGCTTAATGATGTACTTGGCTCTACAGGATGAGGTGGGGGCACAAGCAATGGTGATTTATACAACAAGCGTGAGGCTTCCTGGGGGTGAGTCGTTGTAGGTGCCGGCACGGTTCCTGACAAAACAAAAAGCGGTAAGATACTTAGCTGGAACATCGGACGATGACTTGTCCTTACCGACGACATGATAAGTTTCCTCTGAGGTTGAAGATCTTTTGATCGGAGCGGAACTACCATCAGCCCTTCCTCCAGGAAATAAGCTTTCCCTCTTCGAAATCTTCGTATCCACATCAGGGCTCAAGCTTTGACTTGGCGTCCTACTAGTTCGATCTCTTCTCCGCTCCCCGTCTCTTCCTCTGTCTCTATATTGCTCCTCTCGCCTCTCTTTCTCCTTCTCTTTCTGGCGCTCCTTGTCTGTCCTCCCACCGGCATAGACGCCACCAACGATGCCGGCTACGCGGACAAATGAGCTGTCGGGCGACAAGCTACCTATCGGCGATTCTCCTTGACGTTCGCGATCTGAATAAGATGGTGGCGTTCGAGTGCTTGACCTGCCTCGTTGAGCTCGTGAGGGTAAGTCCTGATATGATGCACTCCTTCCACGTTGCACAGGCGGGCATAGCAATGAAGAGGATGTGGGTTCTGGAGGGGAAATGGATGTACTCCGTCCGCGAGCTGATAAGGGTATTGGTGCTACGACATTTTTGGACGTCTCAGAAGAGGGTATATTGACAGCGGGCGACGGCGTGCGGGATCTTGAATGAGTTCGTGACCTGGACCGAGAGGTAGAACGCCTATACTCTGGACTAGACGGCCGGTGTGATAGACTATCTCGGCCATTTGAAGGGCTGCGCGATGCCACTTCATTCACGGATACAGAGATAGAATGCACCTGCACTTCACTTCTTTGGGGAGGCTGAGATTCTACGATGAAGGTTGGGGTAGGCGGCGTTACAGTGCAAACAGAAGGCAAATCGTTCATTGTTGACTGTGGGCTTTCGGCAATTGGTGCGTTATCAACGATTTGGAGTGCTACAAAGCTAGATGATGCGCGAGGGGTATCATCATCTTTTTGAGATCTTTCTTCAGCGTCGAGATCCTCTTCGCCGTCCGAACCAACGGAATGATGGCCCACAAGCGGTGGTGGAACGTAGACCAACTCCACAGGAGTTGCCTCGTCGTCCTGACTTTGAACCTTGTCGTACTCCTTCAATCCCTCCCCGTCATTGAATGCTTCCCATCTGCTGCCCCAGAGGCCGTCGTCGCTGCCACCTTCATCTCCAAAACCTTCAGCCCAACCGTCGAATGCAGAATCAGTTGTCTTGAGAATTGTCGGCGCTATTGGGGCGATCGTTACATGGACATGCGGGGCGTTTCTATTGAGGGTGTTATTCGAGCCGCTGACACTCCCGCCGCGTGTCCGCGTTCGTATGAATGGGTGATGAGAGGTAGAATATAGACGGGGACAAGGACGATAAGCACTAGTAGTGCTGGATCGTCGAATCGACCCTCTAGGTGTATGCACTATTGGACGGGCCGTGGAGGTAGACATTTGCCTCTTCCGGGGTGATGATGGTGACAGTGAACGTGAAGGGGAAGAAATTGAATTCGAACGAGATGAAGGTGTGGATATTGAGGTTGAAGTAGAGGGTGAACGAGCCGCACGTTGCTTCCTTGGTGTACCTCTGATGTAGCTATATGATCTTGGGCGTATCTCCAGCACGTCGTCTTCTTCCTCCTCTGCTTTCCCTTCATCGTCGCCGGACTCTGAATCACTTCCAGCGATAGCGCTCCCACTAAGATGGGGAGGGGTATGTCTTATCCATATTTCGCCATCGTCGTCATCATTATCCTCTTTGTCTTCCTCGTAACTTGAAGATAGTCAATCATCACCAAGATGGGGAATTATGACGCGGACTTACCCATCATCAGAATCCCATTTTCGTTCGCCCCAAACCTTTGGAGTATCGTCGTCGTTGTTAGGTTTCTCGATGGCAATACATTGTTCTACGAAAGTATTAAAGCTAATATGCTTTTTCTTGTCGGCTGTATGACGTGATCGTCGATTAACGAGACCTGTCGTACTCGTCCCCGTACTTGAGTTGGAATCTTGCGAGTGTGACGAGCGAATCTTGGATGGAGAGAAGTAGCCATCAGGGCTTGATTTGCTTTGATTTGTGGCTATGCAGCTTAAAGAAGATCCGGGAGGATCTATCCGCGGTGGCGAGTCCCTGCGGAAAGCACGATCAGGACCCCAACGTGCGATATGGGTGTCGCTCTTGGTGTGTACAAGAGCAGGTCGCTTGGGATTGAGAGGTTTGGACAGCCTGCTTTGCCTGTCGAGCAGTAAAACGTTTTGAGTTTCCGAGGTCTGCGGCTTTGCCTCGGTCTCGGATTCAGTAGGGCTGAAAATTGGAGAAGTGGGCAATTCGCTTGTGAGCAATTCGCTTATGCTCCGGTACTTGAGGATAGGTTTGTGTCGCGGTTGGTCTGTTGCCCCCGGTGACGACTCCAGGTCGTCAGGTTTAAGTCTAGCTGGTGGGATCCACTCAGTAGCCGTATGCAGAGGGCCGTAGAGCCAAGTGACGTCCGAGTCTTTCAGCCTATATAATAAACCCATTCATTGTGAGAATTGGCGAGCACGTCCCAACCATGCGTAGCTGGAGAAACGACATCGGCTCAGACCACTCACCAATTAAGAGTTTCTGGAGTGACAGTTTTCAGCTTATTTCTCTGTTTCCACCATGTCCTCCAGCTTGCATTCTCGAGCCTGACACCGTTCGCAATCTCGTTCTTCTGCCTGGTCATGTTCCTCCATGACCTCCAAACATCTTCTTCCTGCCAGTCATGAGAGAGATAGTCGACTTGTCCGCGGGGTAAGGTGGACACGGAGGAGTCGTCTGGTACGATGCTAGCGCCTGTGACTGATACCAGAAGGACTGGCAGGTAATTTGCCATGAAGCGAGGAGGTGGCCGATGGAAGAGACTAGTCTAGCAGCAGCACGTTGTAAGCCCCGACAAACCCCGCCAGCACTGAGGCCGCGCGGACCGAAACTCCGCTTGTTCCGGCCGAATGTCCTATTTTCACATGCCCGACTCGGGTATATTTCACCAAGGATCGATGCGGGGAACTCAGGAACGTGGGCGTGCTCAGCACCGAGTCTTCCGACAAGGAGGTAGATGTCACTGCAAACCGGACGTTGACATGAGATGACCGGAACTTGATGTTGACTTTGCGTTAGTAATACCCCAGCCATCTGCACCATACGAACATCAGAAAAGAAGCCGGTCTTCCTTCATTGAATATATATCTATGCTATTGCGGCATCCACGGCAATCATCCAGCTTATCTACGCTAGTATCCTATCAACACTTTCTTGACCTTCTCTGAGACCAGACGTAACTCCTGAAGCCTGAGATTCCCTCTGCATAGCAGGTCTTGCGTTTAATCTGAAGCTGAATCGTCTGTGACTTTGAACTTTATCACGTAGTCCCCAAAATCGACAGACCTGGGGTGACCTTGATCCGAAGGTTTTCAAGTTCAGACGCGTTCATAATCGTTGACGCAACTTGCGGGTACATGCAACCCTAAATTACACCAATTACCTACTTGTTATTCAATCTCAATTAGTTAACAGTTAATAGATGACAGGAACGAATGCAAGTGCAATGGAGCCTTCTGGCGTGAAACAGGAGGCATTATGGTTCTTTTCCCGCAGCTGAGGTGAAATAAGCACCAGTGTGTAAATATAGTAACACTTCACTTACTTTAAGGGCATCAACGAACTCTTGCGGTGAGGCAACCTTCATGCTTGCAAGACGATTGATCAAGTCAAGCTTCTCCCGGATATCGCTTGTATCGCCCTTCACACGGAGGCAGAAGAAGCTGGCAGCGCAACCGCTACCAAACGCGAAAAGGCTGACGCGTTTGCCCTTTAATTGGGCAGGTTCAACCTGCGATAGCAGCGAAGCAAGGCATCCGTAAAGGGAGGCAGTGTACATGTTGCCAAGGCGGCGCGAGCAAGCCATACCAGCATTAGTCTTTTGAGCAAAGGAAGCTTTTGAAGCAGAAATGAACGTTTTTTCAACGTTCTTGTCCGTAAGCGAATCGGGACGTGACATAGCAAGGAGAGCGTCGCGGTTGGGAATATTGGCAAAGCGAGTAGCATCCGAGTTAGCGAGGAAATCGTTATACATGAGCCTTGCGTGGCCCTTGACAGCTTGTTTGCCGTAAGGACTGTGGAAGATGGCATAATCAACATCTTCGAGGGAGAAAACGGTTTCAGAACTTTCACCATTTCCATGGCCGTTGAGTTGCGCCTTCTTTGTGGTCCGTGCGACTTTTTCACGGAAGCGAGAGTAGGCGGCATCAAGGGCTGCGATATATGTGACAACGGAGACCGGTCCATCAACCTCGGGGTACTCGGACGAAAGCTGAGGTTTGTAGAAATCGTAGGTATTGGCCATGTAGTTACCATGAATGGCTATTTCAAATCGCGTTAGTGCATTCGAAAACACAGTTGATCAACTCACGCTCAAATACAACCGGAGCATTAGGACCAATCAAAAGGGCTACGGCTCCTGCTCCACCAGCTGGTCTAGCGGCACCCTCGGCATAGACTGCGATGTCACCTGCAACAGCAATTGCAAGTCGACCATCCCATGATGCAGATTCAATCCAATTAATGGCATTAAACAGTGCCGCAGTGGAGCCGTAACAGGCGTTCTTCGAGTCTATACCCTCAATGTCCGTGTTTCCAGACTCCGCAAAGAGATCCATCAGTGTCGTCTTTACCGACTTGGATTTATCGATGATGGTTTCGGTTCCGACATCGATACGGCCAATTGTCTTGGGATCAATGTTGTACTTTTCGAGTAAACCCGAAACAGCTAACCCATATGTTCAGAAGATAGCCTGACAACGCATGCACACAAGTGCTCACCGTTCAAAGCAAACGAGTTGATATCCTCTCTGTCGTCTGGCCAAGCCATGTATTCTTGGCCTAAACCAATAGTGTATTTTCCTTTTGAGACACTATCGAAATCTTCGAGTGCATCTTCAGACACGCACTGAATAGATAAAACACATCAGTCTCAGTACAAGTGAACTAAGAGGCACGTGAATACGAACTCTGCGAGGGAAGTAGACTTCCATGGCGAGCACACCGACATCTTTTGGGCGGGGCGCATCGATATCAACGACAGCGGAAGTGAGGGAAATTGTCATCTCGGTTGAAGAAAAGTAGCAACGGAGGATAAGGTGAGAAGCAGAGTGACAGGGTTATATAGCCCATAGGTTGAAAAAATAATTAACAAGACACATGGTACGATCCCAAACCTCTTGCCATTCTCGTCTGGAGCTTTTGGACATTATATAATATGACGCCTTACATAACGTCGAGAAGTTCCAACGAGGTTATCCCTAATCAGGACCATTACAAGTACCACTAGGATTAAAGCCGAGAGCGCCCCCAGGTTCAAGTTTTTCTGGTGTTGCGAAAGTGTACTTTTCACTAACCTTCGAACCGGCATAACTTGACAACGGCAAATGCTCTCAGCTTGGCCTTACGTTTACTGTTGCCATCGCAACTCTCTTGATGATTTCTTTTTGTAATTGACGTGCCAGTAATTCCGCTCGGGAAGCCATTTGAATTTTCACCCTTTCGAGGCTTTCAAAGTGCTCACCGTGAGGCAGTTGAAAATTTTGATATTGGAGTCGTCAATGTCCCTTTCAAATTTGTCCCTACCTTGACAAAAGCCGAAGAGAAAAACCATGGTGGGTGTGAATGGTGTGTGCAATTAGCACCTTGCACAGCGTTCCCAATACTGACGCCCACGACGTTCATGGCTCAGCGCTCGTGATGTAATAATCAGCGCACAACGCCGAGTTTGGACACAAAATTAATTCATCCACCTTGCCCAATAAAGGTATCGGCTTAAGTTATCATCGTTAAATTCTTGTGCGTAGTAAGCATCATGGAGTCCCATTCTAACCCCATGAGTGTCAAACGGGCAGCCAGGTTGTGCTCGAAAATTTAGAGTGTTAAGAAATACATCGAGAAAACTTGATCCCTGTATGAACAACGGGTATTTGAAAATGAGAAGGTAAATAAAACGAAACTGGCACGTTACTGATTGAGTTTGGTAGCTTCTCTCTACTTGCATATGAAAGTAGTACATACATGTGTCATCAGATCGTGCTTGCTCCTGCCGTGAAACGAATAGAAGCAGCAAGCATCGTCGACGGCCGCAGCACGGTCGTTGTCATTTAAGCACATCTCCATACCATCAGATAATCTAATCTTGACTGCAATCGTGCAAGAAATATCCTTTTGGAACGGTAATTCTATTTAAGAAGAATGTCTTGATGAAGGGTGATATGCATTTTGCCATACGATACGTGATGTTGACGGTCTTTGCATGATATATCTGCGAGATGCACTAAGAGTGTAATTATCTCTTTCTTGTCCCCGAAATTATGGAAGGATGAAAGTGCCAGCTTGCAATATCGTCTAGTTGATGTTCTCTGTTGCGGCCGCCGATCCTCCAATCAGAGATGGCTTTAACAGAGCAAGATAGTCCGATGCGTTAGGCCTTCGCTGTTCTATTTTGGGGCAAGTCGTTTACACGCAGAAGGAAATATCTTAGGTCATTTGCCATGCCATCGATTATCTGCCGTGGATAATCTAACCGACAGAACGGACACCCAGGGAGCGCCGTCAAGTGGATTTAACATGACGGGAATAGTTCGCCTTAGGCCTGAAAACGAACATCTCCAGCTTGTCCCGGCCAGTTGACAGCCTCGTCGCTCAATGAGCCCAGACATTGAATAGCGTTTTCGCTTGCGGGATTTGTCTCCGACCGACAGAGATTAAACAATAATGACGTCCGGTTCTGCTTCATTGACGTGACCTGCCTGATACCACGTTCGCACATCGCGGGTTAGGTTCGGACGTTGTGCCTCCGGTATTCGGTATCGTCAATCAAGCGCAGTGCAGGTTTGGAATTTGTGTGACAGAAAGTCGGATGTGGACTTGCGATCCCCGGGTAGTAACCGAACGGAAACGAGGAGCCGACAGAGGCGTGAGGAACAGGAACGCCCCAGAACGTACAGTACCACGTTGAAACGGTTACCTAATAACGGCACCGTCTAAATGCGGCCTATCGCAGCGCGGTCACAGGTAACAACCGAATTATGCTGCCCGTGAAACCCGCGAGGCATGTATTCACAAGGCCAGTTGGGAATGCAGGGTCAATCTAGCTCAGGTATGGGATCAGACTAAGTAGGATCAGGATAGTTGAAACCGATAAAGGCCATTATTCAGGTCCGCCTATGTCAGATACCCGGGCATCCATATGTCTGTACGGGACCTCGGCATGGCGCACTGGTGCTTGGCGCGTCAAGCCTCTGTTCCGTGCATCGCACTCGGGCAAAGTTCTGATGCGGGGACATCCGCAGACATACGACACGTGGGTTCGGTCGGTTCAGGGCAATATCCGGTTTGGTCCTATTTGCTTCGAGATAGATCACCCTGCGCATCACGACTGTCCCCGATTTCTCATGTGTACTTTGCAAATCATTAATCACGATGCATTACCGCAGTACCCGAACGCGAAGCTTTATAAATTCCTATCAGTCACATTGCTTTCCTCACCATGGACCCCTCCAACTTCCGCCTCAGACTTGCCCTTGATCTATGGCGTACCATCGCTGTACCCTCTCTTGCCTTTGTCGCCATTATTCGATTTTCTAAATGGAATCCTGGCTGGCTCTCCGTCCCAGCATATATTTCCTTCATGGTTTTGTCCACCATCGCCAGAAGACAATGGACTTGGCTATCGCAACACCGAGAGGCCCAGCAACTAGGTGCTGCGCCAATTCCTCGAGTCGTCGGGAAATGGCCTGGAAATATCGACATTCTTCTCAAGATGATGCGCGACTTCAAGAACAGTTACACCCTCGACGTATACCTGCGCCTCTTCGAAGAGTACCGATGCACTACACTTAACCTAAGGATACTCTGGACTGACACCGTACGTGACACTCCTCGTTCCGTGCCTTGTAGACTGACAGTGGCCTTGACACTGACAGATCATAACGATGGATCAGCAGCACGCGAAATTCGCGCTTGCAACCGGTTTCAATCACTTTTGGAGGGGCAAGTTGCAAAAGGAGAGAATGTGGGTAATAAGCCTTTATCACCGCTGTCATGCTCATTTCGGCGCAGGGAGACCTTTTTAGGCCAAGGTATCTTTAACCGCGATGACGAGGTAAGTATCGCACTATCACAGATAATACCTGTCTCATGCCTTTTTCGTGTATTAGCAATGGAAAATGGTTTGTCCTTATTCCCGTTTCCGCTAGGTCAGCCACTCACGGAACATCAGCATCGTGCCGTCGCGCGGCCCTTTTTCGCCCGAGAACGTATATCTGATTTTGATACGTTTGAGAAATTCACGTCGCAAACGTTGTCGATACTATCTAACCTCTCATCATCCAATCAAGCGTGCGAAGCGCAAGATTTGTATGCACGCTTCTCGATAGACGCCGCTTCTGAATTTCTATTTGGAAAGAACCTCGAAACGCTATCGGCTTCGCTACCTGTTCCAGGTTCAACCCGCATGGGTCCCAAAGGCTCCGCCACAGAAGATACGTGGGGTTCGTTCGTGGAATCGTTTGAAATGGCCCAGCAGGAAATCACACGACGAGCACGGATTGGCTATTATTGGCCGCTTTTTGAATTGTTCCGGGATAGAAACCGAGAACATGCACATCGTATACGCGAATGGCTTGATCCACTCGTCAAAATGGCTCTGCACGAAAAGGAGCAATCCAAATTTTACGGAACCAGGAGTCCCGTGGGGGATAAGACGTTTCTGCAACATTTGGCGGATAGCACAGATGGTGAGCCGGCGCTCAATGATACCCATCTGAGAGGAACGCTGATGATGATCATTTTAGACCCTGTACTCGTCCGAGACCAGTTGCTGAGCATGCTCCTCGCTGCTAGGGATACAGTAAGTGCCGACTAGTCGGAAAATATCAAACTAATTAAAGCCGATTAAACAAATAGACGTCGTGCACACTGACGTTTGTTACTTACTTCATGGCCACTCATCCCGATGTCACCGCAAAAATGCGTGCCGAAGTCTTAAATATTTGCGGCGATCAAGTCCCCACGTATGAAAGTATAAAGCAGATGAAATACGGTACGCGGCCAAGTCTAGGAAAATATTCACAGGCGCTGATAACTCCGATTCAATAGTGCGCGCCGTTATAAATGAGACGCTCAGACTATTCCCCCCAGTTCCCCTGAACGTGCGCGAATCGAGATCCGCTTGTGTCCTACCCCCCGCGGATGGAACATATGCAGGCTCGGAACCTCAATCTTTCTATATGCCAGCAGGAACCATTCTAACCTATCTCCCTCTACTTACTCAACGCAATCCGGCACTATGGGGCGCCGACGCAGACGAGTTTAAGCCGGAGCGATGGTTGGAGCCTGATCGGCTAGCGCAGTTCTTAGCCAATCCTACCATGTACCTGCCTTTCAGTACGGCCTTTGATCGCTCTAAAGGCTAATCTTTTCGTGCTTCATTAGTGCCTCGGCCAAAATTATGCGTACAACGAGTTGACGTATTTCCTGATCCGACTCTTACAACAATTTTCCTCCTTCTCCCTCGCTCCGGAATATCAGCCTGAAGGTTCGCTACCTCCTCCTGAGTGGAAAGAGCGCAAAGGCCGACAAGCCTTCGAAAAGATCTGGCCCAGCAATGCTCTGACGCTTTATGTCAAGGTTGGTGCAATCCCGAGTGACTTTGATGTCGTCATGCTTACTTGATTCAATAGGGCGGTCTTTGGGTACGGTTCCACAAATGAATGACGCGTCTCGAGACTCGGTTCTTATTGATTATGATAACGCAACGCACAGCGCCCATGTACTAATAGACATTCGCATTACATACTGCATTCCCTGGCATAACATATTTACATACATACCATGGTACTTCCCACAGTTAGACTCATTTGTAGAATTTACTTAAGATTCATCAAGGAAAGTCAGCTGGTCGTGGCCTTGTTCGGTGACGCAACGACGATCTTGGTCACATGTAGCCTCGTGTCGCTTCTAACAGTCCTATAACAGGAGCCAGAGCTACATAACCTAAATCGTAACTAAAAATATATCCCCGGAAGTATACCTTGAGCATAACGGCATGGTCTTGGGCCCCATTGAGCAAGACCGTGGAGTTTCGTAATATCAGCGCTCGCGCCCACACGCCATAAGTATATGACATGCTAGAGTGATAAGATCTTTATCCATCGAATATGTCAACGAGGCAGCAGTGGCATTAATTAATCCGTAAGAAGCCGTATCGTGCAAGTGCATGTAGCAGTACATTGGGAGAAACTCGTGAATGAGGCATCGACATCACAGTATCAAATAAAAGAAGAATGCGATTAATAAACGTTGAATGCCCTAGCGGGAGGATGCTAAAGCAGGTGGGCCTTAAGAGTACCCGTTGCATTATAATACTTATCTTAATGGCCGTAACAATCATAACAGGATATCGTATTACTGCACGTGAATGGGAAATGTCAGAGATCAAAACGGCGGACATAAAATGGAAAATGATCGACCTTTGAATATTCTCAACGCTGCAGTCCCGACAGACGGTGCGGTCGCAACCGGGTCCGATGCCATAATCGTCCCCAGAACCGTCGCTGTTGCTGATCTGGTCTACGAAATCGTCCTGAGATCCTTTTCTGCGCTTGCCCGTGACATGGCCGGTTTTTCCTGTGCTGTTACTGCTGAACGTTATGTGGACGTCCGATTCCAAATCTGACGTGTTAGGGTAGCGGGGAGACTGCGGAGGTGAAGGCGAGGGTGACCAGGTGAGGTGGGGTGTGGGCGGTTGCGACGGAACACGTGCGGTGCAAGTCCGAGAGCAGATGGCGCAGGTCGGTGCAGAACACCTGGATTTAGAATTTGTTAATTTGGTTGCTCTGACGAGTAGACGCGTTTCTGTACGCGCACCGAGAGCAGAAAAGAAGCTGTCCTTGCATGACAGACAATAAACGGTGGCATGAGCTGCATCCGAGAGGATTAGGAGATTTGCTTGGGACAGGTGCTGTACGTAAAGTTGTGGAGTCTATGGAAGAGATGGCAGGAATTGGAGAGGCGGAGGTCCTAAGACGTTTGTGAGGAGGTCTGGAGGCGCTCACTGCCATGGGTTTCAGTGCAAACGAAAGGTGATGTAAGTAGCATGCCGTCGGCCCCGGGGGACAATGAAGGCGTGCGGCGACGCGTGGTTGTGACTGGACAAAAAGCTACACCGAACGGGAGTCGAACCCGTGCCGCTTGCTTTCGTCATGGAAGGCAAGCATGATAACCGCTTCACCATCGGTGTGTTGTTAATTGTAATCATCTTCGCATCACCAGTCTTTTGCTGACTAATAAATACTACAAGCGACGCCGCAGCCGCGTCTCACTGCTTATTCTCTACAGATGCAGCACTTCGGGAAAGGCGCCCTCCGAGTGGCAAAAAACTACACCAAAGGTTACTCGGATACGCAAGCAAAGGTCCGCGATGCCACGTCTAATGACCCATGGGGCCCATCGGGAACTCAGATGAACGAAATCGCCCAGCTGACGTACAACCAGTTGAGTGGCCAGACTTATCTATCACCTCACCTCTCTGATCCGCTTTCTGACATTCAGAACTGACTTTGTTGAGATCATGGAAATGCTCGATAAGCGGCTGAATGACAAGGGCAAGAATTGGCGACATGTATTTAAGGTGCTCCGGTTCTCGTCATTCTTGGTGAACGTACTGAATGTCACTTAGAGTTTGACAGTACTCGATTATTGCTTGCATCAGGGATCAGAGAACGTCGTCATTTATTTCCGCGATAATTTGTACATAATCAAGACGCTCAAAGAGTTCCAGTACATCGATGAGGACGGCAAAGACCAAGGTGCAAACGTCAGACAAAAAGCGAAAGACATCACCGCGCTTTTAATGGACGAGTCACGACTGCGGGAGGCCCGGCGGCAGAGAGCGCAAATGCGCGATCGAATGATTCGTGGTGGTGGCGACACTGGCCTAGACAACGACCATGGATATGAAGATGATGAGAACGCAAATAGACACAATGGAGCCACTCCCTCTAGCTCCCTTGCGAGCAGGAAACCTAACCGGGATGATGATGATCTGAAGCGCGCTATTGAAGAAAGCAAGAAATCGCATGCGGCAGAAGAACTAAGGGCGGCGGAGGAAAGGGACGTTGAACGGGCCATCAAGCTCAGCGAGGAGGAGGAGAAACGTAGAAAAGAAGCCGTGGATAGTTCCAACGCTTCCGCCCTGTTTGACGAGCAAAATCAACTGTGAGTCCGATATCAACTTGGTCGTAATCATAGCTCAACAATTTTGATAGTAGCTCGCCGACTTCGACAACAAACCCATTCCCTTTCTCAGACCCTTCACCCTACGCAGTCGGATTGCAGCCTCAGCTCACGCAAGTACAGCCTCAATTCACTGCTGTCCAAACTCAATTCACGTCTTTCAACCCGTATCTACAACAAGCTGAACAAGAAGTCGCTCAAGTATGTTACAATGATAAGCCCACCTTCGTGACCCTGACCTACGTCATAGGCCGAGTATCTGCGTCAACAACAGGCATTCCTCCTTCAACAGCAGCAGGCACAGCAGCAGGCACAACAACAAGCGCAGCAGGAAGAATGGTTACGCCAGCAACAGTTGCTTCAGATGCAACAACAACAAGAACAACTGCAGCAGCTACAGCTACAGCAGCAACAATTACAACAACAGCAACACCAGAATCTGTTTTTACAAGCGCAACAGCTTTCTCTCAGCCTACTCAGAAACAACAACCGCAATTTAGTCTGCACGGAACTTATGACACACATTCCACATCTAATCTATCCACATTGTCGACCTCCGCGACACCTTCATCTCAACCTCGCCAGAGTCCTCGTCCTACCGTCAATGCCCAAGTAAGAAAAGAAGCCACAGAACACGAGCAACGTCTCGCGGACCTGTTTGCGAGTCGCGATGACGGGCAAGATACCTTCGGTAACATTGGTGCACTGAGGTTCGTGATTTTGGGGCATGGAGAAGTACACGTTTCTGACTCTGACTTCCAGGTTCGGTCAAACCGACGCCGGACGTGCAATCCTAGCTCAGCGAACTGGAGCTTCCCACCACAACCCGTTCGCTCAGCAGCAGCAGCAGAGTAGTGAGAGACCTTTCTTTGATATCTAATAACCACGGCTCCGCGTTCCATGCTGTTCTCTGCAACTAGTCCTTGTTACTTTACGGTACGGCATCGCCGAACTTATTATAGTTATCCGAAGACAAAAGACCGGGCCCTAACCTAGACAGAGGGTCTTTCTCTTGACACCAAGCCTATAGTCCATCTCGAATTCTTCATTTCTCCTCTCTACAATACGAGTGTAACACCTAATTGAAAGTATACCAATTTTTTCGCCTTTCTTCATACGGTAAACGCGCGATTTAGTTTTTCTTTCTTCGGTGTGTCTCGATCAAGCGCTACTCTGATTGCGTTATCGACGTCAACTCCCAAAAAACTGGGAAACGTGATGCAAAACGTTTGAGCAATGGGCAGATCTTGTCTTGCAGTGCTTCTGTGGTGTCCCTACCAATCCCACACTTGGCGACTGGGCTTCGCGCACCGGATCCTGAACCCTATCGAAAAGCACACCACGAGAGGCACCGGTAAGACAGTATCGCCGGTAGCATACAGGGCTGCAGCTTCCTGAGGTCTTGCACGGGCAGTTGTTCAACTGATGTACGTCTTCATCTGGCAGTTGGTTGACTAAATGTGCCGACGTTATGCAGTGTTTCACTCGCTATTTTCCCAGCACAGTTGCCATAGTAAGAAGACGGTGATATTCGCAGAAAGGAGATTCACGGAGATTCCATCGACCGGGCGTATCGTCAACGATAAGGGCAACTTTGCAAGCAAGGGTCACTGGTGGATTAGATCCTGTTGCCAAACATGCAGACTAATATTAGCACAACGCAGCCATAAGTGGTGTCCACGACTGCCATACTTAAAAGTCCATCACATGCACTATCACTCAAACTTTATCAACTCACAGCAATGAAAAAAATGCGCAGAAAAAAGTCAGGTGGATCACCCTTGTATTCAATCCAACCAAACTTCGTCATACTAACAGCATTTTAGACTAGCATTTAAAGGAGGACCAGCCTGATCACAGCCTCGCGGAGATCCACCTAGATTTGACGTGGCTCTGAAATGCCCGAACTTGTGTGTCCCATTTATCATCTTTTTCATCCCGTGCTAAACCTGCTTGAGGATTTAACAGGGAGACTTCGACTCAGTGATGAACCTCTGGGTGTTGGAGAGTTCTCTGACTGCTACACTGCAAACCACGATGTGCAAGGTTTTTGTATCTTCTTAATGTTGCTCCAGATGATCTTAGTGACTTACTAGGCTTGCCCGAGGGAGTCGCCGTCAAGGCATTCCGAGGGAGTCGTCTTCGTGATGGGGAGTACATTGATCGTTTTTCGTCCGTATGTGCTAGAAGTTGGTGTAACGCTTTTATCCATGTTGACGCTTTCGATAGAAGCTGGAACAATGTATGGGTCGTTGGATCACCTTTGATCACAAAAATATCGCGAACTGTTATGGGTACACCAAACAGCAGCCGCTCCCTGCGCTTGTCATGAAGTATTACGCCAAAGGCAATATAATACGATATTTGATGAATGAAAGCCCGTCGTTCGACGATCGGCTCCTTTTGGTTACTATCATGATACTTTGCGCATGCAATTCAATACTGACGGTAGCCTTTTGTATAGGTCCGGGATATCGCGCAAGGGCTCGAATACCTACATTCACAGGAACAGCCTATAATACACGGAGACCTACGCGGTGTATGTGTGTCACATGTTCGTCAGGATTCTGCGCTTACATGGAATTGACAGGTAAATATATTCGTAGATGATGACAAACACGCTGTACTCTCCGATTATGAGCTTCGCCATGTTATTGACCGCAGTAACTTTACTACGAACAAACCTGCAGGTCCGGTTAGGTGGATGGCGCCCGAGCTGTCGTCGGGCGATGACGAAGATGACGGACCGCATTTCACCACAGCCACCGACATCTTCGCGTTTGCTATGACTGTCATTGAGGTATTAA
>WNGI01002124.1_pt1 | contig 27084 bp, 26 predicted proteins | sample 5400621 | NCBI WGS metagenome assembly WNGI01 (sample SAMN13153374, study PRJNA577476) | soil metagenome | isolation source: 20 cm soil or saprolite under Garry oak tree replicate 1 | place: USA:California | collected 2016-06-15 | reverse complement strand
TTTCCTGGATCAGAGCGCGTGCCGCCAGCCAGGCCGCGTGCCGGCAACCCGAGCTGAAGCCCTGTCGCCCGCTGACCCGGTAACCGCCGGGGATCACAACAGCCTGGGCCGTTGCCACCGGAGTATTGGCGACGACGCAGTGCGGCGTGTCAATCCAGATCAAGCGAGCGATGTCGCGCGGCATTTGCGCGGCATAGGTTGCGAAGACCGCGCACTGATTGACGACCCAGCCAGTGCTCGCGTCGGCTTTGCCGAGCTCTTCCAGAACTTGCACGTAGGTCGGCAAGTCGACCTCGGCGCCGCCGACGGTACGCGGAATCAACAGCTTGAAAAAACCGGCGGCCGCCAACGCCTCAAAAAGCGGCCGCGGCAGCTCCCGATCCTTCTCGATCTGATCGGCGCAGGATCGGATGGTAGGGGCCATCTCCTGCGCGGCGTCAAGCGGCGATTGAGTCTCTCCCGTGCCCATGGGTCCGTCTCGCGTCAGCGACGTGAAGTTTGAGCCGTTTCGCAGCCGAAAGCAAAACAGCGCTTACCGAGAGATGACCGGTTCTCCTCCGGCGCCGAAGCTGGTTCGCTGCGCTTTTGAAAGCTTCTCTACTGCAGCGAGATCTCAATGTCTATCGCAATTCTTGGATCGCTTTTCCGGGTTGTGCTTTGACCGACGGGAGAGATCAAATGTACGTCATCGGCAGCAGGTCATGAGATCAGACACCACAATCGCGACAACCTTCCGCGGATGCTCCCCGGCATTCGAGAATCTGGCCTGAGTGAAGCTATGATGTCGAAACGTTCTGGTCGGCCGCTTCATCATGCGCTCCTGCCATGCCGTGTATGCGCTGAGCTCCTTCATGGGAAATCCGCCGCGCACGCCCCAGCCGTAGAAAACCAGCGCGTAGGGATCGACGAGCGTGTAATCGCTGCCCATGATCCATTCGTTTCCTCGGAACATGGAGTCGATCTCCTGGCAATTGGCCCAGAACGATTTCCGTCCGTTTTCTTTTACCCCTGCGTGCGCCGCTTCACCCTCGGCAAAACGCTCGGGCCGGTTCACGCGCTGGTACGAAGGATGCACGATGCTGGAAAACCAGCACATGGTCCCGATGCCGCGCGCCTCCTCGGCCGGATCGGTCGGCATGAGTTTCTTTTCCGGAAACCGCCGCGCCAGATAAGTGAGTATCGCCGTGTTCTCGACAAGGATCTTGCCGTCGACACTGAGCGCCGGGACTTTACCCCGCGGGTTGATCTTCTGATATTCCTCGGTCCTCTGCTGCCCCTTGGCGAGCAGGATCGGCTTCGCCTCATAAGGCGCGCCGGTTTCTTCGAGACCGATATGAGAGGCCAAAGAACATGCGCCAGGACTGAAATAAAGCGTCAACATGGGACGTCTCCTCACTTGTAGAATTATTTTGAGGCAGCGTAAGCGCTAACGCGCTCTCATGTCAACTATTGGAACATTGTAAAGTAGTTTCCCAAAAAAAAGACCATGGTCGCGGCAAGCTTCCTCCTACGCCGAGCAAAGAATAAAGGCGGAAGGATAAAAGATAAAATCGTGCGCATGATCGGCGAATTCAGGGTGCGTGAGTCGGATCCCAGCAGGTTCGAAGGTTTTCATTAAAGTCATCAAGGAGCTGCATATCTGCTGCGCTAATCTCAAAGTCAAAGATATCGGCATTTTCGCAGATGCGTTTAGGATTGGCCGATTTGGGTATCACCACCAATCCATGTTGTAGCGCCCAACGGATGAGGAGTTGCGCAGCCGATTTGGTTTCCGAACGGCGGGAGAGCCTGTCGACGAGCGGCCATCGCGACCTCGGAGCCGCCGGCTTTGTTCCCGGCGTCGAATATTTTTTGGCGACCGCGACGAGTTTCGGATCCTTCAGTCGCTCCCCCTTGGTCAAGGGACTATAGGCTTCGAGGACTATGCCTCTGCCGGCGCAGAAGTCCAACAAATCGCGCTGATATAAATAGGGATGAAACTCCACCTGGTTGACCGCGGGAACTGTGTTCGTCTCGGCAAGCAGCTCGGTCAGGTGTCTAATCGTGAAATTACTAACGCCGATCGAACGTGCCTTGCTCCCGGCTCGCAGCGCTTCTAACGTCCGCCAGCTTTGCCGCCGTTCGCGCACAGGGTAGTGGATCAGGTAAAGATCAACGTAATCCAATTTGAGCCTGCGCAGGCTCGTGTCCAGCGCTCGCTCGGGGTTTCCATGGTCTGAATTCCACAATTTGGTCGTGATGAAAATCTGCTCCCGGGGAATGCCGCTCCTTCTGATGGCGGCGCCTACACTCTCCTCGTTGCCATACATGGCTGCGGTATCGATGTGCCGGTACCCTGCTGCCAGCGCGGCGAGCACGGCTGCTTCACAGGTCGCGCCGGCGCGAGTCTGCCACACACCCAACCCGAGCTGAGGGATGAGCTGCCCATCGTTGAGTGCCAATTTCGTCTCGATCGTAAGTTCCATAGCCCGATCCATTAATCATCCGCACAGGGCAGGTTCGAATGACACAACGGTTGGGGTAGCTCAGCGCCGGTCCTGAAGTTAAGTCTCCCTTTTGTGCTATTGGGATTGGCCGATAGCAAGATGGATCGAGATGGCATCTTGGGGCGGCGCCGGAGCCCCGCACTTGCATACCGCCGCGGCAGACAGGCGGCACTCCAGCGCGACCACACATTAAAACGGCTTGGGCATCAGCCGGATCTTATTGGTTCGGCGATCTCTTGAGATAATCGGCCAATTCGCTGGCGTGCTTTTCGGTTTCTATGAGAATGCTTAATAAGACTTGCCGTGTTACCAAATCCTGGTCGCCGATGTCGCGAATCAGAGCGGTATAAGCTTCTATTTGCTGCCTTTCCAGAATTAAATCTTCGGTAACCATTTCTGCCAAAGTACTGCCCTGCTCGGGGGCGACACCGACGTTGGCTGCCTTCGAAGAAATCTCTTTCGGATCGTAGATAGGAACTCCTCCCAATTGCTGCACTCGATCCGCGAGGCGGTTGGCATGATCGAGCTCTTGAGTAGCATGCGCCGCGAATTCGGTCTTCATGCCCGGCGAAAGCAGAGACACCGCCATGTACTGGTGCTGCATATACTGCAAGTAGCTCATAATTTCGGTGGAACGTAGACTGTTCAGTGCTCGGACAACATGCTCCATGTCGGCTTTGTATTCGCGAGTTATCGGGCCGCGCCTGATGGCTTCCTGAACTTCACCAACGCTATTTTTCGCCATAATTGTCTCCTTTCATTTTCAGTGAGAGATACGCACTACGAATTACGATAAGTGTGATGCCGGAGCTAGGTCAATTATTTCGCAAGAACGATACCGACACCTCGACGCTTTATTTTCAGAGAGTTTTGCATACACGCAGGTGCGGAGCCGTATGAAAAACTGGGACAAAACGCTTCAGAAAAGCCTTCCAAATGAGCCCGTTCAATGGTCTGATCACGTCGGCATGGCGTGGCTGCAAAAGTCTGCGACCGATTCTCTTTTTCTATTGCTAATCGCGCAGCTCAATTCACAAAATTTCATCTCGAAAAGAAACTTTGTGGCACAGGTGATGCCATAGGTGATGCAATATTCGAAAATAAATGAAAACGTGCCGCATCAAATAATTTGATTTCAATTCTATTCGCGTTTTTCGAACGGCTGTAACGGAATTGTGACACTAGCTGATGAATTGTCCGGCGACAGACACAGCATTCAATACATTCAATCGAGCAATCGAGCTTAAAGGAGAAATCATGAAAGGTCAGCTTCAAGACAAAGTTGCCATTATTACGGGTGGCGGGACGGGCATTGGAGAAGCTATCTATCGAAAGTTCGCTCGCGCAGGCGCCAAGATCGTCGTCAACGGACTGCCAGGTGATCCGATTTCCGATGTAGGCAACGCGATTGTGCAGGAAGGCGGCCAAGCAATCTCGGTTACCGGTGATGTTTCGCAGGAGGAGCCGGCTCGCGAATGTATTAATGCCGCCATCCAGCAGTACGGCAAGCTCGACGTTCTGATCAATAACGCGGGCGTCTTGCTCGCCAACCCCGAGATCGACGACATGCCTGTGGATATTTTCGACGAGCATATCCGTTGCAATGTCCGCTCCGCGTTCCTGATGACCAAGTTCGCCCTGCCGCATCTGCGCCAAACGAAGGGCAATGTCATCAGCGCTGGCTCCGAAGCTGGCGTGAATGGCCAACCGAGAAATACACCCTACGGCGGGACGAAAGCATTCTTGCACGCGTTCATGATGGGCGTCGCAGTGGAGCAAGCGCAATACGGCGTGCGCGCCAACTGCGTCTCTCCCGGCGCCATTGACACCGCTTGGACGCATAAGGAAACCGGCGCCGTAGACGCGGATATAGAGAGTGCATTGGTTACTGCGACGCCGTTCGGCAGACGTGGAACGGCCGAGGAAGTCGCCAACGTTTATGCGTTCCTCGCGTCGGACGACGCCAGCTACGTCAACGGCGCGGGATGGCTCGTCGACGGCGGATCGGCGCCTTAGCCGGGCGCGAAGCTTCGACACCGCCGCCCGGTAAAATTGACTTGCATCACTCCCATGACGGCATGAAGCACAAGGACGTAGTCAAGATCAAATAAGCGCGGACGATTCGATAGTCGGACTTCGAACATTTGCGTCCGGGCGATTCCGCATCGATATCAGCTACGAGCGGCTCCGGCAGGCGTACGGTTAAGTTTTCATAGCTATCAGTGTATTCATCGTCGGGAAGTGAATGGATCGAGCTTTTTGCGTGGCATGTAAAAGGTTCCATCAAGCGCTTAGAGAAATCGGAGAGTCATTCAAGCTTCGCGCCATCACCACGCCCATCCGGTATTATTTTACCCCGCGGCAGCGAAGACGCGGTCGATAAAGCCGCTGTCATCGAGCTTGCGCACGAAGCTGCGGTCGACGATCTCATCTAGTTTGATCTCGCCGACGCGCGGATTGCTGCTCGCCATCAGGCGCTGAACGGCTACGAGCCCAAATGGTTCCAGTCGTTCCAAACGTTCAATCGCTGCGCTTCGTTCAAATCGTTTAAGAATCAAAACGGATCAGTGACGGACGGGACCTTCGCGGCTAACCAATTAGATGAGTTTGTCCGGTTCATCGCCGATCTTGCCCGCCCGTCCTCCGCCACGTCCTGACACGGACACGGGGCAGCTATGATAATCACTACAATCTTCCGGAATGCTCCTCGGCGTCGCGTTTGCGGTGCGGTCGATCCTCTTCGTGCATTGCCGTTACCCAAATCGAGCGGCTTGCCGGCGACTTCCTCCTCACCACCGGCGCGCCTGGTGACAAGACATTTGGGCTACATGTCCATCCTGATTGACAGTTGGCGCATCATCCACTAGCTTTTTATAAGAAAGTTTTGTTCCGTCGCCGGTTATCTTTTTTGAGCGGCAATACGTCTAATAGAAGCGGGGGGACTGACCCAAAATGAAAGCGACCTTTTTGTCAATTGTATTAATGAGTTTGCTGGTTCTAGGAAGCCACGAAGTCAAGGCGCAGATGTATGAACCATACGCCTACGCCCCATACGGGAACGGCGTTCAGTATCAACCCTATCCCTATCCGCAACAATATGACCCGTACTACGACCTCCATGTGATGCACTACCAGTTATATCTACAGCAATATCCCGGTTATCCAATCTACCAGCCTTGCTGTTTTGTCGGGGGCGTCGCCCCTGTGTGGTCGGCGCCAATCGTTAGACCGCCGCTGGTGACTATTGCTCCGCGTTTACCGGTGTTTAGACGGCGCTAAGGAGATCTGCTCGGTTGGCCTCCCTCTTACAATCTTATTAATGCTTCTCGGCATGGCGTTTGAGCAGTTAAGTTGTTTTGTCCAGCTCGCCGCTTGCAACAGCCGATTTCGGTCGATCGTGGTCGATCAAGCGCTGTCAGCGAATTTGTGCACGACGCTGCGGTCGACGATCCTCTAGTTTGATATCCGGCGAGTTTGCTGCTACTAAATCGCCCTGCGCATGTTTAGCGGTTGCCGAAAATTTCCTGAAACAGTTTGATGTAGCGATCGAAGTTGTCGTAGACCTCTGGCGCCGTAAACGCCGGGGTGATTCCCTGGATCAGGTTCGGCGGGTCCGGCGGCGTGTCAATGCGATCGGGAATGCGCTTTAAGGCGCGCGCCACTTCCTGGCCTTTTTGCGAGAGCATGAAGTCGATAAAAAGTTTTCCCGCGTTGGGATGAGGCGCTTTTACGTTGAGAGCCACCGGATGCAGGTTGGCGAAGCTGGGAGGCAGCGCGACCCAGTCCACCGGCGCGCCGCTATTTTTGAGCGCGTCGAAGTTATGGATGTACGCGGTGAGGGTGCCGTTGAATTCGCCCGCGGCGACCAGTTGGGCCAACAGCGTTCTGCCAACGCGCAGCGCCGGGTTCTGCGCTGCCAGCGCGCGCATGTAGCTCAAGCCCTTTTCTCGCCCCATGCCGCTGACAGTGGCGGTGAACCACTCGTAGCCGCGGCCCTCCATGCCGACTTGGCCTTTCCAGGCGGGCTTCAATAAATCTTCGTGGCTGCGCGGCACGCCGGCCTTGGGCACCAGCTTGGTGTTGTAGCCGAACACCGCATAGGTAGTATAGGTCGAGGTCCAAAATCCCTGCGGGTCTTTGAAGCCGTCGCGGAAATATTTTCGCCCCGGTGAATCGTAGGCGGCCACCAATCCCCGTTTTTTTAACAGGTAGCCGTAATATCCCGTCGTCGACACGACATCCCACAGCGGTTTGCCGGCGCGCGATTCGTTTAAAATCTTTTCCATCAATTGGGAATCGCTGGCGCGATCGAATTGCACTTCGATCTTGGGATAGAGCCGGTTAAAAGCATCGGTGAGCGCCTTGGCATCGGCCGTGTTCGAGGTGGAATAAAATACTAGCTTGCCTTCGGCGTCCGCTTTATCCTTCCACTCGGCGCCAAGCGCTGTCGCGGCGCATCCCCAAGTCAAGATCAATGCACCTAGTAGTCGCAGACTCTGCACGGTGGCTCTCCTTCCCAACTGTTAGTTTCAAGATCGGAACCGCGCGCTAGGGGAATTGTTCGAGTAAACGTCCGGAACCTTTTATCGGGTGGGGCACGCCAAGATGTTTCAATACCGACCATATGCCGGCTGCCACCGGATGAATAATCGGCACGTCGAGATCGTGCTCCGCTTCGATGACATCGACGATGCGCCAGCCGCCGGGGCTCAAGAGATAGATTCCGCCAACGTTGCGATGCGGCTGGAAAGCGTTTTTGATATGACTGCAAATCTCTTCGCGGGACAAGTCATAGCGCCGCTTAAAATCGATCGGTATACCCAGCATCGCCGCTACGTCGAAACCGGCAGCTTTGAAATAATCGGCGAATTTATCGTTGATGGCACCTTGATAAGGCGTCAGGCCAAGAAAACGCCGAATGCCCATCGCGCGCATACGTTTGCGCCGCGAGTCAAAGCTAAAATAGGAGCAGGCGAACCACCGAGTCAAGCGAGGGCCGCGGCGCAGTCCTCGCTTTCTAAGGCGCAAGAGACAAAAGAGGCGCCTTGCTATGAGGAAGTACATGGGTGAGAAGAAATCAAAGACCGTGGTGGCGTAGGAGGGGGGTCGCTCTGCTCGTTAAGTGATTTTACCTAGAAATCTTGCCGGGGGGGACGCTTGACGCCTGCCAGAAACGTTTGTGCAACGTCTCCAGACCTGCCCTTGGCTACTGCTGATCACTTTGCGGGATAAACGCTATACATCCGATCGATAAAGCCGCTGTCATCGAGTTTGCGCACGAAGCTGCGGTCGACGATCTCTTCTAGTTTGATCTCGCCGACGCGCGGGTTGCTGCTCAGCATCAGGCGCTGCACGTTGCGCACCCCTTCCAACGAGGGATAAGGTTTTTTTTCGAGCCCACCGCGGGTCAGTAAATCCTGATAGCCGTCTTCGGCGAAAGCGACCTCAGTGATTCTCAGCCGGCGCATGATGCTCTTCAGCACGGCGCTTTTACTCTTCGGCGACCAGGTGAACGCCAGGCCCTCGATGAGCGCACGCAATACGTTTTCGACGAGCTCCGGCTGGCGCTGAAGATAACTTTTTTTCACGGCCATCAGATGGTTCATGATGGGGATATTGGCCTGAGAAAAATCGGCCAGCGTGACGAATCCCTTGGCTCTCACTTTCCGGCTGAAGGCGCCGTCAAGAAACGTGGCGTCAATCGACCCGCCTTCGAGCGCTTGACCGCGAACGGTTGAATCGCCGACGACCAAGACGCGGATATCGTCGCGGCGGCGGGGCTCCAACCCCAGATATTCCAAACCGAGCATAGCGCCCATCCAACCACCGCCGCCGATGCTCTGTACTCCCAAACGTTTGCCGCGCAAATCTTCCGGTTGCTTAATGCCGGGCCTGACCACCAGGTCGTCGGTCACCCGGTTGTTGAATCCGGCGACAATGACGAAGTCCGCGCCTTCGGCGATCGGGGCGATGATCGTGCTGGCGGTCCAGCCGATTTGGATGTCGCCCGAGACCATGCCGGAAAGCAGCGTCGGACCGCCGCGCATGTAGAGGACCTCTGGCTCGATGCCGTATTTGGCGAAAAAACCCCGATCCTGAGCGACCCAGAGAGGCGCCACACGGAAATTCATCGCAGCATGTGCGATGACTACCTTTGCTTTTGCCGTCGCGGCGCAAACGTCCGTCCAACCGATTAGAGAAAAACACAGACAGACTATGGTTGCGGGGATTTTTCGCATCCAGCCTTCGTCCGACAAAGATTTGGGATAAGAATACTAGATGTTATTTACCACAGAGACGTGGAATTCGTAGAGGGTTTATTACTTGGACGTCGTTCCAGTTGTTTAAAAATCGATCGGAGAGGAGAAAAACTTTTGACAGACCTTGCCACACAAGTTTTAAACAAACTATGTGATGAAGTTTACGAACCGGACGTCGGACTGAAAATGAGCGAGATTCGAGCCTGGTTGGGCTGCGAAGGGTAAAGCGGCGAGAGTAGTCACCAATGCGAATCAAATCTGATACTCCACCGTAGTCAAACGGCTACACAGCTTGCTTCTGACCATCCAATAATAAATGCTTTATTGCATAAACGCGTGGCATATTTTTTGCGCCGAAACGATACCCCATGAGAAAGCTCTTAGGCCATTCACCTCATCGCCTCATTTAAAGATTGCTGAGACGCGGCGGAAGCCGCAAGTTTACCGGCTAGGCTCTCTCAGTTATCGTGAGTTGATCATGCTTTGGCTGTCAGGAAAGCTCAGGAAAAAATCCGATGATTCATAAAACTTTTTGTTTTTCTCTTTGTGTTCTACTATTCGCCACTAGCGTTCCTGTCCGCGCACAGCAGCCGAAGATCCCGCGAGTAGGCTATCTTGCGGCCGCTTCAGCTTCCGCTGAAGCGCCTCGGCTAGAGGCGTTTCGCCAAGGGCTGCGTGAGCACGGTTATATTGAGGGACAAAACATTCTTATTGACTACCGATACGAAGGCAGCAACTTCGAGCGACTTCCCGAGCTAGCGGCCGAGCTGATTCGTCTGAAAATTGACGTGCTCGTCGCAGTCACGACGAATGCTGCTCTGGCTGCCAAAAAAAGCACCGGAACCGTTCCTATTGTTTTCATGGGCGTGACTGATCCGGTCAGCGCTGGACTGGTCGAGACTCTGGCGCGACCTGGCGGAAACAGCACCGGCATCACCAACATGGCCGCGTCTTTAACCGGCAAACGATTGGAGCTACTCAAGGAAACTATTCCCAAGGTCCGCCGGGTTGCCGTACTGTGGCACCCACAGGCTCCAGGATCCACACTACAATGGAAGGAAAGCCAACAGCCGGCGCGGGAACTGGGCCTACAACTTTATTCGATGCAGGTGAGCAGCGCCGACAAATACAAGGCTGCCTTCAAAGAAGCCATCGAAGCGCGTAATACCGCCGTCTGGGTCACGCTGAACCCAGTGGCCAATTCGAACCAAAAATTAATCGCGGAGCTGGCGATCAGTCATCGATTGCCATCGATATGCGCTCGCGGGGACTACGCGGAAAATGGTTGCCTGATGGCATACGGACCCGGTTACAGCACCGATGGTAGAGACGCCGCTCGTTATGTCGACAAGATCTTAAAGGGTGCCAAGCCCACCGAGATTCCCGTGGAACAACCGATGAAATTTGAGCTAGTGTTTAATTTGAAAACCGCCAAGCAAATCGGCGTCACAATCCCGCAGTCGGTGCTTTTTCGGGCGGACAGGGTGGTGAAGTAGTAAGCTACCCATGTATGGCTCTGTCGCTTCCGTTGGTCGGCAACGCGTTAGAGCGCCTGATAACCTCGTGGCAGTTGAATGTAAATAGACCGCCGGAATGACGATCGAATTAGGTTGCGAATGTCTGCGCCAGGACACTAGTCGTCGTAATCGTCAGTTTGGGAAGCCTCCACATGCGGGTACCCGCATCGTCCCTTCAAGGCAATCGTCAAAATCGTATCTTCATGATTCACCGGCCGTGTGCTTGCTGCGGCCGGAGCATTTTTCTACAGCCCATAGAATTCTTGCGAGTTGGTCTCCAGGATTTTGTGGCCCTGCGCCTTGGTGATCCTGCCTTCGTCAACCCAGCTGCGCACTTCGTCCAAACCGCTCAAGTTAGCCGAGATATCAGTATGGCTGTAGTCAGTGCCGATCATCAGATTGTCTTCCGTGCCGAACTGCAGCAGCGACTCGATGTCATCGATCGGATCGATGGTGATGTACATACGGTTGGCGCGAAAAATTTCCGGCTCGAGCTCGAACAATCGCGGCAAGCGAGTCTGTTTGCCGCGCAGCGACTGGCGCTTTACCGCGCCTAACTGGGAAATCGTGTAGGGAATCCATGAGGCACCTGACTCAATGAATCCGAAGCGAAGCTTAGGAAATTTTTTCGGCACCCCGGAGCTCACCAGCGCGGTGAACGAGTACATGACCGGAAAGCCGCGGTCCCATTCGTGGAAAGGCAGCGGATGACCGGTGTGAATACACAACGGGATTTCGAGAGCGCTGGCCTCTTCGTAGACCGGAAAGAAGTGCGGATCGGTGACATTCCGATCGAGATCGAAGCCGCGCTTGTAGATACCGCAGGCGCCGTGCTGCTTTGCCCAGCGCAGCTCCTCGACCGCCTTGTCGGGCTGCAGCAGCGGCAGCACCGCGGCCCAACGGAGGCGCCCGTCAGTATTCGCGCATTTCTCGGCCATCCAGCGGTTGTAGGTTGTAGTCAGAGCCCATTCGGCTTCGCCGTTACCGGTGTTGTAGCGAATAAAGAATGTCGGGAAGATCACCTGAATATCGACGCCCATCCTGTCCATGTGGGCCAGGCGGCCCGGCACGTCTTGAAGCTCGCGATACACCCGGAGAGGATGATTGACTTCGTCGCGGATGGCGCGGTTTTGCAGCCTGCCCTCCACCACCCAGCAGCGGCTGTTTGTCGGATTATAGCCGGCGCGTTTGGCCTCGGCGGCTGGCATCGAAATGGTCACGGGAATGTACTTCGCGTAGGGCGTTCCTTCCAACTTTGTCCAGGTATCTTCGCACTCGTCAACATGGGTATCGGCATCAATTACGGGCATGGGATGATCTCCTTTTCTGCATACTAAATGTGATTAAAATCGCTCAAAGTTCAAGTGTCCAAGCTCAAATCGGCCTGACTCCTTGAATTATTTTGTTCGACTCGGATCACACTTGCAAAACGCGAATCCAGTTGATCGACAGGCCAGCGCATTCATGGTTCCATGTTCAAGGTTGAAATCAGAAGACGTGGAGCTTGACCGAGGTCATATCGACGAACCTGCCTCACGAACACGATCACGACGGCTCGATGTTCCGGCACTCTACCGCTTGATCACTCGCAAGCTTTAGGGATAAAAAAGCTGCAAGACAATTAATCGCAACGAACGCCTCCAAATTACAACCGCAGAGATTAAGATAACCATGAACACAACCACCGCTGAACTTCGAGTCATGACCTCAGGCGCTTTTACCGCGGCTTATCTTGAGCTCATTCCCCAACTCGAAGCTCTTACGAAGAAAAAACTCGTGACCGCCGCGACGTCCATAGGGACGGGAGAGACTTCCATCCCGAATCGGCTGCGACGCGGCGAAGCCGTTGACGTTGTCATCGTCGCAGACGGCGTGCTTGTTGGATTCATCAAGGACGGCCTGATCATGGCCGACAGCTACACTCCCGTCGCACGCTCGGCCATCGGTATGGCGGTGCGGGCGGGAGCCCCGAAGCCGGACATCGCCACGGTCGACGCGCTGAAGCGCACGCTTTTGCAAGCCCAATCCATCGCGTACTCCGCAAGCGTAAGCGGCGAATATCTCACCACGGAGCTCTATCAACGCTTGGGCATAGCCGACCAGGCGATGAGTAAAAGCCGGCTCATCGGCGGTGGTGAGCGAGTCGGCGCCGTGGTCGCGCGCGGCGAGGCGGAAATCGGCTTCCAGCAGATGAGCGAGCTGCTTCCCGTGCCCGGCATCGATCATGTGACACCGTTGCCGCCGGAAGTGCAGAAAGTCTCCGTGTTCTCCGCCGGCGTCGCTCAAAGCTCGAGGGATTCGGACGCGGCGCACGTGGTTGTCAGATTCCTCGCCTCGGCCGACGCGGTTGACGCGATCAGGAAAAGCGGATTGGAACCCATGGGAAATCGCTGAAACCTGAGACTAACAGGGTTGCTGAAAAATGCTCCTGAGGTTCTCGAAGGGTGAACGGAGCGAGGGTCTCGATGTGAACAATCGTTTCGTGGAATGATGCAACAGCGATGAAGGCAAGCGGCAAATGCACTTCCGTGACCCAGAAGAAAAGCTCGTGACCGCCTTCGGAATGAATTAGCCCGCGGGCAACGGTGGATAGCCTCGCGTCGGCAAACGCCTACGATTGGTTTTCTACCTTATGGCTGTCCAATTTCTGAGCGAAACAACTCACAGCAATTGCTCGACGTCATCGGACCATCGTGATCGTGTTCGTGAGGCGTGTTCGCCGATGCCCCTAGGTTTTTACGCGCTCTGCGAAGAGGTTTTTCGCTCAGTCGAACAGGGGATCGCTTATAGCCTGTCAGAATATGCCTCCGCGCTTCCGGGTGAAAAAACCCGTTGGTTCATCCCGCGGCAGAATTGGGGCAGTTTGACATTGGAGGTGATTGGAAGACTCGCGGACATTGGCGCCATTCTCGCCCAATGATTCAGTGCTGGTTTTGGGCATTCCTGTTGCTCTATCTCAGGTAGTTTCATGAAGTCGGGGTACCAAAGCCGTTATGGGAAATTTTTCAATCTTAGCGAAACTCATGGTGACGGATGGGAGGATACTTATGATAGCTGGAGGCTTGGATATCTTCTATTTATCTGCAATCGCGTTGATCGTTGCATTTCTCACGGCAAGGATGATGAAAAAGAAACACGGCAGTTTTTTCAAATCTTTTCGCGCACGGAGCAGCTTTAAGAATACTGGCGTTGTCGATCGCTTTTTTGAAAGCAATCACATCCCGGCGCTAAAGAAGTGTCCGAACTGTCCCGAGCAACTACCACTCTCAGCACTTATTTGTGATGCCTGCGACTATAATTTCCTTTCTGCGATGGTAGGGCGCGGACAAAAAAGGCTGCCATCACCTGAACCGATGACTCACGAAGTGTCAGAGCAGAGATTCGCGTCCGCTGGGCTCTGAGATAATTACCTCGACAATGCTGTCTTGGAAGAAGCTTGAACAGGCGGCTCGCAGCTGAGTATTGAGTTATTTTGTTCGACCCGATCAGCCGTTAACAGCCGAATCCCCTTGATCGTGGTGGCTTGGGGTCAAACCTCTACGATTCGACTTTCTACCTTCCTGCTGTTCGATTTTTGATAGCAACAACTCGTGCCGAATTCGTTTGGGCGCAGATCACCCTGATCGCAACCCTTTTCGACTAACCTAATACCTGCTCAGACGCGAGTGTCGTAATCCTCCATCTCGCGTCTTGCACGCGATCCTCATTTCCATACAGAAGATTAAAAGACAAGACTTGGGCGGTGGCGACGGCTAAAATCCATCTCGCTTCCACCTTGGCTTCGTGGTAGTTTAAAGCCGCTTTGCCGTCCTGGTCTTAGCCTTGACAGGTCCGCCCGAAGAACCTGAATTTCGCCAAACATTTTGATGAAAACTTCGAAACCCGATTCCATCTGGACGCGGACATTTTTACTCCTCTGCGCGGCGCAGTTTTTGGGCTACGCGCAGAACTCCATGCTCGCTCCGGTTTTACCCCTCTATGTTACGCAGCTCGGCGGTTCGCCTTTTGTCGTCGGTATGGTCCTCGCCTGTTTCGCCGCTTCGAGCGTCATCGTCCGGCCTCTCGTCGGTCATTGGGCCGATCGTTGGAGCGAAGCAGGAGTGATGATCTCAGGATTGCTTTTCCAGGGCGCGAGTATATTTTTCTGCTTCATTCCATGGGTAGAAGCCACGATGCTCGCCAACGGTTTGCGCGGCATCGGCTGGGGTGGACTCAACACGGGTGGCTACTCGCTGCTGGCGCATATTGCGCCCGAGTCGCGGCGCGGCGAAGCTTCCGGTTTGTACAGCGGCGTGCAAAGCGCCTCGTCGATTTTGTTTCCGGCCTTCGCGCTCTGGCTGCTCCATGAATCGTTCGGCGGCTTTACCGCTGTGTTTCTGGTTACGACAATTTTCTCCTGGCTCGGCGCGGCGTTCGGCGGCGTGATGGCGCGCCCTGTGACACATGCCGCGCGCCGCCCTGCAGCAATGGAACTATCTCGTCAATGGTGGCGCGAAATATTTCATTTCATCGAGCATGATATTTTGCTGCCGTCGGTCATGCTGCTCTGGCTGAACGTTTCGCTTCCAGCGATCACGAACTTTAGTGTGCTCTACGCCCGAGAGCTCGGCGTCGAAAATTTCGGACTGTTCTTTATCGTCGTCGGCATCACCAGTTTGCTGGCGCGCCCGCTGCTCGGTCGTCTCTCAGATAAGATTGGCCGCGATCTGTCGATCGCAACCGGGTTTGGCTTACAGTTGGCAAGTCTGCTGCTGATCACGACGGTTTCAAATCTCGCCGGCATGATTGTTTGCGGCGTGTTTTACATGCTCGGCAACGCCATCGGCAGCTCCACTACCCTGGCGCTTGCGCTCGAGCGCGCCGATCCCCGGCGCCGCGGCAAGCAAATGGCGACTTTCTCGATCGCTTATCCGCTGAGCTACGGCGTCGGCTCGCTGCTCACCGGCAGCGCCATCGAATTCGCCGGCTACGCCGGCATGTTCTACTTGTTGACCGCCGTGCAAGCAGTGGGCTTGCTCTTTGCGTTGTCGAACGCCGCGAAATTGCGCTCTCAGGAATTTAACTAACTTCATCGATGCTCAGTAATAAACCTGAATCGATTTGGACCCGCGCCTTCGCCTTGCTTTGCCTGGCTGAATTCCTGGGCTATGCGCAGCACTTCGTTCTTCAGCCCACCTTTCCGCTTTACATCACCCATCTCGGCGGCTCGCCTTTTGTCGTCGGGCTAGTGATCGCGTCGTTCGGCGTCACCAGCGTGATCTCGCGGCCGATCATCGGCTATTGGGCGGACCGCTGGAGCGTTACAGGGGTAATGATTCTCGGCCTGCTCACGCAAACACTGAGCAATCTGATCTGCTTCATTCCTTTAGCCGGCGCGACGATGGTTGCCAACGGCTTTAGAGGCATCGGTTGGTCCGGCATGAACACCGGTGGCTACACGCTGCTCGCCACCGCGGCGCCCGTGGACCGACGCGGTGAAGCATCCGGCTACTACGGCGGGGTGCAGTCGACCGCGACGATATTATTTCCCGCCGTCGCTTTATGGATCATCGACGCCCCCTACGGCGGCTTTAACGCGGTGTTTTTTGTCGCCATGAGCTTGGTGCTCATGGGCGCGGGCGCTGCCTATATATTATCGCGGCAAGTTCCGCCGCAGCCTCGCCAGATCGACACTGACACGAGCGAAGTCTGGTGGCGCGAGATCATCCATATCTTCGACCGCCACATCCTGTTAGCCGCGACGCTCCTTCTAGCGCTGAACCTTTCGTTGCCCTGTCTTTCGAGTTTTGTCGTGCTTTACGCCCGGCAGCTCGGTGTCAGCCATTTTGGTTGGTACTACGTCGCCATCGGCATCACCAGCGCGCTTGCTCGTCCGCTCCTCGGCCGCCTCTCGGATAAAATCGGCTGCGGCCGCTCGCTCGTCGTCGCCTTCGGTCTGGAAACCAGCGCCTTGCTGCTCATGCCGATGGTCGGCAATCTCGCGGGCATCATCGGCGCAGGCGCGCTGTGGTATTTGGGATCTGCCATCGGCGGCGCGCGCATTCTCGCATTGGCCATGGAACAGGCTCCGGCCGAACGGCGCGGCCGCGCGATGGCGAGCTTTTCGGTTTCATTTCCGCTGAGCAACGGAACCGGCGCCTTGCTGAACGGACTCGTCGTCGATCTGGCAGGTTACGGATGGATGTACGTCACCGCGGCAGTCATGTGTGCCTCTGGTCTGGTGCTGACTTGGAAACAGTGGTCAAAAATCAAATAAGTCCTCGCTCAATCGGCGCGCAGCTATCTTGTTCCGTTCTACGAGATGAGCTAAGCAATGGTCGGGTAATCGGTCGTAGGAAAACTGAGGAGGCTGCCGCAATGAAGAACCGTCTCGCACCTTTGTTCTTGGCGCTGATTGCTGCAACGCTTGCTTCGGCGCCCACAGCGAACGCGAAGAGCTACATCGCCTACATTTCGGACTCGAGCAATTCATCGGTCGTCTATTGGATCGCCAAGGAGACGGGGATTTTTAAAAAGCATGGCCTCGACCTCGATACGATCTTTATCGATGGTAGCGTACGCGGCATTCAAAGCCTGATCGCCGGCGATCTGGGATACAGCGGCGCGGTAGGCCCGGCCGTGATCAACGCCAAACTCGCCGGCGGCGATGTGGCGATTGTTCAGAGCCAGATGAACACGCTGCCGTACTTCATTGTTGGCAACGCGAACATCAAATCGCCGGAAGACCTGCGCGGCAAAATTGCGGCCGTGCACATTCCCGGCACTTCCGCGGACTTCGCCCTGCGCTTGGCATTGGCGAAAGTCGGCATCGCTTACAAAGACATCAAAGCCGTAACTCTCGGCGGCGCCCCGCCGCGGCTCAACGCCACGATCAACGGCCAAGCCGATTTCACCATCGTTAGCGAAGGGGAAAAACTCCAGGGCGAAAAAAACGGACTTAAAGTGATCATCGACATGGCCAAGCTCAAAGTGCCGTTCCAGTTTAACTGCACCGTGGCGACCCGGAAGAAAATCAGAGAGAATCCCGATGAGGTCCGCCGCGTCGTCTTCGCCCTCGCGGAAGCGGGGCACTTTTTCAAAACGCAAAAGGAAGCGGCGATCAAAGTCATGCAGAAATACACCCGCGGCCTCGATCGCGCCGTCTTGGAAGGCGCGTACGCGGCCAATTACGAATTTCTCGTCGAAGACACTTACCCGACACTCGAAGGTTTGAAACAGACTCTGGCAGTGCAAGCGCTGACGGACCCGCGTGCCGGCAAAGCCAAACCGGAAGACTTCGTCGATTTACTTTACGGCAGAAAATAATGATCGCCCTTATCCGTTGCCACTGATCTCTTACGTGAGGGCAAGGCGAGGCAATTGTCCGTGATCACGCCTGCGAATACGGCACCGAATCTCGCCGACGTCGCCGCCCATTACGACGATCTCGACGATCTCTACCGAAGTACCTGGGGAACCAATATCCATCAATAGATATTTTGCCTATCTTAGGATAAGTACTGATCGGCTCTAAGCTAAACAGTCGTATTGACGGAGCGTGGCTGTATGAAGTTCGGAATCTTCGTTTTTGGCGACAACCATCCCGACCTCGACCGTTCCAATCAGAAGTATTACGAAGAAGTCCTCACGATGGCGCAGTGGGCGGAAGAATTGGGCTTCGATTCTTTCTGGGTGGGAGAGCATCATTTTTATTGGTACGGCACCTGCGTTTCGCCGCCGATGATCATCGCCGCTCTCGGGCAGCGCACTAAGAAAATACGGCTGGGGCCGGCGATAAGCGTTCTGCCGTTTCACCATCCGCTGATCGTCGCCGAGGAATATGGACTGGCCGACAACCTTTGCGGCGGCCGGCTGAACTTCGCTATTGGCAGCGGCTTTTCGCCGAACGAATACCAGACCTTCGGCATGTCAATGGAAGAAGCGCGGGAAAGATACTGGGAGTCGTTCGAGGTTATTTTAAAGGCGTGGACCGAGGACGAATTCACCCACCAAGGTAAACATTTTAAGCTCGATCACGGCACCGTGTTCGTGAAGCCGATGCAGAAGCCGCTGCCGCCGATTTGGGTTGCCGCGTCCAGCGACGAGACCTTGATCAAAACGGGGGAAATGGGCTTTTCGATCATGGGGATTCCCTTTGCGCGTTCCACTTCTCTCCTCGAGGTCAAGGAAAAAAACGATCTCTTCAAAAACTCGTATTTCCGCGCCGGACACAAGGAAAAGCCGGACATCATCGTCGCCCTGCATGTTTACCTCGATCGCAGCGAAGAAAACGCAGTTGCGTCCGCGCGCCCCTGCTTTCAACGCGTCGTGGACTATCTAATAAAGTATCGCCGTCCGGGAGCGCGCACGCTGAATCTCGACACGGTAAAAAAAGAAAAGCTCGGTATATTCGGGACTCCCGAAGATGCGTGCTCGATCTTACGGGAATATGAAAACGCCGGCGTGACCCACGTGATCTCTATGGTCAATTTCGGGGGCGTGTCGATGCCGGACGTGCGCCGAACCCTGGAGTTGATGTCGAAGGAAGTCTTTCCAAGTTTTTAGCGAGCAAATTCATTCTTAGTTCGCGACCTTAAGGGGCCTGTCGGTCCCCCGATTTCCCATAATCATTGACAGAGCGGCCGAGTGAGAATAAAAAACTCTGCCAAGGCAAAATCCCGTTTGAGGTGACCGATGAAAATATTTCGCGCCGCGCTCTGGCTTGTCGTATTTCTAAGCGGCATGACGTTTGGCGCCAGCCGAGCCGTCGCTCAGAAATCAGTCGCCAAGATGACCGTGAGTTACAGCGCTTCAGGCGGACAATATATCAATCTGTTCGCAGCCAAGGAATTTGGCATCTTCGAGAAATACGGCCTCGACGTAACGTTGCAGCAGATTAACAGCAGCTCCCAGGCTGTGGCCTCATTGCGCTCGAGGAGCGTGGACGTCGCCACCGGCCCGGCCGGGGTGATTTTCGACGCCATCGCCAAAGGCGTGACCGATTTTACGGTTTTTGGCGAGTGCATGCCGTCCACCGTTTTGGAAGTCTGGGTCCAGCCCAATATCAAAAGCGTGAAGGATCTCATCGGCAAAACTATCAGCTCGACCAACCCCAATTCTCTAGGGGACTTGATGATCGGGGTGTGGCTCGCCAAGAACGGCATCAAGAAGTCCGATGTGAACGTCGTCTATCTCGGCGGTCTGGGTAATCTCATCAGCGCCATGAAGGCGAACAAAACCGAAGCGACGCTGATTCTGCCGCCGCTTGGCGAGCAACTCATCCCGTCGGGGCAAAAACGGCTGGGCGATTTGCGCGACATCACCTATTCCAATCAAGGCTGGGCGGCAACCAAGAGTTTCGCGTCCAAGAATGGCGACACATTGGAACGCTTTACCGCTGCGGTCACGGAGGCCATTGCTCTAGTGAAACGCAATAAACAAAAAACCTTGCCGGTTTTGCCGAAATATACCGGCGTGACAAATGAAGAATGGAACTCCTACGCTTACGAGTTTTTTATGCCGCTGTTGACGACCATACCGAGAGTAACGCCGGAAGTCGTAAAAGCCACCCAAGAGCTTTCGACCGTGGAAGAAACGCGAAAGCTTAATTTGAAGCCCTATATCGATAACCATTTTGTCGATAAGCTGGTGCATCAAGGCTTTGTCGATAAGCTCTATAAGTAATCGGCCTTCGTCGCGAAAACTATCGAATGTCATGTCGCGCACGCTTGGCTGCAGGCGACCAAACGTTCATTGATTCATGAGTAAAAAGATCGTCACGCGCGGCGTCGTCATCATTTATCGGGGCAAGCATGACCAGGAACCGCTGCTCGCTTGCAACGGCATCGACCTGGAAGTCGAAGAAGGCGCATTCGTGTCCATTGTCGGTCCAAGCGGCTGCGGCAAAACCACCCTGCTCTACGCCATCGATGGGCTACTGCCAATTAATCAAGGCGAGATTCGCGTGAACGACAAAGCCATCACGGGATCGGGCACCGATCGCGCGATGGTTTTTCAAAGCGCTTCGCTGCTTCCATGGCGCACCGTTTGGGGTAACATCACGTACGGTCTACGCTTGCAAAATGGCTTAGACCGGCAGCGTACTGATAAGGTGGAGCGCCTCATCGATTTAGTCGGCCTACGCGGTTTTGAGCGGCGCTATCCGTCGGAGCTCTCGGGCGGCATGCAGCAGCGCGCCAATCTCGCTCGCGCTCTCGCCGTGGACCCGGATATTTTGCTCCTGGACGAACCGTTCGCCTCGGTCGACGCGCAGACCCGAGAAAAGCTGCAAGTCGAATTGACGCAGATCTGGGCGCGCACGCGCAAGACCATGCTCTTCGTCACCCATGATATCGGCGAGGCGGTATTTCTTTCCGATCGAGTCGTCGTCTTCAGCTCTCGCCCCGCGCGCGTGCGCGAAATCGTCGATATTTCGATTCCCCGTCCGCGCTCCCTCGAGACCAAGCATAGCGCGATGGTGCAAGATTATGTCAAACAGGTCTGGCATCTCATCGAGTCTCCGAATTGACGGGAGGCGCTCTATGTCGGCGATTTCCGGTGAACGAACATCCGCTCCACAAGCACAAACTTTTCCGAACCTCCCGGCTGTCCACTGGACGGAGCGCTACTTCCGGCTCGTCTGGGGAACCATAGGTATTGTGGGTTGCTTGCTCTTATGGCAGCTCGGTTCTTCGACGGGAATACTCGATCCGCTTTTTGTCAGTTCGCCGCTGGAAGTTTTGCGCACTGCGTTTCGTATCCTTCCATCTTCTGAATTCCTCGGCCACCTGCTCACCACGGCACAGTGTCTTTTTCTCGGCCTATTCATCGCCCTTATCGTCGGCGTGCTCATCGGACTGCCGATCGGCTGGTTTCCGCGGCTCAACGCAACTTTTGAGCCGGTCATTGCCGCTGTCTACGGTGTTCCTTACATCGCCTTTCTGCCGGTGATCATCATGTGGACGGGTATCGGCATGACTTCGCGGCTCATCATCGTCTTTTGGTCCGCGGTTTTTCCGTTGATCATTAATTCGATTCAAGGCGCGCGCGAGGTCGATGATAATTTCCTGCGCGTCGGTCGGAGCTTTTCGGCGACGAATCTACAAATGTTCATCACGATCACGCTGCCGTCTTCCGTGCCCTATATTCTGGCCGGGCTGCGAACCAGCATTGGGCGCGCCATCGTTGGTGTCGTCGTCGCGGAGTTTTTCATGTCGTCGAAAGGGCTCGGTTATTTTATTAATCTCAAGGCCAACGCGCTCGATATGGCGCCGGCGTTTGTCGCCATCGTTCTCTTGGCGCTGTTCGGCATCACTCTCGTCAGCATCGTCACCTATATCGAAAATCGCTTTTGCAACTGGTAAAACGATTATTATGTGCATTAACAAATTTTTATCTCGATTTCTCGGCACGATCATCCTGATTCTCTGCGCTTGCCCTCTCGGCGCAGCCGAATTGTCGCCGGCTGGCCTTTGGAGAACTATTGACGAGCATTCCGGCCAAGCCAAAGGTCTCGTTCGGATAAAAGAAGTGAACGGGGAATTCGAGGGGAAGATAGAAAAAATCTTTCCTACGCCGGGCGATGATCCGGCTCCGAAGTGCGAGAAGTGTGACGGCACCCGGCGCAATCAGCCTGTGTTGGGCATGACGTTTATGTGGGGTCTCAAAAAGCAAGGTGAAGAATACCAAGCAGGAGAGATACTCGATCCCGAGACTGGCACGATTTACCGCGCCAAGATGAAACTTATCGACGGCGGCAGTAGACTCGAGGTGCGCGGCTTTATCGGTGTGTCGCTGTTCGGTCGTAGCCAGACTTGGCTGCGCGAGGAGTAGAACCGCGATCCGTCCGCCACGACGTTAAAAGTTTGATGATCAGCTAAATTTCAACGCGTACTACTTACATGTATGACTGAAGTTCGTTTTGTCGATACCACGTTGCGCGACGGGCAACAGAGTCTGTGGGCTTACAACATGAGAACCGGTATGATCGTGCCCATCGTCGAATATATCGACGACGCGGGTTTCGAAGCCGTCGAGCTCGGCGGACCAGTCGAGCTGCCCAAGTGCGTCAAAGAGCTGCGCGAAGATCCCTGGGAACGCTACCGGTTGGTCATCCCGAAATTTAAGAAAACACCTTTACGGTTAATTCATGGCACGCGCAGCGGCTTTGCGATTTACCCCGCCGCGCTGCACCAGCTGTACGATACCTGCATGGCCAACGCGGGCGTGAGCGAGGTAAGGATTTCCGATTCCTGGAATGATGCGGTCGATTGGGCTTGGCGGGTCAAGCAAGCGAAGAACGCCGGCCTCAAACCGATCATCAATCTTATCTACACGGTCTCCCCACGTCATACCGACGAGTACTTCGCGGCGAAGATCCGCGAAGCGATCGCGCTCGATGTCTATCGCGTTATCTTAAAAGACCCCGGCGGCATCCTGACGCCCGAACGGACCAAGACGCTCGCGCCGGCCGTGCTCGAAGCCGCCGGCAGCACAACCGTTGAACTGCACACCCACTGCACCACCGGACTCGGCACGCTCTGTTGTCTGGAAGCGATCAAAGCCGGCATGATCAACGTCAATACCGCCATTCCACCGCTGGCCGATGGCTCATCCAATCCGTCAATTTTCAATGTTGCGATGAATGCGCGCGCACTGGGGTTCAAAACAAGCATCGATGAAGAACCGCTGCGCCGCGTAGCCAGGCATTTCACGGCCTGTGCTAAAGAAGAGAATCTGCCCATCGGCAAAACGCCGGAGTACGACTACGCGCAATACGTGCATCAGATCCCCGGCGGCATGATTTCCAATCTACATTACCAACTGCGCCGCGTCGGCATGGAACACAAGATGGATCAAACTCTGGCAGAAGCCGCGCAAGTGCGCGCCGATTTCGGCTACCCGATCATGGTGACACCGCTATCGCAGTTCGTCGGTAGCCAGGCCGCGATCAACGTCATCGTCGGCGAGCGCTACAAACAAGTGACCGATCAGACGATTGAATACGCCATGGGCATCTGGGGCAAGGAAGGCGCCGTGCTGATGAACCCCAACGCGAAAGAAAAAATTTTAAATCGCCAGCGCGCCAGGGAAATCGCCGAGCGGCCCCATCCGAGCGATTCCATCCAAGACCTGCGGCGCAAATACGGCGGACAGGGTGTGAATGACGAGGAAGTGCTGTCGCGCTTTTTCACCAGCAAAGAAGATGTCGAGCGCATGCACGCCGCCGGCCCGCCGCGAACCTACACGAATGATCGCAATCCCGTTCTGAATCTAGTCGAGACCCTTAGCAAACAAACCGATCGCCACAGCGTCTTTATCCAGAACCGCAATTTTTCCCTGCTCATGGAACGTCGCAGTGTCTGACTCGGATCACCGGCGTTGCTTGATTAGCTATGCGTCAATTGAAACCGCCAAGCCCGAGACGTGGGAACTTGATCCGATGGCTTGAACGATTTGAACGGCTTGAACTGCTTGAACGAGCTGATTTATTCGAGGTAACCTATGGCCCGCGTACCGCTCATCGAAGAAACCGAGCATCCCGAACTGGCCAACTCCATCAACAAAATCAAAGGCGCGCGCGGCGGCCGGCTGATCAATATCTACCGTTTGATGCTGCACAGCCCGGCGCTTGCCGATGCCTGGTTCGAACTAAATCAAGCCGTCCGCTATGGAACTCAAATCGACGGTCAAAGCCGCGAGCTGGCCGTGATCCGTGTCGCAATCGTGAATAACGTCGAATACGTGCAGCGCGCGCATGGTCCCGCATACGCGTTGAAGGAAGGTCTCACGCCTGAACAAGTCACGGCCGTGACCGATTGGCAGCCGTCGAATTTATTCAGCGCGCAACAGCGTGCGCTGCTCGCCTACACCGACGCAATGACGCGCGAGATCGAGGTTTCCGACTCGGTGTTCAGCGATGTGCGCCGGCATTTCAGCGAGCGCCAAACGGTAGAGCTGACGATGCTCATCGCCGCGTACAATATGCTGACGAGATTTTTAAAAGCTTTGAAAGTCGATCCGGAACCCTGAATACAGAGTTCAAGGTTCCAGGTTCAAGGTGCGCGCACTGCGTATCCTGAGCTTCGAAGGATCTGTTGCAAAAATTGAGAAAGATCCTTTACTTCGTTCAGGACAGGCCTTGAACTTTGAACATTGAACCTTGAACCACGTTTTTTGAACCCATGAAGTTCGTTGTCGAAAACGACAGTTTCCTCCGCTTGATCCAAGTCGTCCTCGATCCATCTGCGCCGAGAGAACGTTTCGACGCGTTCGCGCATTTTTGCAAACACGACACGCCGGATTTTCTCGGCTGGTGCGACAAGATTCGCGCCCAAGCGCGAAATATCTATCCGGCGAATGTTCGTCTTGTCGACGACCAAGCCGATTTGTTGGCTAACGTGCCGGGAGCGAGTGTCATCGTCGTCGAAGAGTTAAACGTCGGCACCGAAGAAATAGCCGTAGCCGGGAGCGCGCTTAAGTTCGTGCAAAAGTACGGCGTCACCACCCGCAACATCGACAACAGCGCCTGCGTCAGCGCAGGCGTGAAACTTCTTACAATTCGCCGGCGCGCAAATATCTCCACCGCCGAGCAAGGCTTGATGCTCATGCTCGCGCTCGCCCGCCGAGTCACGCGCAACGCCAATCTGATCAGTATCGAACAGCTGAAAGCCGCGGGCTACGAACCAACAACATACGATCGCTCGCACACGCCCAACGGCAACTGGGCGCGCATCCCGGAAATGGTCACGCTTTACCAAAGACAGCTCGGCATCGTCGGTCTCGGCGAGATCGGCCGCGAGTTAGCGCTACGCGCGATCGCGCTCGGCATGCGCATCGCCTATTCGCAACGCACGCGCCTCCCTGCGAACGTCGAACAACAATATCAAGCAAGCTACTGTACTTTGGATCAACTGCTCAGCAGCTCCGACTTCGTTAGCCTGCACTTGCCGCGCAGTCCGTCGACGGTCGACTTCATCGGTGATCGCGAGCTCTCGATCATTAAACCCGGAGCCTTTTTGATCAACGTTTCGCAGCCGAATCTGGTCGACCGCGAGGCCTTGCGGCGTTCGCTGGCTTCAGGTCAGCTAGGCGGATATGGGTTGGATACATTTTATGAAGAACCCGGGGATGCCAACGATCCGCTGATCAAATTTCCCAACGTCATCGTCACACCGCACCTCGGCGGGTCGCCGCGCTGGAACTCCCTCGACGACATCGAGGAAGTCATCGTCAATCTCGGACGGTTACTGGCCTGATGGAAGTTGTGGGCTAGAGATCTTTCGCGGCGGATTCTGGCGAACCAAGCTGAGTAATAATTTCGTCAATCGCTTTGAGCAGGACCTGATACGCTGCATCCAGCAACTCGCCGGCGATCGGCGATTTCCCGAAGTATCGAAAGGCAAATTCCTCGTGGGAGTTGTCATCAACCGGCACATGCCAGCGCACCCAACTCTCTGTGTCTGATGGCGCCCCCTGGTAGGCCACGAGATTCGGCATGACAAATTTAGCCCCCTTGAGCGCGAAACGCGCCGGCGGCTTGACGAGAAATTCATAAGCCGGCAGCGCCGGCGCTTCGCCCGGTCCCATATAAGTCAGAATCACGCCGCCGGTTTCGAGACAGGGATAGGCCGGCTGCCCCACCGACATCCGCTGCTCTCCGCCGGGCAACCAATCGCCCCGCACCACCACCTTGCCGCAATTGTCGAACAACCAACCATGGTACATGCAGCGTATTCCGTCGCGCTCAACGCGCCCGTAAATCATATCCGCGCCCTGGTGCGCGCAGTAGCGTCCGATCAGCGCGGGATTCCGGTGATCGTCGCGAAACAAAATCAACTCTTCGCCGAGCAACGTCACCGGCAGAGGGCTGGCCGTCAATTCTTCCGATAAAGCCACGGGCTGCCACTGACGACGCATCAATTCACCGCATGGCGTCCCGCGCCCGGTTCGCGTCAACAAATTATTTTCTTCCTGAGTAATCATCGTTTGATCTTATTCATGACAACAATTCCGATTCCTCATTGCGTACGGCGTTTATGATCAGACTCATCGAACCGCGCCCTTTGCGTCGAACCGAATCCGAATCCTCTTCCTTCAACGAATTGAACGGCTTGAACGGTTTGAACGATTGGAACGCGCTCCGGTCCTATTTCAACACCGCCTCCGCCAACTTCGCTCCTGGAAACCAGGAATTATTACATTTATCTTCGGTGAAGTTTTGAAAGCGCTTGAACTCGTCCAAAGTCATGACATCTTTGGCGGCTTGGCCGTCCAAGCCCTTAGTATCCACGTCTAGGCGTCGCGTCGGCTGTTGGGCGGTTTTTCCATGCAGTTCCTGACCTTCCCGGCTGAGCAACCAATTGAAAAAAACTTTCGCCGCGTTCGGATGCGGCCCGTCCTTAATGACGCCGACAATGCCGTTGCCACCGCTCACGTAAGTTCCTTCTTTCAGTGTCGGCAAATGTTTGACCGGCAGGTTCGCATCCAAAAATGCGTCGAAATCCCGATAGCCCACGCCGATGGTCAACGCGAGATTTCCTTTCGCCAGCGCGTCGGCGATCTGGCGCGCATTGCGGCCGACGAACATGTCCTGCTGCGCGAGCTTTTTGATATATTCTTCACCCTTCATGTCCAGCAGAAACGCCCACATGGCAAGGCCGCCGCCCGGCACCCGCGGATCGCGCAAGCCGATTTTTCCTTTCCATTTGGGATCGAGCAGATCGTTATAGCTCCGCACCTCCTGCGGCTTGACCAGTTGCGTGTTGTAATAGAGCGATGGCGTCACCTGCGCGACGAAGCTGTAGAGCAAGTTTTTCCCGGTCTGATTGTCCGCCCACAGGT
>WNGI01000622.1_pt1 | contig 27093 bp, 24 predicted proteins | sample 5400621 | NCBI WGS metagenome assembly WNGI01 (sample SAMN13153374, study PRJNA577476) | soil metagenome | isolation source: 20 cm soil or saprolite under Garry oak tree replicate 1 | place: USA:California | collected 2016-06-15 | reverse complement strand
CTTTCCCGACAGCGGCCGCTTCCTGAATTCTTCCAGCTTTATTTCCTTCGACCGTGTGATGTCGTCCATGAAGATCGAGTCCATCTGCGCACCGACTTTCCGATCGAGCGCGACGAGGAGCGATTCGTCGTTGAAGGAGAGCGACCGGTTGTCAAAGTTCATCGACCCGATGTCGGACCACATTCCGTCCACTACCATGGCCTTGGAGTGCATCATCGTCGGCTGATACTCGTAGATCTTGACACCGCCCTCGAGAAGCTTCTCGTAATAGGTCCTCCCCGCATACCAGGTCGTCTTGACGTCGGTCTTGTTGCTCACCGTGAGAACCCGAACGTCAACTCCCCTCCGGGCGGCTGCGAGCAGGAGATTCATGAAGTTTTCGCCCGGCACGAAGTAGGAGTTGCTGATATAAAGCGACTTCCGCGCGCCCGCGATCGACAGCGCCAGAAAACGCTCCGCTGGAGTGCTTCCGGTGCTCGGTATGCTGTGCATCAGGCCAGCCTGCATGTCCCCTATATCGGCGAATGAGCTCTTCGGAAAGAACATGTCTCCGGTAAGGAGCTCTCCGGTCGCTTCAGCCCATCCAGCCGCGAATGCCGCCTGCAGCGCGCCTACCGTCGGACCCTCGAATCGGGCGTTGGTCTCACGCCATTGATCCTCGTGACGTCCGTCGCCCAGCCAGTAGTCCGCGAGCCCGAACCCGCCGGTGTACCCGATCTTGCCATCCACCACCACCACTCGCACGTGCGATCGTTGAGCTGCCTTTTGCAGCGTGTACCAGCGCAGAGGTCTGAGCCACACGACCTCTACACCCGCTTTCCTGAGATTCCGAACCCACTTGCCCTTGAGCGGCTGCGACCCAAAGGCGTCCATCAGGAGCAGCACGCGCACTTTGTGCTGCACCCGATCGATCAGATACTTCGCCATCGTGTCCGCGACTTTCCCCGGTTGCGAGTAATACATCTGCACCGTGATCGTCTGCTGCGCCGACGCCAGATCCTTCCAAAGCTGAGGATAGGTCCCGTCTCCGTTCAACAGGATCTGAACCTCGTTGCCCGGATCGATGTGCGTTCCCGTGAACAGCTCCATGCTGCGCGCGAACAGCGGATCTGCGATGCTCGGCGGACCATCCTTGTCACCTTCGGCAATTACGCTCCTGACCGGGCTGTCGTGCGTGACGGAAAGGATGCCGATGAGCATCAGGACGAGAGCGAACAGAAAGAGCGCCGCGATTGCGGTGTACTTGATCAGTGACATATTCTCCCTGTATGACCTTTGTGGCCCGTCGGCGTATTGCGACGCGTGCTATCGTTCTCGACCGGTCGCTCGAATCGCTGCCGATTTTCCGACTGAGCGACTCCGCCGAGGACGCGGCAATTTCCTTCTCTCCCGAGAGCGGTGGACGGTGGCGTGTTCTGCCCAGTCCCGGGGACCGCCTGCCCGGTACCTTCGATCAGGATGTATACATAGAGCTCCTGCATCGCTATCACGAGGCAGGCGCCCCCGGAGACGGGGTGATAAGCTTCACCCTCCACGCCTTTCTTCGCTCGATTGGCCGGCGTGTAGACGGCAGAACATACGAGCAGCTTCGCTCGGCCCTCACCAGACTCGAACGGACCATTCTCGAGTCGAGCGGGGTGTACGTTGCAGCAGGCGAAGGACAGCCGCTAGAAGGACGATTTACCATTCTGTCTTCCGTCTCCATTGCCCGGCGGCGAATGGCCGAGCGTGAACAGTTCACTCTATTCCCGGTTCTGTCTGCATCCGAACCCGGCGACGCCCGAGTCACAATCGGTCCCGTAATCCGCTCGAACATCGCGGCGGGACACACTGTCACGCTCTCCGCAATGCACTACCTGTCGCTCACTAATCCCGTCGCCAGACGGCTCTACCGCCTGCTCGAGGTAGCGAGAGAGGAAGGCATGGTGACCTGGAGAGTGCCGCTCGCCTCGCTAGCCGAGCAGCTGCCTTTGACTCAACGCTACCCTTCCCATTTGCAACGAGTGCTCCAGCCCGCTCATGAGATGCTGCTGGCCGCGGGCCTCCTGCGCGATGCCACTTTCAGGCAGGTTAACCGCGATTGGCTCGTCGACTACGTGCTTGCCTCGCGGGCCGCTTGAGCGTCTCTATTTCGTATGGTGTCCTTTGTGCGTCTTTTGGGAACACTGACTACGCCCGCGCGTATCTATTCTATTAGGTTACCGCCCTCTCCCATCAATTAGACCGTAATGTCCCGATCCAGAAAAGGCATCCTCTTTGGCTTGGCGTTGATTCCGCTGATGGCCGGAGGCTTTGTATTTCAGCAGCGCGAGAGCCAGCAGGGTGCTCGCCTTCTCGACCAGGTTCTGAACATCGTCTCGAGCCGCTTCGTCGATACCGTCGACCAGGCGACTCTTTACGAAAAAGCCGCGCGCGGACTCGTCCACGAGTTGAACGACCCTTACAGCGTCCTGCTCTCGCCAAAGGAGCTCTCGACGTTCAATGCGCAAACGAACGGGCGCTACGCCGGCATCGGCATGGAGATCGCGGAGACCCAGGGCTTCATCACCGTCCAGCGTGTGTTCCCTCATACTCCCGCCGAGCAGGCGGGCGTGCAGGAAGGTGACCGGATCAACTTTATCGATACTACCAACATCCGGGGCTGGACGGTCTCACAGACATCCGATGCGCTGAAGGGAAATCCCGGGAGCAAGGTGCGGGTCAGATTCTCCCGCCCGGGCGTACCAGAGCTGATTCCGATCACGTTCACGCGCGCCGTCATCAACATTCCCGCTGTCCCTTACGCCATCATGCTCGATGGCAAGACGGGTTATGTCCCGCTCCTTCAGTTCAATGAGAGCGCCAGGGACGAGCTCGAGGGCGCCATTACACACTTGTCGCGTGAGGGTGCGCACGGCATCATCATCGACCTGCGGGGAAATCCCGGCGGCATCCTCGATCAGTCGCTGAGCGTCAGCAATCTGTTCCTCAGGAAAGGGCAGCAGATCTCGAGCATTCGCGCCCGCAATGGTGAGAACCAGACGTTCCTCGCCAGCGACGATCCGATCGCGCCGACAATTCCACTCGTGCTTCTCACGGACGGACGAAGCGCTTCGGCTTCCGAGATCGTCGCTGGCGCCCTTCAGGATCACGACCGTGCCCTCATCATCGGTACGACTTCGTTCGGAAAGGGGCTCGTGCAATCGGTGTTTCCGCTCGATGGTGGCTACGCGCTCAAGATGACCACGGCGAAGTGGTACACCCCGAACGGGCGCTCCATTCAGAAGGAGCGCAAGCTTCTTCCAAACGGAGACTTCGTGGAAGTGATGCCCGATTCGCTTGAGACGGATTCGGTTCGCCGCTCACGTCCCGCCTTCCGCTCCGATGCCGGTCGCATCGTTTATGGCGGAGGCGCGATCACTCCCGACATCATCGTGCGGCCCGACACACTCACAACCGCCGAACAGAAGGTGTTCAACGCGTTCGCTCCGAAGACGGCCGATGTGCGAGTCACCCTCATGGAATACTCGCTCGAGCTGAAGAAGACGGTTCGTCCGAATTTCACCGTCCCCGCGACGTGGCGTGAAGAGTTTTATCGCCGGCTTCAGGCCAAGGGTGTCACCGTCGACCACGCCCAGTACGAGCAGGCCGGTCCAGAGATCGACCGCCTCCTCGGCAACACCGTTGCGCGGCTGGCTTTCGGAGATTCCACGGCGAGGCGACGGAGCGTCAGCGAAGACAACCAGCTGACACATGCGCTGGAAGTGCTGAAGCAGAGCGCCTCGCAGAAAGACTTGTTCCTCATCGCCCAGCGCGAGCAGCCACCCGTTGCTCCCGTCGCTGCTCGGCAATAATCCTTTGGCCTCTACGGCCAGGGGTCCTTCTTCGAGTACTTGCTGCCGAATAACTCCGTTAAGACCAGCCGCGGATCCTCGGTTCTAACGACCACATCGATCCTTTCACTGAGGGTGATCGGCCGCGTGAACTGGCGGTATCGGCGATAGCTATGGCAGAAGCAGAGCGGGCCCTTGCGGGTGAGGTCTCCGAGTAGGATGTCCCACTCCCCTGCGATCGTCATCGCGTAGAAGAAGTTGAGCGTCCGAGGCTTCGGTAGGTCGCTTTCCCTGACGTTCCGGGGCATGTTGCCGTGCTTGCCCCATTGGACATCTATGGCCACCTGTGACCTGGGCCAGGAGGCATGAAGGATCTGCCCGTGCCAGTAAGTCCAGACATCGGTCGGGGCGTAAGTCGCGTCATAGCCGATCCATAGGACCTCTTCGTCGGTCGGGACAGTAAACGGGATCCAAGACCCGTGAACGTCGTCCCGCCACAAGAGATGGTAGGCGATTACGGGCCGCGTCGGGTGCAGAACGGCGACTACCCGTTCGAGCGGGAACGTTTCATCCCGTTGGAGGTATAAGACCGGTGCCAGACGCCGTGCCAGCATCGCTCCAACGTCAGTTGGAGCAAGGGCGTCGGGCAGATTGGCCGGTCTGAGCGGGATGTGAGCATGGGGTCCGCAGGCGGTAATGAATGCCACCGCAAGCCCAATGCAGATCCGCTCACGAATCTGGATGGCTCTTCTTTTCAATGAATGGCCGTCAAAGTCACCTCTATGCGACGCCCACCGCGCAGCGCTGCATTGCAGTACACTGGAGAGCTCATGCGCAAGCCACGTCCGAATGCGTACAACCCTGCTCAAGCCCTTTTTCTCATCAGCAACGATCGCAGCGGATCTCCCCTCAGCTGTCCCTCCTGCTCCGGATCGATCGAGCGGGATCCCCGTCAGATTCCACCACCGCCATACACGCACGTGACGCTGCGCTGCAAAAGCTGTGGACGATCAGCGCACTACGTAGCCGGAGCGGCGTAGAGACGCAATCTGTTGCACAAAACTTGCCCTCCTCTCCCCCCGCCGGACTGACAACGCTTCACAGGGCAACATCCGGCGGGCGCGGTGTCTTTTGCACCGCTGTTCGGCGATGGTAGCTGCTTTACGGATTGCCCCGCGGAGAGAGGAATAGTTCAATGGCACGCATCACTGGCACGGTCAAATGGTTCAACGACGCCAAGGGATTTGGCTTCATATCGCGCGAAGGAGGGCCGGATGTCTTTGTGCACTTCAGCGCGATAGGAGGATCCGGCTTCAAGTCTCTCGCCGAGGGCGATAAGGTGGAGTTCGAAGTTGTTCAGGGCCAGAAAGGACCGCAGGCCGCAGATGTGACAAAGGTCAGCTGACCAGATGGCTTCGATCTGGAAGGGCTCGCTGACATTCGGCCTCGTCAACATTCCCGTCGAGCTCAAGACCGCTGTGCGTGCCGATCATATCAGCTTCCGGCTCCTTCACAAGGAAGATCTCTCTCCCGTCAAATACGAGCGTGTCTGTCAGGCCGACGGTGAGACTGTCCCGTGGAGCGAGATCGTGAAAGGCTATGAATACGACAAGGGAAAATTCGTCGTCCTGACCGACGAGGATTTCAAGGCGGCAGCACTCGAACAATCGAAGACGATCGACATTCTCGACTTCGTGAAGGAGGACGAAATCGACCCCAGGTTCTTCGAGACACCCTACTACCTCGTCCCATCGAAAGGCGGCGAGAAGCCGTACGCGTTGTTACGGGAAGCGATTCGTCAGACCGGCTCCGTCGGCATCGGCAAGATCATCATTCGCCAGACCCAGCATCTCGCGGGCGTGAAGGTGATCGGCGATGCGCTCGTACTCGAGATCATGCGCTTCGCGAACGAGCTCGTGGACGCCAAGGAATTCAATTTTCCCGCCCGCGACGCGACTCGACCGCAGGAATTGCAGATGGCCGAACAGCTGGTGTCCAATCTGGCCGAGCCTTTCGATCCGACCCGCTACACCGATGAATATCGCGCCAACCTGATGCGGGTCATCAAAGCCAAGATGAAGGGCAAGAAGGCAAAGCTCGAGGAGCCGGAGCGCGAGGTGGACAGCGGAGTGCTGGACCTGATGTCGCGACTGCGCGCGAGTCTGGAGGAAGGCACCGGAAAGAAGGGAACCGTCCGCGCGAAGGGGAAAGAAGTTGCCGCCAGTCGCAAACCCGCGAAATCGAGAAAGAGGCAGACGGCTTAGGACCCGCTAATGGCAGTGAAGACGAGCGGAATTCCGAAGCGGAGCGCCCGCGCCCAGCTCGCCGAGTATCAACGAAAGCGCGATTTCACCAGGACTGGAGAGCCGTCGGGCGACAGGGCTCCCCCACCCGCCCGCACAGGCTGGCTACGCTTCGTAATACAGAAACACGCGGCCAGTCACCTTCATTTCGATCTTCGGCTCGAGCTCGACGGCGTAATGAAAAGTTGGGCCGTGCCCAAGGGTCCAAGCATGGACCCCTCGGTCAAACGACTCGCTATGCAGGTCGAGGATCACCCGATCGATTACAACACCTTCGAGGGCACGATTCCGAAGAGCGAGTACGGCGGTGGAACCGTCATGCTGTGGGATCGGGGTACCTATTCTTCCGATACAGCTACCTCTCCAGACGAAGAAGGGGACGCGATTCGCGAAGGACTGAAACGCGGAGACCTCAAGATCACGTTTCACGGAGAGCGGCTGCATGGCTCCTTCGCCCTAATTCGCATGAAATTCGCACGCGATGGAGGTTCCTCAAAGCCGCAGTGGCTTCTGATCAAGCACCGCGACGAATTCGCCAGCCAGGAAGATGTCGTCGCCGACAATATGACCTCGGTGGATTCCGGGCGAACCATGGAAGAGATAGCGTCGGGCCGGAGTCGCATCTGGAGAAGCAACCGCGAATCGAAAAAGAGGAGCGTCGAGACGAGTGCCCTCACCATGCCCGCTCGAAAACTGTCTCTACCCGCTAAGGCCGCCTCGACCTCGGTCGAGAACGTCCCTTCAGCTTCGCTCGAGCCCATGCTCGCGAGCGTCGGCAGCGAAATTCCTGGAGAGGGTTGGACGTTCGAGCCGAAGTACGACGGCATTCGCGTCCTCGCTTACGTTACACCAACCGACGTCAAGCTCATGACGCGCAACGGCAAGGATAAAGCGCAGCAGTTCCCGGAGCTCGTGGCGTCGCTAAAAAAACTGGCGACTCAGACCAGGCGCTCGCTCGTACTCGACGGCGAAATCGTCGCGCTAATCGAGGGAGAGCCGGCCCGGTTCCAGGAACTTCAGGGTCGCATGCACGTCAAGGAGTCACACCTGATCGCGCGGCGCTCATCTGCGGCGCCTGCCGCCCTGATTCTATTCGACATCCTGGTGGATGGTGACGACGTCCTGATCAGGGAGCCGTGGTCCGAGCGCCGCGCCAGACTCGTGAAGCGCATCGGAAAGCGCGTTACACCCCAGCTTCGTCTGACTGAATCCATCGAGGGTGATGGTAGGAAGATGCTGGAGAAGGCGCGCCGGCAGGGTTGGGAAGGAATCATCGCCAAACGCACCGACTCTCTTTACGAGCCGGGAAGTCGCTCGCGCAATTGGCTCAAGCTGAAGATCGAGTTTCGGCAGGAGTTCGTTGTCGGCGGGTACACCGAGCCGCGCAACAGCCGCGAACACATTGGCGCTCTCCTTCTTGGCTACTTCGACAAGGATCGCTTCATTTATGTCGGCCACACGGGCGGCGGCTTCACTCGAAAAGGATTGGAGGAGATGTATCGCCGGCTCAAGCCGCTCGAGAGAAAGGCCTCACCCTTCGAAGAAACGCCGAAGACCAATGAAAAAGCTCATTGGGTCAAGCCCGAGGTGGTGGTTGAAGTCAAATTCAACGAGTGGACCGCTGATCGCCGGCTTCGACAACCGATCTTCCTTGGCGTTCGTGACGACAAGGATGCAAGAGAAGTAGGCCTGGAGCCGACGAGCATTCAGAAGAAGTCGATTCGAGGCGGCACGGTCGCCAAGCGTGAGGCGCGTCTCAGTATCTCCGCTCGTGCCAAGTCAGCGACGAATACGGAGCAGCCTTCTGCCAAAGTGTCGCGTCGATCGGCGACATCGAGTCCCGCACACAATAAGGCCGAAACGGCAGCGCTGCTCGGACAACTGACGGCACTCGAGGAAAAGGGCGGAGATGGCTCCCTCGACTTCGGCGGTGGAAAAAAGCTCAAGGTCTCGAACCTCGACAAGATTTTCTTCCCGAAGGAGAAATACACCAAGGGGGACGTGATGCGTTACTACACGCGCATCGCGGACTTCATCCTTCCCACGATCCGGGATCGGCCGCTGGTTCTCAAGCGGTTCCCCAACGGAATCAACGGTGAGAGCTTCTACCAGCAAAAAGCCTCGGAGACCACGCCGCCGGGCGTCCGGGTTGAGGTAATACGGACCGACAGTGGAGAAGAGCAGCCACGAATCATCGGTGGGGATCTCCTCACCCTACTCTATACTGTCCAGCTGGGCGCAATATCGGTTGATCCGTGGCATTCGCGCGTTCCGTCGCTTGAATACGCCGACTACACGATCATCGACCTCGATCCGGGACCGCGAGCGAACTTCACGCGCGTAGTTCAGGTTGCCCGCTGGGCCAAGGAGGTCATCGATGAGTTCGGACTTAACGCCGCCATCAAGACTTCTGGATCCACGGGGTTGCATATCTATCTACCGCTTCCTCCCAGGACTCCCAACGACGCCGCGACGATCGTCGCGCAGATGATCGCCACGAAGGTGGCGCAAGCCCATCCCAAGGAAACAACGATAGAGCGCTTCGTCAAAGCTCGCGGAGCCGCAACGGTTTACGTCGATTACCTCCAGAACATCCAGGGCAAGACGGTCGCTGGGCCTTATTGTGTCAGAGCCAAGCCCGGAGCGACGGTTTCGACGCCGCTCAAGTGGACCGAGCTGACGGGCGCGCTGGATCCACGCGATTTTCATCTCGGTAATGCGGCCGAACGTATTGAAAGGATTGGGGATATCTGGAACGAAGCGATGAGGAAGAAAAATTCGCTTCAAGCGCTCGTGTAGAGCGGATTAGCGGCCGCCGTTTCCTACTTTGCGGAGGGGCAATTCGATCTGTCCGCCTTCCGCGGCTTGCTTGGATGAATCGCCGAAGATCGGATCGGTCGACTCATCAACCATGTGAGTAAGCTTGTAATAGAAATGCAGCGCGTGAATCGGAGCCATGAAGCTGCGGTTGCCGGCTCGCGAGATAGCGATAGCTTCCTCGCGCACCCGGCGAGGCAGATCACGCGCCGCGGGAAGTGCAAGCAATCGCTGTATCTCTGCGCTGTCTCGTGCGAGCAGAGCCGCGCACAAGCTATCTAGAAAAGCCAGCATGGATACCGGGGCTCCCGGTTAAGGGTGTTCAGCCTTATGTACACATTGCAACTAATACACCGCGAACGCAAGAGGTTCCGCCGCAAGCCGGTTGGTGCCAGGGTCTTACCCTATGTCAGGGGTAGAGAAAATCGAACCTCACGCCCCTGGGCAGCCTACGCTTTTTCTTCGGTACATAACGGAAAAGCTGGGCAGGTCTCCCTCTCCCTTCGCTTCGCCATTCCTCTATAGGTTCGACGAGCCAGGCAGCCTGGAGGGCACGCCGGAAACTGGCTTTGTGCAAGCGTTTACCCAGCAATAGCTCGTACATCTGCTGGAGCTCGCTTAAAGTGAAGGTCGCAGGCAAAAGGCGGAAGGCGATGGGGGCTTGGTCGAGCCGGCCCTGGATAGCTCGCGTGGCGGATTCGACCATCGCACGCTGCCTGGGCGAGAGTGGCGGGAGATCCCGCATCGGGAACCATGTGTGGCCCGCGCGGGGGGCCGCTGTCTCGTGAGGAACCAGACCGACGTAAGCAACCGACATGTCGGTATTCCCCGGATGTCTCTTCCCATCGCCGAAAGCCCCGATCTGTTCCATCCATGTCGGAGGCTCGCCGAGCACTTCCTCGGCAACTCGAGCGGCCGCAGCATCAAGAACTTCGCCCGCTTGCGGAATCTTCCATGGAAGAGCCCATCGCTCCCGCTCCGTCGAGTTGCGGGCGAACAAAACGACCAACTCGTTTCCCATCGCCGTCACCGGAACGATGTCGACGCTGTAGGAGGCAGTCTTGTGGGAGCGGTCGCGCATGCGGATGCGAATTAGTCACTTTATGAGACTAAAGTCAAGACCGCATCCGATGTTTTTTGGAGAGAGACGTCGGAGCTCAATGCCGCAGCGTCTCGAGGTGAGTAACTACTGATATATGGTTCGACTCAGCGATCGTCAACAGACAATTCTTCGGAAACATCTTTGTTGCACGAACAACGTCCGGCTTCCAAACAGGAATTAGCTCAGCGCGATTGCGCTGCTCTGTTCTCTCCGGCTCCGCGACGCGCGTATGGCGGTATGCTGATCGGTAAGTGACCAGAGATTGCCGATGTTCCCAGCAATGCGCGCGCTGCTGCAGTCTGAGAAACAGGAAAGCCACCCCATGCAACGAGATACGTGCCCACCCACGGCAACTGTTGGAGCAGATAAGGATTTCCAAACGCGACAACGATCGGCTTTCGTCCCCGCTGAACGAGCGTCTGCACGAAATTGGTAAAGTCCTGCGGCGCACTAGCCGTCACCGCATCCCAGCTCTGCCCGACGTACGAGCTAACAATCGTTACGTCAGCAGAGTCGGCTGCCGCGATCAACCGCGGATAGTTGAGTGCCGCCCCTTCGGTCGCAACAAATTCAGTACGCAGATTTGGCAGGCTTGCGCGCAGCTCCACGTTGAATGCGTTGCCGGCGGGAAGATCAGCGCGACGGGCCAGAGTTATCGAAAGCGCGCGAGCGCCAGGCACGTTCAGCGGCACCTGCTTCAGCGAATCTTTTACGAGCGTGATCGACTTTTCAGCCACCTGTCGCGCGACCTGCACGTTTGAGCTGTCCCCGACCAGAAAGCGCAACCCGCTGAGATCCACGAGCTTGTTCCTCGCAAGACCCAGTCTACGCTTCGTCTCGAGAACTCTTCGCACCGATGAATCCAGGCGGGCCTCCGTATATCGCCCTTCTCTCACTCCGGCAACAACGGCATCTATAGTCTGCGATATGTCGAGCGGCTGGATCAGTACATCGATACCTGCTGCGATCGCGCGCTTTACGGCTTCAGCGGCCCCGAACTGATCCAGAACCCCACGCATGTCCATCGCGTCCGAGATGATGATCCCTTTGAATCCCATCTCGCCACGGAGGAGGCCGGTCAGGACCTTGGCGGAAAGAGTCCCCGGTACGTTGGAGGAGTCGAGCGCCGGCATCACGCCGTGGAACGACATTATCGCACCCACGCCACCATTGACGGCGGCACGAAATGGCACGAGCTCCACCGTATCCAGCCGGCTCCGGCTCACCGTAACTACCGGCAGCGCCAGGTGGGAGTTCACTCCGGTGTCACCATGCCCCGGAAAATGCTTTCCGGTCGCAATCATCCCGTGATCCTGCAGCCCATGGATGAACGCGACGCCCATTCGCGCCGCCAGATCCGGATCCTCCCCGTACGAGCGGGTGTTGATGACCGGGTTATCTGGATTGTTGTTGACATCGAGCACTGGTGCGTACGCAATGTGAATCCCGAGCGCACGACCCTCGAGGGCGGTGAGGCGGCCTTCCTCGTACGCGAGCGTGGTGTCGCGAGTTGCCCCAACAGCCATCTCGGGCGGGAAGACAATCGCGCCGCCCAGGTCAATCGCATTCGGCACGAAGTATCCGCCGCGCGCCCGAAATCCCGCGCCTGCTTCCAGATCGGCCCCGAACAAAAGGGGAATCTGGCTCATCGACTGCAAGGCATTCAGCTTGGCGGCTACTTCCGTCGGTGAGCCCACCGAAATTGTGAACCCTCCGACTTTCTCCTGTTGGATGTACTGGGTCAGCCGCCGCCACTGTGGGGAATCACCCGACGCATAATCTCCCAGCACACTCGGCCACACGATCTGGGCGGCCTTCTCCCGCAGAGTGAGCGAAGCGAGAACGGAATCAGTCCAGCGCGATGAACTTGCCGCTCCAAGCTGGCCGGTTTCCGGTGAGTTGCTGGTGGCGGTCTTGCAACTCACGGCGAGAAGGAGGGATAAAGCGAGAAGCGCCTTCGGGTTCCGCATCATCAGTGCGTGATCGTGCCCTTTTTGCTGGTGTCGATGTCGGACGACGCCCCGGTCTTGAAGAGAAAGGCTGTCATATTCTTCGTCAGGAATGATCGTGCCTGAGGATCCATCACGTTCAGGCCGTAATGATTGATCAGCATCGTCTGTTGCTTGAGCCAGTCGGCCCAGCACTGCGTGCAGATCTCTTCCACTACGCGAGCCCCAATGGGGCCGGGAAAGGGAGGCTTCACGAATCCGGCGCGCGTCTGAGCGCAACGCGCGCAGGTTACTGTCTCAGCCACGCGCGCGACTACCTGCGCGCGTAGGAGATTTCAGCCAGGCCGAAGATCGAAAGTAGCCGGAGATACATCCAGCCTATGTCGAACTCGTACCACTTAGCCTTGAACTTGGCCGAGTGAGGATCGGCGTGATGATTGTTGTGCAGCTCCTCACCGCCGAGCCAGATGGCGATCGGTGAGATGTTCCGACTCTCATCCTTCACGTTGAAGTTCCGATACCCAACCGCATGACCGACCCCGTTTATGATTCCGGCCGCCCAGAACGGAATCCAGATCATTTGGACGCCCCAAACGAGCGGTCCAATGAAGAATCCGAACAGATACACGTCCACCACGAGCATGACTAGGATGCCGACCCAGTTCAACGGAGACAGAAGGTGCCGCTCGAGCCAGTCGTTCGGGGTCCCTTTTCCGTACTTGTCGAGCACACCCGGCTGACGAACAGTCTTTCTATAGTAGAAGGCACCCTTGAGAACGATGTTCCGAAGTCCTTCCATCAACGGACTGTGTGGATCGCCCTCACGGTCCGCAAACGCGTGATGCTTCCGGTGACACGCTACCCATTCCTTGGTGACGATCGCCGTCGAAAGCCACAGCCAGATCCTCATGGGCAGCGCGGCGAGGTAGTGCAACTTCACGCCGCGGTGCGTCTGGGCGCGGTGGAGGAACAGCGTCACGGACACGTTGGTAAGGTGTCCTGCTACGACCACGAACAGAATCGGCTTCCACCAGGCCGTTGCCCAGCTTCCAAAATCCGGCATCACTTGCTCCGTTTATCTAAGGCTTCCGATTGCAATCTATCTGAAGGGTATCTGTAAACCAAACGACCACATCACTTGCGCGTAACGGGTCCGGCTGGGTTCGCGGCCGGTGGGTTCCCCCAGGTGTCGTTGGAGGGATTCCAGTCGGGCACGGATGGATCCGGCCAGAGCCTGACACCGGTCACCGTCCCACGCGCTGGAAGTACCGCATTGAAGCGATTTCCCTGACCCCAGATATTTACCGGCAGCGAAAAATCCTGCGTCGTTCCGTCGGCGTACGCGACCCGCAGTCGGACCGGAAAGGGAACCGACGTGTTGCGGCGAAGAGCGATCGTCGCGAAAGCCTGCCCGTCAACTGTGCGGGTGGCCACGCTGTCAATTCCAATGTCCAGAACGTCGGTGGTGTACAGGAAGCTTCGCCAGAACCAGGAAAGGTCTTCGCCGGTGGAGTTCTCGATGCTGCGGAAGAAGTCTCCAGGGGTCGGATGCTTGAAGGCCCAGGTCCTGATGTATTCCCGGAACGCCGTGTCGAACAGGTCGGGGCCGACGACGTGATTGCGGAGAGTCAACATGACTACAGCCGGTTTGCGATATCCGATCGCCCCCAGTGCGGAAGGATCAATGTTGTCGGGCGCCGTCATGAGCGGTGATTGCGTGCCGTGCGTCACTGCGTCGCCCCAGTTTCTCAGATAGTCCGGATAGGCGTTCTGCCCTGGATAACGTGCCTCATTGGCGAATGCATTGAGATAAGTGTTGAATCCTTCGTCCATCCACGCGTAGCGGCGTTCGTTTGACCCGACGATCATTGGAAACCACTCGTGCCCGTGCTCGTGATTGATGGTCCCGAAGATCGAAGCCTGATCATCACTGCCGTAGTGAACCATCACGAACATCGGATATTCCATCCCGCCGACTGGTCCGGCAACACTCGTCGCCTGGGGATAGGGATAAGGAAAGAACAACTGTGAGTACTGGCGAATGGTCCATTGCGTCTGTTCCGCGGCGTGCTCCCAAGCTTTGCCGGCTTTGGGGAATTCGTAGTATGACTGCGCCAGCATTCCGTTCCAGCTCGTTGCGTCCCACCTGAAGTCGGGTGCGCCTGCCCATGCGACATCATGAACGTTGCGAGCACGGAAATGCCACGTTCTGGTCCCCGTCATTGCCGTTGTTCTTGCGGCTGCTTCCGCTTGAGTGATGATCTGGACCACATCGGTGCTGCGGGCAGCCTGTGCCAGCCGCCGCCGTTGGTCGGCTGTCAGAACCTGCTGCGGATTCTGGAGCACTCCGCTGCCAGCGACGATGTAGCCTGCGGGCACCGTGACGGAGTAGTCATAGTCGCCGAACTCCAGGTAGAATTCTCCTTGGCCCAGATACGGGTCGGTGTTCCAGCCACGGACATCATCGTAGACCGCCATGCGCGGGAACCATTGCGCAATCTCGAAGAGCGTGCTGTCGCGTCCCATTCGATCCGAACCGTGCTCCGGCACCTTGAAGGAATACCTGATTGCGATCGTCGCCTTGCCTCCACCGGGCATAAGCGGAGATGGAAGGTCGAGACGCATCATGGTGTCGTTGATTCGGGCCTGAACCGACAAGCCATTCACGCGGACTTCGGAGAAGCTGTAACCTCCCTCAAACCCGCGTACTCCCCAGCGGGAGTCGGCGGGAAAGAGCGCCGACCCCTTGCTGCCGTTGCGGTAGAGATTCTGGTCGGCTTGAACCCACACGTAACGCAAGGTGTCGGGAGAGTTGTTCGTATACCTGATCTCAACCGATCCCGTGAGCTCCGCCGTACCGGTATCGAGCGTCGCGACGATGATATAATCCGCGCGCTGTTGCCAGTAGTTGGGTCCGGGAGCGCCGTTCGAGGATCGGTACCGATTTGGTCCTGGCCAATCGATGCGGTTGGTGGTCGCAAACGGATCATCTCGCTGCGTATCGAAAACAGTGCGCCGTGTAGCGGACGAATTAGCGGAGGGAGTTTCCATCCTCACCGGCGCGAGCACGACCGGCCGCTGTTGCGCACAGGCGACAAGCGCGGCTGCCAGAAGAGCGTAATGTTTCACGTGTGGGGCGTTTTGTGGTAGGAAGTTCGTGAGCTTGGCCCCGTAAACAGCAACGTAAGGGCCATCATACCGTTGCTACACCTTGCGGTAGCTGAGTGGTGCCCGTAGCCTCATCGCAATGAGTCGCACGAGAGTCCTGGAGTCCCTTGTCGAAGGACGCGCGACCCGCGAGGGTACGCAGAAGTTTCGAAAGCGATTCGCCAAGGCTCAACCAGATCACTTTTATCGTCCGATCGCCGATGGCGCGATAGTCTCCGCACTTGGGTTCGGGACTTACCTCGGCGAGTGCGACGACGCTGAAGACGCGCGCTACACCACCACGGTGATGGCTGCGCTCGAGAAGGGCGTGAACATTCTCGACACCGCGATCAATTACAGGTGTCAGCGCTCCGAGCGCGCAATCGGTGAAGCTTTGCGCACCATGATTTCGAGCGGCGACATCATGCGCGAAGAAGTCGTCGTGTGCACCAAAGGTGGATACATACCGCTCGAGCGGACTCCACCGGTGACTAAGGAAGGTTATCGCGGTTTTCTTCACAGCGAGTATTACGGTCCGGGCATCATGGGGCCCGACGATGTCGTCTCTGGCGGACATTGCCTGACCCCCCGCTATCTCGACGATCAGATCGAGCGCAGCAAGAAGAATCTCGGTCTCGCTTTTATCGATATCTACTACCTGCACAATCCAGAGCAGCAGCTCGATGTGCTGTCGCGCGCGGAATTCCTGAGTGTGATGCGGGCCGCATTCTCCACTCTCGAGAACCAGGTGCGGCGGGGATCAATCGCCAACTATGGGTGCGCAACCTGGAACGGCTTCAGAGTGTCCCCGGAAAACCGAAATCATTTGGACCTGGAAGAGCTGGTGTCGCTCGCACGTGAGGTCGGAGGCGCACACCACCATTTCAAGGTCATTCAGCTTCCCGTCAACCTCGCGATGACGGAGGCAGTGCGGATTCCGACACAAAAAGTCGGACCCGACCGTGTTCCTCTGCTGGAGGCCGCTCACCGCCTTGGTATTTCCGTCGTCGGTAGCGCGACTCTCATGCACTCCCAGCTGGCCCGATCGCTGCCGAAACAGCTGCGTACCGCCTTCCCGGGTTTCAGCTCCGATGCTCGGCGTGCGATAGCATTTGCCCAATCCCTTCCCCTGACCGCCGCGCTGGTGGGAATGAAATCCGTGTCCCACCTTGAAGAGAATCTCGAGTGTCCGGAAATCAGCTAGCGCATCATCGGCCAGGAGGTGGGTTCAGGAATCCATGGCCCGCGGCACAGACTCACGGGCTTCTCGATTTCCTCAAGTGGACTCTTGTTGAAAGACGACGAAATCCGCGCCGCCCAGATCCCGACGCGAGCACATTCGGTCGGGTGAATCCCGATTTCATCGTTCCACGTGCCGACCCTCACGTGTTCACGCTTACGTGGGTCGGGCATACGAGCTTCCTGATTCAGATGTCAGGCCTCAACATCCTGATCGATCCGATCTGGAGCGAGCGTGCTTCGCCCCTGCGATTCATCGGTCCGCGACGCTGGGTTCCACCCGGTGTTGAGTTCGATCGATTGCCGCCAATAGATGCCGTCGTTCTCTCACACGACCACTACGATCACCTGGATGCTCCCACAATTTCCAGACTGGTCGAGCGTTATCCCGCTGCGGTTTGGTGTTCACCTTTGGGAAACGGTGACTTTCTCCGACATCGCGGAGCGCGCGAAGTAGTGGAAAGAGACTGGTGGGAAGAAACCACCATCGCGAATCTGCGTCTGATCTGCGTACCAGCCCAGCATTTCTCGGGCAGAAGGCTTGGCAAGCGCAACGAGACGCTTTGGTCCGGCTGGGTGTTCCGCTCTGCCGATCGAAGGCTGTTGTTCGCCGGAGATACCGCCCTCCATCCGGAATTCAGGTCCATTGCCGCGCGGTGCGGCCCGATCGACATCGCCATACTGCCGATCGGAGCCTACGAGCCACGTTGGTTCATGGGTGCTGTTCACATGAATCCGGAAGATTGCATGCAGGCGGTGGCTCAACTGAGAATCGCTCAGGGCAGCAGGCGATTGGTCGTGGCCGCTGCCCATTGGGGAACGTTCAAGCTCACTGATGAACCGATGGACGAGCCCCCGGCGCGCATGCGTAATGAGTGGCAGGCATCCGGTTCCGATAGCAATGATCTCTGGATCATGCGCCATGGCGAAACACGCATTCTCGATTGATCACGCCGGGATAGTGACAGGGTGTTAGCGCGGCACAGCACTGCCTTTCCCGGGGTTGTTGTGCGCGAATCTTGCTATCCGTTGTACGAACCCTCCTACACGGAGCTTTCCCATGGCTGCAGCCAAGAAGTCCAAGGCAAGAGGCAGAAAGAGGTCGCGGTCCGGATCCTCCGGACGCAAGGGTGGAGGCGCTCGGAAGCGGACCAGAAAGCGCGCAAGCAGTGCACGCAAGTCCGCCGGAAGAAAGTCATCGCGTCGCCGAAGCGGTCGGAAATCTTCCGCCAGGCGTAAGTCTTCTTCGCGGAAGTCTGCTTCGGGTCGGAAAAGTGCCGGGCGGAAACGTCCCCGTCGCCGGTCGCAGTCGCCGGTGGCTCGCGTGAAACGCGTCGCAACCGGTGTAGTGCAACAGGCCGCCGGCCTTGCTGAGCGTGGGGTTGGCCTTGCTGAGCGTGGCGTTGATAGCGTCACCGGGTTCGTCCAGGATCGATTCTAGCTTTTAAGGGCGTTCGGCAGCCGCCTTGCTTCTCGTCGCGGCTGCCGCGCCAGGGCTACGGTGGGCGCTGAGCCATCGCTCGACCTCGGCGAATACTCTCTCGCGGCCGTAATCGACGGTGATGATGTGCCCGGCACCTTCTGTCCAAATCAGTTTCTTGTCCTCGCTGCCGAGCATTTCCAGCGTGAATTCTGCGATCGCTGGTGAGCAGCGCGGATCGTCCTTGGACTGAATTATCAATGCAGGTGCTCGCACGTCACTCAGCGATTTTCTGGCGCGACGCACCACCCTCAGCAGCTCGTGTAACTCCCGTCCAGTGATTACACCATAAGCGAGGTTTTTTTCGCGCTCGATCGGATCGCGAATCGATCGCAGGTTGCGTGCGTTCACTTCACCCACCAGTCGTCCCCACAGCCAGTGAGTCGCCGCCGCGACCCGCAATGCCCTTGGCATACCCAGGTATGGCGCAATCAGAATCAGTGCTGGGATATCACGCTGCTCGCTGGCGAGCAGCACTGCCAACGCTCCACCCATTGAGAGACCGACGACTGAAACCGAGGTGTGACGGGCGCGCATGTCGACGTACGCATCCTTCGCCGCGGCAATCCATTCGGTTGCTCGGGACTTCCCGAATGCTTCCGGACTCCTCCCATGCCCCGGCAGCAGCGGAGCGAGCACGCTGTACCTCGATTTTCTGAGCCGTCGAGCCAGCAGGCCGAGGGTCTGTGGAGTATCTCCAAAACCATGCAGGAGGAGGACTCCATCCGAGCCCCCCTCCTGCAGATCTATCGTCTCAGCCCCAGGCAGTATGGGCGCTGTCTCAGCGCCTTGCCGGTCGTCCATTCACCCTCACGACGGAGATAGCTCTCTCTGCACAGGGATAGCTGAAGACCTGTCGCCGTTCCTGCGAGAATTCCTGTCGCCGTTTTCATGAAGAGAGGAGCTGAGCGAACGTGGCTCGATCAGAAAGGTCATTCCTTTTCGTTCGGCGATCCCGGCCGATACCAGACGGCTCAGCGCCAGCGCTATCGATTCCCGCGTCGCACCAACCATTTCGCAGAGAAGGCGGTGATGATTGTTCTCGAGTTTGATGCGACCATCGGGAGTGGTGAAGCTCCGATCAGCGCTGAGATGCGTCAGCGTCGAAACCAAACGCTGATCGACATTGAGTGCTGCGAGCTCGTGCAGCTTCTCGAGAAGGAAAGCTCTCTCCGACATTATTTGTGACAGGAGTGGAATGACATGCGCGGGGCGTTCTCGCACTACGGCGCGAAATTGAGCGCCACTGAGAAACATCGTCTTCGTTTCTTCCGAGGCGTTTGCATCCGTGACGTAATGACTGTTCGGAGAGAGTCCCTCGCTTCCGAAAGTCTGTCCCACCGTAGCGATCACTGGGACGAAGCCGCGACCTACCTTGATCTTGTTACGCAGGACTACATGTCCGTCGAGAACGATGAAGACGCCGTCCGCTGCGACGCCACGCTGATAGAGCTGGAATCCGGCGGGCCAGGTGGCGCGCGCGCCGTACGCGCCAATGAGTGCTACATCATCCGGAGTGAGGCGCGAGCGGCCCACTCCCTCTCGCTGAGTTTTCATTTAGCTCTCGTCATTCTGCTCTCGTCGGACGAAGTAAACGCAATGTCCGGGCCTGATCAGATCAGTCATCAACGCAGCATTTCAACTCTTCTGGAGCAATCCTGTTGCCGCTTCCAACACTCGCGTTGCCGAGTCGAAGCGCTTTACGAGATCGGCAATCTCTCTTTCCACAGCGGTTTCATCTCCAACGCGAATTGCTTCGTTGACGGAGGGTAGCGCCATCGTCGCATAGCCATTGTTTTCGTCTGACGCGTAAATCAGGTTTCTGAACCACGGTCGCGTCACAAGACCCTGTGGTCTTGTAAGCTGGCGTTCAACTCCGAGAAGCGTCGTGTTCACCTGCTTGGCGATCGTTGGCGCCAGCTGAGCCGCAAGCGCTCGGTCCCTCGCCGCATTGAACGCGACAGCTGCGCTCTCCATTCTTCCTACCGCTGCGCTTAGTACGGCAGCAGACAATTTCCAGTGCTTGTCTGCGATTGTCCGCTCGACCTGCGAGCTGAAGCGCCGCATCGTCCGCGCATATTCCACATAGTCGTACGGAAGAATCTCGGCGTTCGCGATGCGAAGAAGCGCGGCTACTCCGATCCGCGCGTTGGTTGCATGATACTCGAAAGTCGGATCGCCGAACTTCGACATCCAGTGATAAGAGTCGTAGGCCGAGTGATAGACGCCAGCCGGCCCGCCGAAGCCCCAGTCGGCGATCGGTATCCCTAGATGATTGTAGAAGCCGCCGAAATCGGAGCCTCCACCCGGATCTCCCATCTCTGGCTCGAGCGTATCGGCGGCGAGATTCGCGCGCTTTCTCCAAACGCTGTACACGGTGCCCGTACCACTCGGATCGGGAACTCCTTTGGCGACATCGCGCAGCAATGCACGTAGCGACGGCGATGAAGCACCACTTCCGAAGTTGGGACCTTGGGCGACATCGTCCTGATTCAGGTAAGCGACAGCGCTCCGAGCCAATCGCAATGAATCCTCTTCGACGAACTCCGTCGAGCCAATCAATCCCCACTCTTCCGCATCCCAGGTCGCGAACACGATCGTGCGCTTCGGCCGCTTCCCTGCCTTCACCTGTTCTGCAACCGCGCGAGCGGCCTCGAGGACGCTCACCGTTCCGCTGACGTTGTCCGCCGCACCCGGACCCCACGCGTCACGATGACCACCGATGATCACGATCTCTTCGGGAAATTCACTGCCGCGGATGGTCCCGAACGTATCCCAGATTTGCTTATAAGGATTCGTCGTGGCGTCCGTCGTCACTGCAATTCTCGCTTGCACCGGGCCCGGACCTACGTGATAGCGGAAAGGAAGTCCGCCCTGCCATGGCTGGGGAATCGCTTTCCCCGCGAGTCCGCGCAGCAGCTCGGTCGCGTTTCCATAAGAGATGGGAAGTACCGGAATGTGAGGAACGTCCATCGCCGCAAGCGCGATTCGCTTCGCATTCGTCGTACTCGGGTAACCGGGAGTGCTCGGATCACCGTTCGGATTCATCACGCTTCCCCGCTGAATTCCGTGCGATGGGCGCATCGGACCCGCCGGATAGACATCCCCGCGAACATAGCCGTCGTCAGCAGGGTCGCTGTAGATGATCAGTCCGAGCGCTCCGTGCTTCTCCGCTTCGCGCGCCTTGATGCCGCGATACGATCGACCGTAACGGGCGATTGCGATTTTCCCTTTGACCGATACGCCCATTGAGTCGAGCTGCGCGTAATCTTCGATCAACCCGTAGTTCACGTAGACCACTTCGCCGCGTACATCCCCAGCGGCACCGTAACCGTTGAACGCCATGACCTGAGGAAAAGCGAATGACGTCGTGTCTTCGGGGACGATGCCTTCCTGGAGGTTGAGCTCGATTGGATCGGGCGCCATGCGCCACACGCGCGTGCTGAGCGGGTGAGGCATCCACACGCTGTACCCTCGCACCTCGGTCTCCAGGCCCCACGATTTCATCTTGTCGATTACATAATCGCGGGTCCGCGCCTGCGCCGACGTTCCGGCCATGTGCGGCTGCAACGAGAGAAATTTCGAATGCACCGATGAACTCTGTGCCGAAGGCCGCGTGATCGCGTCGGCTTCCGTTGCTCGTTCGATCGAGGCGGACTGAGCACCGTAGCCCGGAGTTTTCTGCGCGCCGAGTGGAGCGGAGAAGCCAAGCGCCATCGAGAGTGCGAGATATCTATTCATCTGCTGTGAATTCCCTGTGGAGGTCGTTGAGCCGGATCTCAATCGTCGAGCTGGTCGAGCGCGGCCGCGATTGCTTCGCGAAGCCTGGCTTCACCTTCTGCCCCGGGAGTGATGCCGGCCGCTAGCAAATTGAACTTCGACAGCATTTCCGCTTCGGTGAAGTTCGTTGGATCACGGACTCCGAGAGATTCGAGCGAGCGAATCGCCAGCCTCCGAAGCAGTGAGAGTGTCGAGCTCTCCAGCGCTTTCAGAGATTCCGGATTTGGCGTTGCCTGTTTCTCGCCACGTTCTCGCTTGCGCCTCGGTGCGTCCAAAAGCGACGATATGGATCCGAGTCTCACCACGAAGGATCCGGCCGTGTGCTCTTTCCATTCGCTCACTACGCCGCGTCTTCGTAGAGAGGGAAGTAGCGCGAGGATTCCCTCGCGAACGGGCGAGACTCCGTTCGGGCTCTGATTGCCACGCCCTGTAATTATCAGAACTTCGCTCGCGCCGCCCACCTGTCGCTCTCGCAGCCATGCTTCCGCGCGAAAACGCGCGTCAGCCACGGTCGGCAGCGATTCTCTCAGATTGAGAGTGTTTTTCTGGCCGAATGCGGCTTCGTCGAAAGCCTTCCAGACTGGGTCGAGCGAAATCTTACCGGATCGCATGCTGGAGCACGTGGCCGTCGATCTTTTCCTGCGGCGTTACGCCTACGATTGCTGCGAGCGTGGGAGCCATGTCCACGACTCTTGCAAATTCGGTGTACCGGCCAGGCATGACGTCTCTACCATAGAAGATGATGGGAACGCGCACGTCCGGATCATTTGGGCTTCCGTGTTGAGCCTGCCAATAGCCCGCGAGCCAATAATTGTACGGAGCGAGCGATACCACGAGAGCTGCTTGATCTTCGTTGGAAAAAATATGGAGCCATCTGCGAGCGATTCCATCATTTACAGTATCGCGCCGCGCGAGTTCGGAAATTCTTTCCGCCCGGGCAACGCCCGGCACCTGCAGAAACGCAGCCCGCACCGACTGCACGAGAGAGTCCTTGTTCACGTTAGCTCTCGCCAACGCGGCTTTGTCGAGTTCGAGAACTCCGCTATCGAACAGGAATCCGTTTCCTCTGTACACGCCAAAAGTGTTAGTGAGTCCTTCACCCGGTACGCCAGCGGCAGCAAGCGAGGTACTCAGCTGCGCTAGCACGGGTTGCACATCCACGCGAATCGCGCCGCCATTCGGATCGTGCGCATGAACTTCCGGAAACGGCGTGAGGCCGTGATCGGCGGTCAGTGCAATCACCACGTCATTCCGGTTTCGCATCCGGAAGAGTGAATCGAGAAACGCACCCAGTCCACGATCGACACGAAGAATCTGATCGTGCAACTCCCTCGAGTCAGGGCCGTAGCGGTGGCCAACCGCATCGGTGGTCGACAGTGATATGGCCAACATGTCTGTCTGTGGTCCCGCTCCCAGCTGTAACGCCTTCACGCCGGCCAGAGCAAAATCGAGCGTGATGTCGTCCATCCATGGAAACTCTGAGAGAAACCGAGTGGCGGAATCGGGTGTCCCGGATTCATAGTGCGGGAATGTAAATCCGACACCGTCGCTCTCGACGGGCACGCTGTCCGGCTCACTGTAAGCGCTAGCTGGCAACAACAGCCGCCAGGCACGCCCCGCGTAACTGGCGGGAATCTTCCGCGCATTGAACGCGCGAACCCACTCAGGGAGGCTCGTGCTGTAATAGGTGCTGGTCGTGAAGTTTCCATTCGAAGCGTACCAGAACACCTGTTGCTTCGATCTTCCAATCGGAAGAATCGCAGCGCGATCCTTCCTCGACACCGACAACACGCGAGTGCGTGAATCCTTGGCGATCAGCCAATCCGTCAGCGTCGTCCCACGAAAACGAAACGGTGACGCGCCCAGACCGACCGCGTCGACCAGACTCACGGTGCTGTCGTTCACCCCGGCGATGTTCGTCATGATACCGGTGTGAACCGGAAAGCGGCCGGACATCGTAGCCGAGTGGCCGGGAGCCGTTTCCGTAATTGCATGATCCTGAAACCCGTTAGTGAAGACCGCCCCGCCTCTATAGAGTCTCGCGAGCCCACCCGTGAGCTGCTTCTCAAAGCGCGGCAAGTAATCAGCCCGCATTGCATCAATCGTGATGAACACGACCAGCTTTGGCTTCGAAACGCTTCGCGTCTGAGATTTCGCCGGGTATCCAACAAGCGCGAGCAGAATTATCGGCAGCAGGCTGCCCTTGAGTCGGCGGATCATGCGCTCCATTGAGAAGTGTTCTGGCCCTACTTACACTGCGCGGGAGCCTCGGGAGGAAGTCCGAACGCAGTGGTGACGGCGATCCTCCAACCCTGAGGTGTTTTCACGAATACGCGCTCCGACACGCCACTCGACGTAGTGTCCTTCTGGGTCACGGTATAACAGTAGGTGCCGTAGACGATGCCTGGAGCTAACGGATGTACGCGAAGATTGCGCGCGATGAGCGTGTCGGGCCAGGTCGAGTCGCGTCGCGCGCTCCACCCTTCGTACCCCAGCTCCAGTCCCGCCGGTCCGTTGCGCGCCAGAGCATTCGTATGGAGGTACGTCGCGAGATAGCGCGCACGGTCACGCTTGTGAATCGCGTCGATGTTCTCTTCGAAAAGCCGGCGTGCTTCCAATGTGTCCGATGCGACCGAAGTCATTGGTGATACGCCGGTGTTAGTCGGCGCGGGCATACACGCGGCGGCGACCACTAGAAGCGTGAGGATCCGAGCAGACGAGAGACTCGTCGATGCCATACATCTCTGCGAAAAATGTCTCCGCAATGTTAACCGGAGACATCCAAGTTGGCGACTCCGAACGCGTTACTGACTTATGATCCTTTCCAGGATGGAGACGCCTTTTGCCAGATTCTCCCGATCCATTACGAGCGGAGGAAGAATGCGGAGAGTGTGATCCCCTGCCGTCAGCGCCAGAAGCCCCTCGTCCCATCCGCGCTTGACGATGTCGTTGGCCGGCTCTACGACATCGAGTCCCCAGATGAAGCCGGTTCCGCGGATTGCCCGCACCTTTCCGGAACGGCGTGCGATTCCATCGAGCTGTTCTCCGAGCCAGGCTCCATTTTCACGGACAGCCCGCAACAGTGACGGATCGGAAAGCCGGTCGAAGACGTGCGCCGCGACAGCCGCCACGAGAGGACCCCCTCCGAATGTGGTCCCGTGATCGCCCGGCTTGATCGTCGCCGCGATTTCTTCCGAGACCAGAACGGCTCCCATTGGCAACCCGCCCGCTAAGGGCTTGGCGAGAGTCAGCATGTCGGGAACGACGCCAACGTTCTCGTACGCGAAAAGATGTCCGGTACGCCCGAGGCCACACTGGATCTCGTCGAAAATGAGCGCGATTTCTCGCTTCGCGGTCAGCTTGCGGAGAGCTCGCAGGAAATCCGAATCGAGAACGCGGACCCCTCCCTCGCCCTGAATCGGCTCAACGATGACCGCCGCGACTGTCTCTTCATCAAGAGCGGTCTCGAGGTCGGTAATGTCTCTCTCGCAAATCGAAATCCCACCCGCCAGTGGACGGAATGGCGCGCGATAAGAGGGCCGATCCGTCGCGGCGAGTGACGCGAAGAGCCTGCCGTGGAAGCTTCCACGAAGCGCGACTATCTCGACTTTCGCATCGGTACCCGCCTGCCGCGCCCATCGTCTGGCAAACTTGAACGCGCCTTCATTCGCTTCAGCGCCGGAGTTACAGAAGAAAATTTTCGACGCAAACGACCGATCGACCAGTTTCGTCGCCAGCATCTCGCCTGGCGACGTTCGATAAAGGTTCGAAGTATGAATCAATCCTGTGCTCAACGCTTCGGTGATGACGCGCGCAATTCCGCCATCTCCGTAACCGAGGGCGTTCACCGCGATCCCGCTCGCAAAATCGAGGTAGCGTTTGCCATCCGAGTCTATGAGCTCGACTCCCTCGCCTCCAACGAACTCCATGGGAGCACGCTTGTAGGTAGCGAGAAGGGGAACAGCTTCCGGAGAGGCTGCCAACATGATTTCCTCATCAATGGGCATTGTGACCGTGCTCATGAGACGACGCCTTGAGATTGAGTGATGAAAGTGCCGCGCTCGCTGTCAGCGAGACCTCCTATGCCACAGATCCTTACCCGATCGACTCCCGCCACAAGCGCGGCGTGCGCCGATTCCAGCTTGGCCGCCATGCCGCCCACTGCAATACCGCTCGTTATCAGGTCCCGAGATGACTCGATGCTGAGGACCTGGACTACATCGCCCTGAGCGTCCAGCACTCCTTCGACATCCGCAATCAGGAGCAGCTCTTCGGCTCCGAGCGCTGCGGCGATGGCCGCGGCAGCATCGTCGCCATTCACATTGAGGGCGCCACTCCTTCCGCTCGACACATCGTATCCGACCGGAGAAATGACCGGCAGATACCCAGCATCCATAAGAGTCCGCAGCAGCCGCACGTTGATTGCGGTCGGACGGCCGGCAAATCCAAGTGAGCTCGCATCGATGACCTCTGCCCCGATCAGGGAATCATCTTCTCCGGATAAGCCGACAGCGGGAATGCCCGCCACGACCAGACTGTTCACCAGCCGCTTGTTCACCTGACCAGAGAGCACCATTCGCAGGAGGTCGAGATCGTTCTCCGATGTGACGCGGCGTCCGCCGATGAACGTGGCTTCCCTGCCCAGCGCGCGCTGCAGCGAGGAGATCTCGTCACCTCCTCCATGTACCACGCAGAGAGTCTTTGGCGAATCGTTCCACGCCCGACCAAGCGCGGCGGCGAAACGAGGATCACCTTGAGCGCGGCCTCCGATCTTCACGACGCGCATCATGCCGGCAACCCAGTCTGCTCGTTCAAGCCGAGCAGCACGTTCGCGTTCTGCAACGCCTGACCGGAGGCTCCTTTCATCAGATTGTCGATCGCTGATATGATGATGAGCGTCGGCTGTCGCACGTTTGCTGCCTTCGTCACGCTCAACCGCGCCACATTCCGCCGCACGACATCGCGCAAAGCCGGCGGCTGATCGGCGATCTCGATGAACGGCTCTCCGTGATAGCATTCCCGCCAGAGAGCCGCTGGATCATCGGTGAACTCGTTGACCGGCACCGTGATGGTGGCGAGGATTCCCCGCGCTACCGGAAGAAGATGCGGCGTGAACAGTATGTCGTTGTCTTTTCCGCCGAGCTCGTTTGCGACTGCCCGCATCTCGGCCAGATGCCGGTGCTCATTTCCCACGGCATATGCCCGGAAATCTTCCGCGACCTCGGCGAATAGCAGGTCGGGGCGCGGCGAGTAACCGGCTCCGGTCACACCACTGGCAGCCGAAACATTGATCGTCGCGCCCGGCACCACCCAACCAGCCTTCAGTAATGGCGCGAGCGCCAACAGAACCGCGGTCGGATAGCAGCCGGGATTGGCCACGATTTCAGCACCGGGGATTTTCGCCCGCATCAACTCGGTCAGACCGTAGGGTGCTTCCGCTTCCCCGGCTCCAGGACGAAAATCG
>WNGI01000621.1_pt1 | contig 27097 bp, 26 predicted proteins | sample 5400621 | NCBI WGS metagenome assembly WNGI01 (sample SAMN13153374, study PRJNA577476) | soil metagenome | isolation source: 20 cm soil or saprolite under Garry oak tree replicate 1 | place: USA:California | collected 2016-06-15 | reverse complement strand
AATCGGATCGAAACCGCGCCGAGGTATTCCGTGCTGCGCGAGTCCATGGCCGACACCGCTGGCGACAAGGTTAGGCTCGAGGAAGTCATACGCGAGGCGAGCGTCGTCCGAAGAATTATTTCCCATAGTTGGCTAGATGCGTTCGCCCGGAAAGTGCCAAAGTTGGACGGCAAGACTCGAAGAGCAGCGGAAAATATCATTCACCAGGCCGTGGACGATGTCGTTAGTGACTCGGCCGAGCAGTTTGTCCAAGAACAGCTAAAAGCCACCAGCCATTTAAACTCGCAGCTGGCCGACGCCCTTGCCGAGGTGCGTCACCAGAAGGGGGCGGCTGAAGCGGCCAAAACAACGAAGAAGAGGAAACGGCCCCGTAGTTGAGGGAAAGGTATTCCGATTGTTCACCGCAACAGAATCTAGTTTTTCCAGATTTGTCGGTCCCCGTAGTTCAACGGAAAGAACGAGGGTTTCCTAAGGCGAAACGGACAATCATTCCGGAGCGGATCGAACATCGGATCGAGCCGGAGTAGCCGGCCAGTGAGAAAGACTTGCAAGTTCTCAATTGATACAGTAATATGTCTCAAGTGAGAAGACGATGAAAACAACAGCTTTGAGGCACAGTGCCGCGACCCCTACGGTGCGGCAGCAGATTGAGAAAATGCGGGCGGGACTCAGTTTTCGGGCGGTGACAAGCCTGCAAAAAGCATTGGATCTCCCGCTTGGGACAATGGCGACCGTCCTCGGGATGTCGCGCGCCACCCTGCATCGCCGGAAAATTCAGGGCAAGATCGACCAGGACGAATCAGAACGCCTGATGCGTTATCAGCGCCTGCTGAAAAAGGCGGAAGACGTTTTCGGCGATGTCGAGAGTGCGCGAAGCTGGATGACAACCAAACAGCCCGGCCTTGGCAAAGCTGTGCCATTGGACTTCGCCCGCACCGAGATCGGGGCGCGGGAGGTCGAAAACCTCCTGGGCCGGATTGAGTACGGCGTCTATTCCTGATGGCCGAAATTGTCGGCTGGCGCGTTGTTAAGGAAAAACACGCCGCTTCCGCCTTCTCAGGTGAGGGCGCGCGCATTTTTGAAGGCCGTTGGAATTCGGCGGGGGTGCGGATGGTTTATTGCAGCGAGCATCTCTCACTCGCAGCGCTGGAAATTCTCGTGCATACCCAACCAGTAACCATGCACGATAAGTTCCGCGTTTTTCGCGCCACTTGGGACGATGCCATGATGGCGACGATGGAGCTCAAGAAATTGCCAAAAGGGTGGAACGCGCAGCCGCCAGGCGCGATCTCAAAGAAGATTGGCGACGAATGGATCCAGTCCGGGCGCTTTGCTGTTTTGGCGGTCCCAAGCGTGATTGTGGCGCAGGAAAGAACGTTTCTTCTCAATCCGAAACATCGCGATTTCGCCAAAATCAAAATCAAGGACCAGGGTACCTTCAGCCTCGATCCGCGACTACGCTGACCGGAGAAAGGCGGGATTTACAGGATTGTTCAGGATTACAGAGGAAATTGCTTCTGGATCTAATCCTGTTAATCCTGCTAATCGTGTCTATGAGATCGACTGCAATTCCGTTCATCAGCTTGGGCTGCATTGTGGCTCTCCAGGCGCAGACGCCGTCTCCTGCTCTTGTCGGTGCGCGACCGGGTGCAACGACAGCTTCTCCTGTAGCATCACCGGAAATTACGCCGACTTCATCCGGCACTGCTGTGCCGGTGCCACAGTCGACGCCTCCAAAATTGACCGACATTCTCTTCAAGAATTTCAAGGCGCGGTCGATTGGGCCGGCGGCGATGGGCGGTCGGGTGAGCGACATCGCGATTGATCCGCGCAATCCCGCGATTTTTTTCGTGGGACTCTCGACTGGCGGGTTGTTCAAGACAGGAGATAACGGTGTTACGTTTGATGCAGTTTTCGACAAACAACCGGTACAATCGATTGGCGCAATCGCGATCGCGCCGAGCGATAGCGATATCGTGTGGATTGGGACCGGCGAACCAACCGACCGTAACTCGGCAGAGTGGGGGAATGGAATTTATCGTTCCAGTGATGGTGGAAGCACGTGGCAGCATGTCGGCTTGGAGAACAGTCGTGCGATTGGTCGCGTAATCGTGCACCCGAAAAATCCCGAGACTGCTTATGTGGCGGTGCTCGGGAATCTTTGGGCCGACGGCGGGGACCGCGGTTTGTTTAAGACGACCGACGCCGGAAAATCGTGGAAAGCTGTCCTGACTGCGCCAGCGTCACAGGCTGCACGCGTGGGCTGCGTTGATGTGGCGATCGTGCCGGACAATCCGGAAGTAATCTACGCGGCCCTTTACGGCCGCCGCCGCACGCCGTGGAGTTTCGCCTACGGCACGTCCGCGACAAACGGCGAGGACGTGGGCGGCATTTTCAAGAGCACAAATGGCGGTGGCAGTTGGAAAAAATGCAGCAATGGTTTGCCGGCATCGACGGGAAGAATCGGGCTCGCGGTTACGCCGACGAATCCCAGGATCGTGATGGCGGTGATCCAGAGCGATGAAGGCGGATCAAGTGATTTCACCGACATTCACAGCAAACGTGGCGGCGTTTTTCGGTCCGAGGACGGTGGTGAGAATTGGAAACGCACCAGTGATCTGGATCCGCGACCGTTTTACTTCAGCCAGATTCGGATCGATCCCGCGAACGATCAGCGAGTCTATCTTCTCGGGTTTGCGCTCCTTGCTTCTGACGATGGCGGGAAAACGTTCCGCGAAGATTTATCGGACAAGTTGCATCCGGACATGCACGCACTCGCCATTCAAAATGGAAGCGCGCCGCCACCGAAACCGCCAAAAGCGGAACCCGGCCAGGCGCCGAAACCACCAAGGCCGCCGATCTCGTTGCGTTTGCTTATTGGGAACGACGGCGGCGTTTTCCAAAGTTACGCTGGCGGCAAAGGCTGGGAGCATTTGAATCGGATTCCTGCGGGCGAGTTTTATCGCATCTCATTAGACGACTCGAAGCCGATTTACCGGATCGCAGGTGGCTTGCAGGATAATAGCAACTGGGTTGGTCCGAGTGCGGTCTACAGCAAGGAGGGTATTCGCAATTGCGATTGGACGCCGTTCACGGGGGCGGACGGATTTTATGTTCTGTTTGATCCGGCCGATCGCGACACGCTTTACGGCGACAATCAGGAAGGTGTCGTGCATCGCTTCAACATGCGCACGGGCGAGCTGCGCATCTTAAAACCGTCAACATCGGAAGGACGCGAACCATTACGTTTTCACTGCAACTCGCCGCTGATCATGAGTCGGCACAAACCGGGGGTGCTTTACCTCGGCGGCAGCCGGACAAGACACGGGTGGTCGGGAGCGGCGCGGAAGTCTATGGAGTGGTTTATTCATTGGCGGAATCCCAGTGCGAGCGGGAACTTTGTGGGCCGGAACCGATGACGGCCGGCTCTGGGTTACTCAAGACGAGGGCGGCAAATGGATGGAGCTGACAACGAACTTGCCGGAGCCGCTGCGTGGTCAGTGGATTGTTCGAATCGAGCCGGGCGCGCAGGATGCGAATGTCGCTTACGTTGCCGCGAGCGCCTACCGGCTAGGTGACGATCGGCCGATGATCGCGCGCACTTCCGATGGCGGAAAAACGTGGACAAATATTTCCGGCGATCTGCCAGTAAACGATCCCGTCGAAACAGTCCGTGAAGATCCGGTGAACCCCAAGCTATTGTATGCCGGAACGCATTTCGGGTTGTTCGCGTCATTTGATCAGGGAACCCGCTGGGTGCGGGTCGGCGACATCCCGCCGGTGCGAGTGGACGATTTGCAAATTCATCCGCGCACATCCGATCTGGTAATCGCAACACATGGCCGCAGCATTTATCTATTGGATGACTCGCGACCATTCCGGGAGCTGACACCGGAAATCGCGAGCAAACCGGCGCATTTGTTCAGTGTGCGACCCGCTAACGGAGCCTATTCGCCATCCGGATTTTCGGAATGGAATGGGAAAGGTGTTTATCGCGGGGCCAATCTGGCCGAAGGCGCGCTTTTTACCGTGTGGGTGAAAGAGTTTACCGGCGATGAAATCAAAATCGCGATCACGAACGCGACGGGCGGGCCAGTTGCGAACCTGAAGTCGCCCGGAGTTGCCGGATTCACTCGGTTAAACTGGGATTTGCGGCCAACCGAAGACGTGCTGACGAAATACGGTGGGGATGATCCAAAAAAATTAATGTCGAGCGGGGATTACACCGCCGAACTTTCTTTTGGATCAAACAAGATGAAGCAGACCTTTCACGTGGAGTTGGCACAGGGGATCACGCCGCGGGGCGGATTCGAGCCGGCGGAATAATTATGGACGTGAAGAACATTCGCGATGCCGCTGACTGGTTTGAAGTGCTGCAAACGAGCAAGCGGACGCAGACGGCGATGATGACATTAAAACCTGGCAAATCATCCGGGAGCGAACCGGAAGGTCACAAGAATAGCGATCAAGTCTTGCTGGTGCTAAAGGGAGAAGTGGAAGGCGAGATCGCGAACGAGACCATTACATTGCACGAAGGCGACGTGATTGTGATTCCCGCGGGTACGAAACATAAATTCAGCAATCGCAGTTCGGCAAACGTGATCACCTTCAATACCTATTCACCACCGGAGTATTGATCGTCGCGTTGCGGCGCGTGCGCCCCCAGAAAAGATGGAGAGATCGCAAAACCGGCGTGCACTTGATTGCAGCTAGTACTGCCTCAGGTAACGGAGAAGCGTGCAGCAAACTATAATGCCTGCACGGTCTTCAGCGTCGATTGGAAAAAATGATATTTCTCCCGGTGTTCGGTCATACCGCGGCGGAGCACGGCTTTGAAATTCGGCAGGTCGGCGATGTTTACAATTCGATCGACGCTATGGACAAAGGCAGAGAGGGAATCATTGGTAGCGTAGCGATGGCTGAGCAGGACGACAAAGTGTTCGCGGCGTTGGGCGGCCGGTTCACCTATCAGTTGTTGAAGAATTGGATTGTTGTCGAGCGTTGTGCCTTTGAAGTTTTCATACACAACAATCACTTCGTAAGAATAAGTACGGAGCTTCAGGAGTACGTCCTCTTCATAAAGTCCCATGTGCACGTTGTACTTAAGGTCGACCAATTGTGGCGTAATGAGCTTCTGGTATTGCTCGTGGTCAACACAGAGGAGCGCGGTGTTTTCGCTACCCTCAAATGCTATTGAATTGGGTTCCTGATCCATAACTTAGCGGAAAGCATTTGTCGGCATATCCATGCGCAGACCTGACTCGAGGTCGCTATCCACGCCGCGCGACTTTTGGATGAGATCGATGCCGCGAGTAACCGTACCCTTGCGTGTAGCGTAGAGACGCGCAGTATCTTCCGTGATCAAATCGTTTTGATAGGCGTTGAGAATCGATTGGTCGAAAGTCATCCAGCCGTACTGTGCGCTTGCCTCGATGATTTCATAGAAGTTGCGATGTTCGCCTTCGCCGAGCGCGACTGCTTCCTTGGTTCGCAAATTGTTCCCCATTATTTCGGTGAGTAAGTGACGACCACCTCCCGTCTTGGGCGCGAGGCGCTGGCTAACGACATAGCGCAGGACGTCGGCGAGACGAACGCGCAGTTGTTGCTCCTCACCAAGTGTGAACATACCGAGAACACGACTGATCGACTGGCCGGCGTCGATCGTGTGCAGCGTGCTCAGAACAAGGTGGCCAGTCTCTGCGGCCATCAACGCGATTTCGACAGTAGCGCGGTCGCGCATTTCGCCGACGAGAATAACTTTCGGTGCCTGTCGCAGTGCCGCTCGCAGACCATTGGGATAATTGTTAAAATCCTGTCCGAGCTCGCGCTGGTTAAAGGTGGCCTTGCGACTTGGATGCACGAACTCAATCGGATCCTCCAAGGTGACAATGTGCACCGCCTGCGTTTCGTTAATTTCGTTGAGGATCGCGGCCAGGGTGGTGGTCTTACCGCTGCCGGTAGCACCGGTTAGGAGAACCAACCCGGTTTTTTCCTTGGCAATCTCTCGGAAAATGCCGGGAAGCTGAAGTGTCTCCAACGTTGGAACGTTGGCTTCGAGGCGGCGCAGAACGATCGCAAAATTTCCGCGTTGCCGGAAAATATTAACGCGGAAGCGCGCCTCATCCGCCAATGCATAGCTGAGGTCGCACGAGCCGCCGTTAAGATAATCATACATCAACCGCCGATCGCCCTGCATCAACGCCAGTGCAATTTGCTCGGTCTGATAGGGAGTAAGGAGATCTATGGGGGGCTCGGTCAGGGCCGGTTTAAGCTCACCAAAGCTTTCGACTTGCAGCGGATGGCCGGCCGAGAAGTTCAGGTCTGAAATGCCGGGATGCGTGTGCAGCATCGCGGAAAGAATCTTGTCGAGGTCGGGCAGTCGCATCGGCTTATTCGTCCGTCCAATCGTCTGGCGGGTTTTTGAGAAACTGCCGGAATTTTTTCTTATCGATGGCTTTTTCGTACGCCTCTTCCGGCGAAATACGGGCATGGCGAAGGTGATCGATAATCGCGTCGTCTAACGGCTGGTTGCCCTTCTTTTTGCCGACCTGAATCATGCCGGGGATTTGGTGCGTTTTCGCTTCACGCACGAGGTTTGCGATCGCCATGTCGACCACCAGAATTTCCAAGGCGGCAACGCGTCCTGGTTTGTCGATTCGCTTGAAAAGATTTTGTGCAATGACGCCCTTGAGCGATTCCGCCAGCGTAGCGCGAATTTGGTTCTGCTGATTTGTCGGGAAAACGTCGATGACACGATCGACGGCTTTGGAAGCACTGGAGGTGTGAAGCGTTCCGAAAACGAGGTGACCCGTGGCGGCCGCCGTTAGGGCTAGTTCGATGGTTTCCAAGTCACGCATTTCGCCCACGAGCAAAATGTCGGGATCTTCGCGGAGCGCTCCGCGGAGGGCGTTGGCAAAGGAACGAGTATGAACGCCAACCTCGCGATGTTGCACCAGGCAATTCTGGCTGCGATGCACAAATTCGATCGGATCTTCCACCGTGATGATATGATCGTGGCGCTGAAGGTTGGCGTAATCCATCATGGCAGCGAGCGTGGTGGACTTGCCGGAGCCAGTCGGGCCGGTCACCAGGATGAGACCTTTCTTTAATAGGGGGAATTTTTTCAGGACTGACGGTAGTCCCAGATCGTCGACCGTCAGTACCTTCGATGGGATGAGACGAAACACGGCCGAAATTCCGTATTTCTGCTGGAAAAAGTTGGCGCGATAGCGAGCAACGTCAGGGACTTCGTAGCCAAAGTCCACATCGAGAGTTTCTTCGAAATGTTTGATCTTCGCTTCCGGGGCGATCTCGTAGACCATGGTTTTTAGTTCCTCATCTTTGAGCGCGGGATAATCGACCCGCACGAGGTCGCCGTTGATCCGCAGCATTGGCGGATTATTGGTCGAAAGATGAAGGTCGGACGCCTTTTGTTCCGCCATCAATTTAAAGAAAGCGTCTATGCGAGCCATGCCGTTCCGGGGCTTGAACAGCTAAATTGATGCCACTGCGAGCAGTTTTGGGAGGCCAAAGCACTCCGTCAGCACCAGGTAAATCGGCCGTTCTGCCTGGCGATGCCAGGACAGTGCGGTTTCGCCACTTACCGAATCGGGCGGTGGGAAGCCTCCATCGTTGACTTGACCTGTTCGAGCAGCTTTTCCCGGGTGTATGGCTTCGGCATGAAGCCACGGAGCCCCTTCGCCAGCATCGCCCCGATTTTGTTTTGCTCCGCGAATCCGCTGCTCAAAACCACGTTCACGCTCGGATTGATAGCCTTCAATTCCTCGAAAACAGCATCCCCGTCCATTACCGGCAGGAAGAAATCCAGGATGATCAGGCCGATCTGATCGTGGATTTGCTGGAAGATTTTCAGCGCTTCAAAACCGTCCCGAGCGACGATCACCTTATAACCTTCCTCTGCCAGAATGGTAGAGGCGAACTCCGCTATTTCCGGTTCGTCGTCGATGATCAGAATTAATTCGCGCTCGCCCTCTGGATTCAGGATTGCAATTTGCGTTGCCATTGATGTCCTCGGGCCGATTACGTCTGGGGTATCACCCTCCGCAACCGGCGCGGGTGCATCAGTCTCGCTTGGCGGCAACGTTTTACCTGACGTGTTCTCGAGAATCTTTGAGCTTACCCGGTTGAACAACGCCTGCGCCGACTGACTCGCTATTTCTACCTGCTGATTGAGCTGCTCAATGTAGTCGTGATCGCCCTTGTGTCGTCTCGCCAAATCGGCGTAGCGAGCGATCTGCTGCAGGATGGTGTTGAGTTCAGCGGATGTCTTCGCAATCCACTTCAGGTCGTCCTGATGCAGCATATCCGTCTATGTCTGGTCGGTATCCTTCGCACATGCCCACAAAACGCAACCCAGAATTGTAATGCAAGCGAAAGCGAATGAACCAATTGTCAGCATAGAGCGGTTTTTTTTAAGATCAGCCCGCTTCATGCCCATACCCTTTCGAGTAGTATCGCGATTCTCGAACTCTCGAGACCGCGCGCCGAACCCGAGCCCTGTTTATAATTACTAGCAATTTATCTGCCCAAAGCTCGACGCAGCTCGTTTTTAGCCGAATCAATTTGTTTCTCTGTTCCCGACGAGACCAAAATGCCTCGTAATCTGTCGCCTTGATAGTAACGCGCGGTAAATTTCTTCTTCGCGTGCGTGCCAGTAAGGTCGACCCGCGTCGGTTGCACCGTGAAATCACCCACAAAATCGAGTCGCAAATCGAACATTTCGGTCCAGAAATACGGCAGCTGCTCGTAGCGGATGCGTTTTTTGCCGGTCATGTTCGCACCCGCCACCAGACCTTGCTCGCGCGAGTTTTCCCAATGCGTTTGGCGTCGCATTCCACCCATCAGACGGTCCGGATAAAACGCCAGGTCGCCGATGGCATAGATGCCTTTCTCTTCCGTCTCAAGGTAATCGTTAACGGGCGAACCATGCGGGCCCGCCAACGGGGTGTTGCGCACCAAATCCAGACTCGGCTCCGCCCCGCATGCCACCACCGCCAATCCCGCTTGCACCCGGTTGCCGCTCTTGGTTTGGATATTTCGCAAAACGGTTTTGCCTTCGAAGCCATTCAAACTTTCGCCCAAAAGCAGTGTCACCCCGCTTTTGGCAAAGTAGCCAGTCACCCACGTGGCCGTCTCGGGATCAAGGTACCGGTTCAACAACATGCTATGTCGATGCATCACGCTGACCTTCATCTTGATTTGCCGCAGGCTCGCGGCCACCTCGCATGCAAGCAATCCACCGCCCACCACCATCACGGTCTTTTCGTGCTCTGCCATTTCCCGAAGAGCCAATCCGTCGCGCATGGTGCGGAGGTAAATGACATTACCCAAGCCGACACCGGCCACCAGCGGCCGTCCGGGACGGCTGCCCATCGCGAGGCAGGCTTTGTTGAATTCGATGCTTTCCCCATTACCCAGTACTGCCACCCGGCGATCGATGTTGAGTTGCGTGACCGCGGTGTTGAAACGCGCATCGATTTTGTGCGCGGCGTACCAACGTTCATCTATTTCGCTGTACTTTTTCGGGAGGATTGTCTTTTCCCGCAGGAAACTTTTTGAAAGCAGCCATCGCTTGTAAGGTGCGTACGCTTCGGACCCGACCAGGGTCACGCTGCCACGCTTGTCATGTTTCCGAATGGCTTCGCACGCCGATGCTCCGCCGATGCCTGCGCCGATGATGAGATAATCTCGCTGAATCATTTTGATCTGTGACGATAGAAAAACTACCATGCGGATGGCTAGGGAAAAATGCGCGGCAGGGTCCCTCGACTGGGGGCTCGGGATTACGGTTACCGCCGCTCCAGCATCGTCGCCGCCAATTTCATCGCTTCTTCGCTCTTGCCGCCGAGCATACGGGCGATCTCCTCGCGTCGGCTTTTGCCCGTCACCTCGCGGAGCTGGGTGAAGGTGCGACCGCTTCTGACTTCTTTTGTGACCACGAACTGCGACGTTGCCGCCGCCGCCACTGGCGGCAAATGCGTGATGCACAGCACTTGATGCCGCTTTGCCAGCTCACGCATCCGCGTGCCAACAGCGTGAGCAATTTCGCCGCCGACGTTAGCGTCGATTTCGTCGAATACGAGCAACGGCACTTCATCCTGCGCAGCCAGGGCGGATTTGATCGCCAGCATCAGCCGTGAAATTTCACCGCTGGATGCGATTGCTCGCATCGGCTTCAGTGGCTCACCCGGGTTAGGCGAAAACAATAGCTCAACCGTGTCGAAGCCGGACGGACGCGGAATTTGCGCTTCACTTAGCCTGGCCTCGAATTGCGATTGCTTGAAACCCAGATCGCGCAAATTGCGACGAACCATTTCCGAAAGCTTAGGCGCCGCTTTCGCGCGTAATTTCCTGAGTGTATCTCCGGTTCGTCGTAGTTCGGCTGTATGTGTCGCGAGCTCGTTAGCCAGGCGCTGCAGTTCCTCATCGCGCCCTTCGATTTTGCGCATGCGCTCGGCTGCGCGTTCACCGAAAGCGATGACATCGGCGATCGTTGCTCCATATTTTCTTTTCAGTGACTCGAACAGTGAGACCCGCTGTTCCAGCGCGGCGAGTTGCTCCGGATCGAGATCGAGATTCTCGGCGTAACGATTTAGATCGCGCGCAATCTCTGATAACTCGACGACTGCGCTTTCATGCGCATTCGCCGGCGTTGCCATTGCTGGATCCAGTTTTTCCAATTCGCGCAACAACTTTTGCGTTTCACCGAGTTGCGCCAGGATCGCGTCATCGGCTTCCGACAACTTCATAGCCACGGTGGATGCAAGCTCGATCAATCGCCGGCTGTTACTGGCGAGCCGATAGCGTGACTCTATTTGTGCTTCTTCCTCGGCCGACAAATTTGCGGAATTGATCTCGTTTAACTGATGCCGCAACAAATCGACCTCCTGCTCACGTGCGGTCTCCGCGGAATTGAGCGCCGCATGTTCCGTCTCCAGCGCTCGCAGTTCGCGAAAAATTTTCAGGAATTTCTGGCGTTGCTCATTTGCTCCAGCAAACGCATCGAGCAAATCTAGCTGTCGATCGGGCGAAAGCAGCGATTGATGATCGTGCGGCCCGTGCAGATCAACCAGGTCGTCACCAAGTTCTTTGAGATTCGCCAGTGTAGTGGGCGAACCGTTGATGAATTGACGATTGGTCCCCGAAAGCGAAAGACTTCGTTTCAAAATCAGATCGCCATCGCACGGCTCAATTCCCGATTCCTCGAAACGCCCATTCCATTTTGCACAATCATCGCCCTGAAAAATTGCTTCTACCGTGCAGGTCTCCGCTCCGGTGCGAAGAAGCGATTTGTCAGCGCGCTCGCCGAGCAACAACTGGAGCGCGCCAATGATGATAGATTTACCGGCGCCGGTTTCGCCGGTAATGGCAGTGAAGCCAGGTGCGATCTCCCATTCCAAATCCTCCACCAGCGCGAGATTTTTGATTCGTAAGAGTTGAAGAAGCATCGGTTGAGTGTTGAGGGCTCAGAGTTGAAAGTGCGCGCGCCGAAAAATCTTGAACTCTTCAACCGCAACTCTCAACTCCGAACTCATCCTCACTTTTCTCGGCACCGGAACGTCGCAGGGCGTTCCGATGATCGGGTGCGATTGCGCGGTCTGCCATTCATCCGACCCGCGCGATAAACGCCTCCGTTCTTCCGTTTACATCGAAACACCTGAGACCGCTTTCATCGTCGATACCGGAGCGGATTTTCGCACCCAGGCCTTGCGCGAAAATATCCGCCGCGTCGATGCCGTGGTTTTCACTCATTCGCACACCGATCACATCATGGGCTTCGATGATCTGCGGCGCTTTTCCTGGCAGCGCGGTTCGATGCCAGTCTATGCCTCGGCCAAAACCATGGCCGACCTCGAGCGCGTTTTTCTCTTCGCCTTCAAAGGGACCAATCCATTTCCCGGTTATTTGAAACCAGAGCCCCACATTGTCTCCGCTCCCTTCTATTTAGGCGAAACCAAAATCACGCCGTTGCCAGTGCCGCACGGCCGGGCGGAGGTCAACGGCTACATGCTTTCCCGTTCCGGCCGCAATCTGATTGCGTATCTCAGCGATTGCAGCGCAGTGCCGGATGAGATCGCGCAAAACATCTTCGGGGTCGAATGTTTGATCATCGATGCGTTACGAGAGAAACCGCATCCGACCCATCTCAGCGTGGCTCAGGCACTCGAGGTGGCAGCTCGCGTTCAGCCGAAAGAAACTTACTTCACCCACATCGCGCATGAACTGCCGCAATCTTTTGAGAAAAATCTGCCGCCGCATACCCACATGGGCTACGACGGATTGAAGCTGAGCTTCTGATGGAGAGCTTCGTTCTCATACTCTTGCTCCGCTCATGCTCGTAGGCAGTCGCGAGAAGACATCCGCCGCCGACAATTTACCGGCGCAAACAATCGTCGTTTTCAACGCCGCTGTTCCCGATGCAGAATCGCTCGCGAATTTTACGCGGAAAAACGCGGAATCGCCGACGATCACCTCGTCGAGCTCGATTGCCCGACCGAGGCAGAATCTCGCACGAACAAGCTCGGGGTGCCTACACGAAACGCGATGACATCATCCGTTGCGTCTCGGAAGAATGCGATACCTTCATAAAATTCGGTAAACCGAGTTGCGCTCTCGATCTCACTCGCCGGGTTTTACGGATCGTACCTGAATCGCGTGCAGTACAGCTCCTCCACAAAAGGGAGAGCGATCTCACTCCTAAGCCGCCACCGCCAACGCCGCATTATTCAGGTCGTCCCGATCGAATAATGCCGCGCTCGCTTTTTTCGATGAACTCGAGCAGTTGGCTGATCTCTTCGCGCGGTTCGATTTCTTTCCGCACCGCTTCGATCGCCTGGCGAGTGTTCAGTTTCGATCGGTAAAGCAACCGGAACGCTTCCTTGATTGCTTTCACGCTTTCCGGAGGAAATCCCGCGCGCTCCATTCCGACCAGATTGATCCCACGAATTTCAGCCGGGTTACCGTCCGCGATGAGAAAGGGCGGCACGTCCTGGACAATCTTGGAGCAGCCGCCAGTGATGGCGAACCGACCAATTCTGCAAAATTGATGTACCGCAGTAAGTCCGCCCATGACGGCGTGATCGCCAACCTCAACATGACCCGCCAGAGTTCCGTTATTCGAGAACACAACCGAATCGCCGACTTGGCAATCGTGACCGATGTGACTATAGGCGAGAAAATTTCCGCGGTTGCCCACACGCGTTTTGCCGTCGCCTTTTGTGCTGCGATTGACCGTGCAAAACTCACGAAAAGTATTTCCGTCGCCAATCTCTAGATAAGTCGGCTCGCCCGCGTATTTCAAATCCTGTGTTTGCTGGCCGATCGAACAATAGGCATAAAATCTATTCTCGCGTCCGGCCCGCATCGGCCCGGCAACGGTCACATGATTTTGCAGCCAGCATTTTTCGCCCAGGACGACATCAGACGCGATGATGCAATACGGACCAACAATTGTCCCCGCGCCGAGTTCCGCCGTTGAATCGACGATTGCGGTCGGATGAATCTCAACGTCGCTCATGGCAAAATCGTTTGGCGTTCAGTGTTCGATGTTCGACGTCCGGGGCTCGCTTCGATTCTGGACCCTGAATCACTGAACACTGAAACCTTGGCCATTCGTTCGTTATTACCGCCGGTCCGGCGCGGACTCATTTATCCAGAAACGTGAACATCAGGTCGCCTTCGGAAACGACAGCGTCGTTTACCACGCAACTGCACCGTGCTTTCGCGAGCCGATTGCTGCGCGCCTTGATCAATTCCGCGTGAATGAAAAGCGTGTCACCGGGAAAAACCGGTTTGCGAAATTTCACTTCGTCGGCGCTCATAAAATAACCGATCCGGCTCGCACTCTTAGCTAGCTTCATCAATAAAATGCTCGCCACCTGCGCCATTGCTTCAATCTGGAGAACGCCTGGCATCACCGGATGGCCGGGAAAATGTCCGGCAAAAAACGGTTCGTTCACCGACACTGCTTTCATGCCCGTGCATTTCGTCTCGCCTTCGAAACCCAGGATCCGGTCGACCATAAGGAAGGGGAAGCGATGCGGCAGAATCTCCATTACTTGATTGATATCCAGGCCGCCTTCTCCGGGCGGGAAGGTGCGGGGAACAGAAAGCGCGGCGATTTTCGCATGCTGTTTCACAATCTCGCGCGCCAGATCTGCGTTGGCAGCATGCCCCGGTTTCAACGCGATGACGTGACCGCGAATACGTGCGCCGACCAGCGCAAGATCACCGATGATGTCGAGAATCTTGTGCCGCGCGAATTCGTCCGGAAAACGCAACGGTTCCTTGCTTAGGACGGCATCGCCGCGAACGACAATCGCATTTTCCAGACTCCCGCCTTTGATCAGATTCTTCTCCATCAGTGCCGCGACTTCTTCGTAGTAAACAAAGGTGCGCGCCGGAGCGATTTCTCGTTCATAGAGCCCTGGTGAAATTTCGGCGGAAAAGAATTGCGTGAATCGATTGTTTGGCCCGGCCTGAGTGCAGGAAATTCGGAACTTTTCATCGGGCAACAGCACCAGGAGCGAGCCGCCTTTCGATTCGATATGAATCGGCTCGCGCACATCAAAGAATCGCCGCGACGCTTCCTGCGCGACCGTGCCTGCTTTTTTGATTAACTCGACATAGGGCGCGGCACTGCCATCACCGATGGGCGGTTCGTTTGCGTCCATCTCGATAACGGCGTTGTCGACTCCCATCGCACTCAGAGCTGAAAGAATGTGCTCAACCGTGTGCACCCGCACCGCGCCCTCGCCAATGGTGGTAGCGCGCTCGACCGTTTTCAGGTTCGCGATGTTCGCGTCAATCGTTGGCTCGTCCGCCAGATCCTTGCGTTTGAATTTGACCCCGTGATCGATCGGCGCCGGCTGCAACTTGAGCGCCACTTTTTCGCCGGTGTGCAACGACGTGCCGCTAAATCCAGCCGATTTGGCAACCGTATGTTGGAGCTCCGCAGTCATCGCGCGCCTAACTAACAAAGAATTGGCACGCTGGCCAGTAGTGCCTTCACTTCAGCTCGAATCGGCCGCAGTCGAACGCCATCATTTTGGGAAGTCCACTTACTTCTACTTGACGGGTAGTCGTGCCATTGCTCAGAAAAACGATCACGCTTTTGGGATCACGGCCCGCCACCAGCCAAACGCTAGTCGCGTCTTCGCGCTTTGCGATCGTGACTAGCGGCAACCCATCAATTGTTTGGAGATACACGTCGTCATCATCAAACCCCGCAGCGATATCGATTGTCGGCCGCTCGTTATTCTCCAGCGGATTAGCGACTAACTTGACGTGGACAGAACTACCTCCTGGCGAGGTGCCGTCGACTGTTTCAGATCCTATCTTCATCGGCGCCACCAAAAAACCGCGGGCGGAATATTTTCCGACGGGTAAGTCGTGTTCGTCATCATCTTTGCCGTCCCATTTGGTGGTGAGGGCATCCGCGCCAATGGTGAACTCGTCGAATTCAGCTTCCTGATGCAGCACGCGCACCAGCCGACCGCTTTGGTCATAAACGCCGAGACTGATTTTGCCCTCCAATGGCGGCGGAACAAAACTGATGCGCACGCTGCGAGCGGGTGTCGCAGTGACGCTCGGAGAAGGCGAGGGTTCTTGTGCGCGTAAAAGTGGGGCGAGCAGCACTCCGATCGCGAGTGCAAACAAAGTGACTTTTGTCATGTCGAGCAAAGCTGCCTGCCGCGCCGTGGGTTTATGCGAAGGCTGGGAGACATCTCTAACGATTTCCTGCTTCCGAATATCGAGAGATTCCTCGACTTCGCTCCGAATGACAAGCTAGAGAAAACGACGCCAGTCCACATTTGGGAACAGGTTATCCTGTGCTTCGCATTGTGCTAGAAAATCGCGATCGACCTTTCTGCGCTCAAACTGGTCCGCCAGCTTTGCGAACCGTGAAAGATGATCGCTCACTCGTTTGGTGGCGTAGTTTTTCGCGGTGGCGTTGCGAATGAGGAAGGCCCAATCGCTGGATTGCGCAAGAAGAAGCTCGCGTACGAGCTGGCGCAGGACGCGTTCGTCATCAGCGGTCGTTTTTCGACCGCGCGATTTTGCCAGTGTGGTCATACGCGTGTTCGCCGTGAAAAGGTGGGGGTAAATCCAGGCGCATTTCTGATCCAGCCAGACATCAAGAAAACCTTGATCACCCCAGCTCGACGTTGCGGGTTCGCTTAATTGTTGAGTCGGATTCTGCGTCAGAAACTCACTCGGTGTTGTCAGCAGCAGCTTGTTTTCTGCGGCCGCGAGAATGACCTGCTCAAGAAAGATTGGTCCCTCAAACCACCAATGCCCAAAGAGTTCAGCGTCGAATGGCGCGATCACAATTGGGTTCCAATCATCAGCTTGCACGCTTTGCAGTTCGGCGATGCATCGCTCCACAAAGTGACGGGCATGCTGGCGCGCCGTCTCTTCCGCGGCCGTACGGTCGTAAATCTCTTTCATCGAAACGTCGCGGCCGGTAACGCGATGATATTTAATCCCGGTGAAACTCCCTTTTGGAAAAGGGGCCAGTTCTTCGAGCGATAGATTGAAGCCGACATCGCGGTAGAAATCGCGATACGCGGGATCGCCAGGGTAACCTTGGTCCGCGCTCCAAACCTGGCGGCTGGCGTGAACACTGCGGGCGAACGCCGCCGGCCCCGCTTTCGTAAAACATGGCGCGAAACTTCCGCGTCGTGCTGGCGGCAGTGCCTGCTCGAGCGCATGGGCATCGACGATGAACCAGCGGATGTTTTCCGCCTGCAACAATTTTGCGATGCCGGTCGAGTAAGCACACTCCGGCAGCCAAAAGCCGGACGGTTCTCCGCCAAACGTTTCGCGAAACTGATCACACCCGATGGCGATTTGCGCATGCGCAGCCCCCGGCGATTGCTGCAGAATCGGAAGAATCGCGTGCGTCGCTGCACTAGCCGTTATTTCCACAGCGCCGGTTCCACGAAGTTGCCGAAAAACGCCGAGCAGATCGCAATTCCATTCTTCAGCAAAGGTTCGCCGCGTTTCCGCAAAAAAATCGCGATAAAACTCCGAAAGGGCGAACACCCTTTTGTCAGCCTGGTTGCGATCGCATTCGCGCTCAAGCAATCCACCAAGGCGGTCGAGATGCCGGAGATAACGATCGCACAGAAGCGGATCGCTCAACATTGCGCACAACGTGGGCGATACCGACAGAGTGATTTGGAAGCGAATGCCCCGCCGAAGCAGTCGCTGCATCATTTGCAGCAGTGGTACGTAGCTCTCGCTGATCGCCTCGAAAAGCCAGTTTTCTTCGTGAAAAGACTCGTGCTCTGGATGGCGTACGAATGGAAGGTGCGCGTGGAGGACGAGGGCGAGCGAGCCCATCATCGCGTCATTCCGAGCCGAGCGAAGCGAAGCCGATGAATCCCGGAGCGTTGCCGTGAAGGTTTCATCGAGGGATCCCTCGGTCCGATCCGGACTGCCGTTTTCGCTCGGGATGAGTAGCTATAATGTCCGGCAGAAATCCTGGAAGCGATCGAGGCCTTTCTTAATTATATCGATGCTGGTGGCGTAACTGAGCCGCACGGTACGATCGTCCCCGAAGGCAGCGCCGGGCACGACTGCAACGTTTGCCTTACTTAATAGGCGATCGGCAAAATTTTGGGATGTAAGCCCAAGCTGGCTGATGTTTACCAGCACGTAGAAGGCACCCTGCGGTTTGACCGCAGTCACGTTCGGAATTTTGGAGATGCGATCAAACATGTAGTTGCGACGCATATCGAATTCATCGCGCATGTCGGTGATCGGCTGTTGATCGCCTTTGAGCGCGGCCAGCGCTCCCTTTTGCGCAAACGAACACGGGTTCGCGGTGCTGTGGCTCTGAATAGAATCGACCGCTTTGGCCACCGCTTCCGGCGCAGCCAGATAACCAAGTCTCCACCCAGTCATCGCGTAGGATTTGCTGAAACCATTGACCGTCAATGTGAGATCGTAAGCTTCTTTGGAGAGCGACGCGATGCTGACGTGTTTGGCGTCGTCGTAAACCAGCTTCTCGTAAATTTCGTCTGACAAAATGTAAATGTCTTCCCCCGCCGCGATATCGACCAGCGCTTCCAATTCTTCGCGGGTATAAACCGAACCGCTCGGATTTCCCGGTGAATTCAAAATCAGCATTTTGGTTCGCGGCGTCATCGCGTTTTCAAAGTCTTCGGGGCGAATCTTCCAGCCGTTGCGCTCGCTCGTCGGAATGATGACCGCCTCCGCGCCGGACAACCGCACCATATCGGGATAGCTAACCCAGTACGGTGCCGGGATAATGACTTCATCGCCCGGCTGACAGGTTGCGAGAATTGCATTGTAACAGGCGTGCTTGGCGCCGTTGCTGACAATAATTTGGGTCGCCTTGTAGTTGACTCCGTTGTCGGCCGCCAGTTTCTCTGCAATTGCCTGGCGCAATTCCGGAATACCAGAGCTCGGTGTGTATTTGGTGAATCCGCTTTGCAACGCGGCAATCGCGGCCTGCTTGATGTGATCGGGGGTGTCGAAGTCCGGTTCGCCGGCACCAAATCCACAGACATCGATTCCCTCCGCTTTCATCGCCTTGGCTTTGGCGTCGATGCTGAGAGTGAGAGACGGAGTGAGTTGAGCGGCGCGGCCTGAGATTTCCATTGGAGTAGTACTCATAGTTTATTATTTCGAGCGGTAAAAGTCTTCAATCAGTGGCTTCAAATTGTTTTCCTCAACCCGGACGATTTTCATTTCACGCCGCGCGTTCTCGATCGAGTCGGAAGCGTGCGCTGCGTTGATCATGATGGTTTGGCCGAATTCCTTTCGAATCGAGCCTGGCGGCGCCTTGCTCGGATCGGTCGGGCCCAGCACTTCGCGAATTTTCTGCACTGCGTCCTCTCCTTGATACACGAGCGCAATGCATTTTTCCGTGCCGGACTCGTTCTTTTGTTCGTCGGCGGTCTCGCTCGGCCGCCCGCCGGACATGAATCCCACGATGTCCTCCCACGCCTCCCGGCCCTTTTCAATTCCGAGCTTCTCCTGCAACACGCCCAACACCGGACCATAAAAGGATTCTGCCTGCGCCACACTCATCCGGTGAACTTTGAATCCGATGATGTAAAGGCCCGTGCGTGAAAAAACTTCGATCACACCGCCCGGGCGCAAATTTGGATACTTGAAATTATCCGGTTTGATCAGGACCAATGTCTTTTCAACGTTCGCGCCTGGGCGATGGTCGATCACGTTTTCCAGAATTCCGCCGTCCCGATCTGAAAATTCGGCCCACAGTTTTAAGTCTTGCTCAACCTGCTCGGGGTGAATGGCTGTCAGCACTGCCGGTTCAAAATAAATTACCTTGCCGCTCTCATCTGCGATGTAATCTCCAAACGTATCGCGAATCGTTTCGCCGCTCGTTCGTTCATTTACAATGTGGCCGACGGTGTGATGAACCTTGGCCACCGCATCTTCGCCGCGAAAAACGAGAAGAAGCACACGCGGCTGCTGTCCATTGACCATGCCAGTGAAATTGCGCCGCACGTATTCCCTAATCAGCTCTTGCGTCGCGCGGTGTCGCGGTTGCGTTTCGGTGACAATTGTCTCGACGTAGCGGTTTACCAGTTCGGCGCTGGGCGCAAACATTCGCCCGGCCGCAACATCGAGTCCCGTGCGTGAAATCAGCCGGGCCACGATTCCGCCGGTGCGCGATTTGCGCATCGAATACGGCGTGACGATGGCGTAGGAAAGTTCCTCCATAAATCTCCCCGGCGGCTCTGATTAAACCGCCTAAAATGCAGGAGGAATCGAAGTCGCCTGAGCCGAAGAAAATGCGGGTTGGAACATGCCGCGTCAACCGCGTTTTTCGTACCCGTTGCCCCCACCGTCACGCTTGTCATCCTGAGCCGCGTAGACGGTGAAGGATCCCGCACCCGCGGTGTACGTCACGCAATCTAGACTGTGTGATCAACGGGTGTTTGCGAGGTTCCTCGCTTGCGCTCGGGATGACACAATGGTTCGCCTCGCCAAGATCGCGAGCCATTTCCCGCGACGTCGCGTCTCCACCACGTCGATTCGATTTATCTTTAGCGTGCAAACCAACCGATGCTGTTGTTCCCGCAAAACACCGGACAGAATCAACCACTCCGCACATTTCAGTTTTGGCAAGATCTCGATCAGCAATTCGCTGAAGAGATTTGCTGTAATGATGTCGATCCTCGCTGGAAATTTCCATTGCCGGACATCCGCGACTCGGAAATCGACCGGTTCGATCTTGTTTCGCCGCGCGTTTTCTTTCGCCGTCGCGATTGCGATCGGATCGTGATCGATCGCAATTATCCGCTTCGCTCCGAAGCGTGCCGCTGCCAATGCCAGAATTCCCGATCCCGTCCCCAGATCGAGCAGCAAAAATTCCTTGTCTGGCACGCGCCCGCGCGTGCCGCATTGCGCGCCTCGCTCAAGGCTCTTCCGAGTCAAGCTCTCCAGCATTCGCAACGACATCGCCGTCGTCATGTGCTCGCCCGTCCCAAACGCCGCTCCCGCGGGAATCACGAGCGTCCTCTTCATTCTCCTGCTCGCGGTGGAAGAGACGATAACCAGCCGTTTCCCTATCTTCAGAGGCTTGGGTTTTTGCCCACGCAAAAATTTCCGCAGCCAATTGCGCGGCAATTTCTCGATTATTCCACCAAATCGCCTCCGAATCTTCTCCAGCTCAGAGCAGTTCGGACTCGCAACTTCCGCGATCGTATTCCTATGTCCCGGTTTGGAAACAATTGCGAGCCGCCGGCCCGCAATTTCATGCAATGCCACCTCGTTGGCAGCGAGCCAGCCCGCGCCGGCCCGCTTTCGCCAAACGAACATCAACCCAATCCCAGAAAATTATTTCTTTTCCGTTCCTTCGGCTTTCTGCTTCACCGCCATTTTTTGCGCTAATCCGGCGGCATATTTCTTGTACTGATCGCTATCGACCGTGAACGTTCCCAACATGTAATTCGTATCCTTCCAGTCCCAGTTTTGATCGGAATCGGTGTACGTCATCTTTGTCGTCTTACCCTGTACATACTGGTGATGAATCGGATCTGCCCCCGGTGGATTAGTGATTTTGGAGGAACCGCCCAGACCGCCTTCGACCAAATGTCCGGTGAATGTTGCTACGGTCCCAATAGTAATGATGTGATCTTTGCCTTCGATCTTCCGGGTAATCGGAACATACGCGGTCTTGAAATTAGCCGACCCATTATTCGACGGCAGCACGACGGCCGCGATTGCCTCCAGCGCCTTGCGCTGCTCGGGATTCGCTTTTTCGTCAATGTAGTTGGTGGAAAATTTCCATTTTCCGAACGAATCCATCATCGTCTGGTCCTCCGGGCTCTCCGCGTAGTTGGCGATGGCAAGTCCGTCGAGTTTCACATTTCCATAATTGCCTTTTTGAATAAAAAGCACCTGGTTCCCCCCACATGTCATTCGGGTCGGTTTGGAATCGAACCAGCACGGGCAAGCGGCATTACAGGAGCACGCCTCCTCGAGCTGACCGGTAATTTTCCACTTTGTTGCCTTTTCCTCCTTCGACGCGCTGAACGCCGGCGGGATTGTCATTACTGCGGCTAGGAACGCGAGGAGAACTGTCTTCATGCAAAAAGTCTAAGGCTCGTTCTCGTTCCGCTACAAGTGTAAAAATTCATCGCTAAATTCTCCCGGCGCGCTACCCTTTCGCCTTCTCAAAATCCCCATGCGCAGCGCCGGCATCCATCACATCACCGCGATGGCGGGAGATCCACAGCTAAATCTCGATTTTTACACCGAGACACTGGGTCTGCGTTTGGTAAAGCGCACCGTCAATTTCGACGACCCGGGCAGTTACCACTTTTATTTCGGTGATAACGTCGGGAATCCTGGAACAATCATTACTTTTTTTCCATGGCCCGGCGCGCGACGAGGCGCCCGCGGGAGCGGACAGGTGACGATCGTAAGCTTCGCGATTCCCAGCAATTCAATCGCATGGTGGAAAAAACGATTGCGGGCGAACCACGTTGTCGCCGAGGAAATCAGTGACCGATTCGAGAACAAGGGACTGCGTTTTCTTGATCCCGATGGGTTGATGCTTGAGCTGATGGAATCGCCCGTCATCCCGAGCGAAGGACGGGTGGATCACACTATTCGCGGCTTCGCTGCACCGACACTCGAGGTAAGACACCTTGAGCGAACGGAAAAGCTGCTCATCGAAATTCTCGGATTCGAGTTTGTAGGGGAAGAAAACAATCGCCGTCGTTTGCGCGGGAGCGGATCAAATGCCGCCGCGGAAGTCGACCTCGTCTCATCCGACGCCGGCTTTGGCCTTGTCGCTGTTGGCACGGTCCATCACATTGCGTTTCGGGTGGCGAATGATGAGGAACAGTTGCGCGCTCGCGAGGCGCTCGTTACGCGCGGCCTCAATGTCACGCCGGTGATCGACCGCCAGTATTTTCATTCGATCTATTTTCGGGAACCGAACGGAATTCTGTTTGAGATCGCGACCGACGGGCCCGGTTTCCTGATTGATGAATCGGCTGACGAATTGGGCGAGTCCCTCAAGCTGCCGCCGATGTATGAATCCGCGCGCAGTGAGATCGAGCGTGTGCTTCCCGCGATTCAATTACAACACCACGCCGCTGCATCATGAGCGATTTCATTTATCGATTTATTCCAGGGAAAGGCGAGCGAACGTTGCTCTTGTTGCATGGTACCGGCGGAAACGAAGCTGATCTGCTTCCGCTCGGATTCGCGATCGCTCCCGATGCTTCGTTGCTCAGCCCGCGTGGAAAAGTCTTGGAAAATGGTGCATCCCGATTTTTTCGGCGACTGGCCGAAGGTGTTTTCGATGAGGAAGATGTTGTCGAGCGTGCCAACGAGCTGGCGGAGTTCGTTTCGAGTGCAGCCCGGAAATATGATTTCGACCTGAACGCGCTGATTATGGTCGGCTATTCCAACGGCGCCAATATTGCCTCGGCCATGCTGCTGCTCGGCGCGCTAAAAGCTCGTGGCGCGATTTTGTTTCGTCCGATGGTGCCGCTCTCGCGTCCGCCACAACATCCGTTGGACGATTGTGAGGTTCTCATCTCCGGCGGGCGTTTTGATCCGATTGCCACGCCGGATCAGGTAAATGCCCTGGTCGATTTATTGCGTGAGCGAAGAGCCCGCGTTGACGTGCGAATGCAGGAGGGCGGCCACGAATTGAACGACCGGGACGTGAAAACAGCGCGAGACTGGCTTGCACCGAGCGCCGTTGCATAGGAAAAAGGAGGTTCGCCTATGCTCGTCGTCATGAATGCCAACACCACCGAGGGTGAGGTCGCCGGAGTCGTCCGCGTGATCGAAGCGCTTGGCTTGCGGGCTCATGTCATGCCCGGGGCCAACCGCACCGCCATTGGCATCACTGGCAACAAGGGCGTCATCAGTTTGCAGCATTTCGAGAATTTGCCGGGCGTGGCCGAAGCCATTCGGGTAACCAAACCGTACAAACTGATCACGCTCGATCTGAAACAGGAGCGCACGATTGTGGATGTCGGCGGCGCCAAGATCGGAAACAGTTCGCTCGCCACGATCGCCGGCCCCTGTGCAATCGAAAGCCGCAAACAGGCCTTTGCCATTGCCGAAGTCGTGAAAGGCGTCGGCGCGAAATTTTTCCGTGGCGGCGCCTTCAAGCCGCGGACTTCGCCCTATGCTTTTGCTGGCCTCGGTGAAGAAGCACTGAAAATTCTGGTCGAAATTCGGGAGAAGTTTGGTCTAAAAATCGTTAGCGAAGCCCTCGACGAGCCAGGGGTCGATTTGGTCGAAAAATATGCTGACATGATTCAGATCGGCGCGCGCAACATGCAAAACTATACGCTTTTACGCCGGGTCGGTCGTTCCAAACTGCCGGTCCTGCTCAAACGCGGGATGGCTGCCACACTGGAAGAATGGCTCCTTGCGGCCGAATATATTATGGCCGAGGGAAATTATCAGGTCGTGTTATGCGAGCGGGGTGTGCGCACCTTTGCCCAACACACCCGCAACACCCTCGATCTCGCCGCCGTTCCAGCCGTGCGGCGTATCTCACATTTGCCCATCATCATCGATGCCTCGCACGGCACCGGAAAAAATTACATGGTCACACCGCTCGCCCGCGCCGGTGTTGCGGTCGGGGCCGATGGCTTGATGATCGAAGTGCACTGCAAACCGGAGGAAGCGCTTTCCGACGGTGCGCAAGCGCTCACGCTCGACGAGTTTGAGCAAATGGCGAAAGAAGTGCGGGCGATTCACGACGTGATCGCGTGAGCCGAGGAGCGGCGCGCCTCTCGCACGGTGTCATCCTCAGCCGCGTAGACAACGCCAGTCCAGCTCGGACCGAAGGATCTCACCTACTCGCGGTCGGTCACGAATGACTCTATGTGATCAACCACCCCAGGGGCGGTCCCTCGCGTGCGCTTGGGATGATAGATTAAGAAAATTTGCGAGCAACCTTCTGCCTTTCGCAGGTCAACCCCCAAGGAATGGTTGTCTTCGACTATCGACCTAAACAAATCGGCGGTCTTGGGACCGTCGCATCACAACTGCTGCAATCGCAAAAAGTTCGCCAGTAATTTCCTCCCTTCTTCCGTTAGAATCGATTCCGGATGAAACTGCACACCGTGAATCGGAAGTCCGCGATGCTGTAATCCCATAATTTCCCCATCATCGGATTCGGCGGTGATCGTAAGCGACTGCGGAAGTGTTTCGCGCTTGACCACCAGCGAATGATAACGCGTCGCTTCAAAGGGTTTTGCCAGATTTTCAAAAACACCGGTCCCTTTGTGCGAAATCGCAGAGGTTTTCCCATGCATCAGTTTCGGCGCCCGCACAATCTCGCCGCCGAAGACTTCTCCAATGCATTGGTGACCGAGACAAACGCCGAGCAGCGGAATTTGGGCGCCAAAGTCGCGAATGACATCGCAACTGATTCCTGCGTCGCGCGGCCGGCCGGGTCCGGGGGAAATGCAAATCCGTGCAGGGCGCAAAGTTTGAATGTCCGCCAGCGTGACTTCGTCGTTGCGTTTCACCACAACGTCTGCGCCGAGCTCACCGAAAATCTGCGCCAGGTTATAAGTGAATGAATCGTAGTTATCGATCAGCAACACTTTCAACTCGTCAGCTCCTTCGCCCGCTCAATTGCTGTCAGGACTGCCATCGCCTTACGCTCCGTTTCTTCGCGTTCTCTAACGGGATCCGAATCGGCCACAATGCCAGCGCCAGCCTGCACGTACGCCTTTCCATTTTTCAAAACCAAAGAACGCAACGCGATGCAGCTATCACAATTCCCATCAAAACCGAACCAGCCGACCGCCCCGGCATAAAATCCGCGGCGCGTTTTTTCCAGTTCGGCAATGATTTGCATGGCACGAATTTTCGGGGCACCCGACACGGTACCCGCGGGAAAAGTGGCGCGAAAGGCATCAAACGCACTCAAACCATCACGCAGGCGCGCCTCAACATGCGAGACAATGTGCATGACGTGACTGTAGCGCTCGATCGTCATTTGCTCGGTCACACGCACACTTCCGATTTCAGCGACCCGGCCGAGATCGTTGCGCGCGAGATCGATTAACATGACGTGCTCGGCGCGCTCTTTCGGGTCAGCGAGCAACTCGCGCGCATTTCTTTCATCAGAAATTGCGTCGTCGCCGCGGGGACGGGTTCCGGCAATCGGCCGCAGTTCGGCAACGCGACCGCGCACTCGCACGTGTAATTCAGGTGAACTACCCAGTGCGTAAAACTCGCCACCAAAATTCAGAAAAAACATGTATGGCGACGGGTTACCGAAACGGAGACAGCGATATAGATCGAGCGGGTCCCCTGAAAATGCCGACTCGAATCGTTGCGAGAGCACGACCTGAAAAATATCGCCGTCGGCGATGTATTCCTTTGCGCGCAAGGCCATTTGCTCGAAATCGTTAGTATTGGTCTGAATCGACGGTCGCAAACGGCCGCTCATGGGACCTGCTGCTATCGGTTGCAATCGCGAAGGTGCCGCGAGCCTATCGAGAATGATTTCGATATGTTTGCACGCGGCGTGGTATCCATCGTCGGCCTTTCCTTTTCGAGTGTCGGCAAATGCGATCACACGCATGGTGCGAAAGCGATGATCAAAAACAAGTAGCGCAGATGCGATCATGAACAGCATTTCCGGCAGCTTTAGATCGTCGCGCAAATGAATCGTCGCTTTGGGTTCGAAAAATCGGATCACGTCGTAACCGACGAAGCCGACCACGCCGCCTTGGAAATGCGGTATGTCAGCGCGCGGAACAAGGCGGAATTCAGCCAGAATTTTTTGCAGGTCGGCGAGGGGATCAGAAGTGCTGTATTTGGATGCGTTGCCGTTTTTCTGGCGGATCGTTAGCTCGCCGTTGCGCTGGCTAACGATCAATAGTGGATCGATACCAATAAAAGAAAAGCGGCCCGATTCTTCATTGCGCTCGGCTGATTCGAAGAGGAACGAAAAGCCATCGCGACCGATTTTTTGGAATGCTCCGACCGGCGTCTCGACATCGCTGACGATCTCGGCAACGACGGGGACTAAATTTCCACGTTCTGCAAGCCGGCGAAATTCTTCGAGGGAGGGGCGCAACATAAGAGCAGTGGAGTAATGGAGTATTGGAGTGTTGGAGTGGTGTCGCTACGAAAATTGTTGTGTAGCCATGGCGCCTTCCTTTGTAGCCGCTTCGCTGTGCGAAGCGTCGCGTCGCCGCCAGGGCGACGACTCCAGGAAAAATCTTGCGCAAGCGAACCGGCGAGCGATTATTTGAACCCACTTTTGTGCGGGTGTAGCTCAGTGGTAGAGCACCTCCTTGCCAAGGAGGACGTCGCGAGTTCGAGTCTCGTCACCCGCTCTCTATCTGCAGGTAGAGGCTGTTCACCTGAATCGCCGGAGACGAGTCCAAGCCGGAGCGGCGAGGTCAATCGCCCCTGCCTAGTGCCCGCTCCAACTACGGGGATCGTTACGTCGTTGTCGCTAAGGCCCATATTTGTGCAAATTAGGCCCTTAAATGCCCATTTTCTTGAATCTGAACTCGCTTTTCTCTGCATCTCATAGGCAAATGAAAACGATGAAAGTATTGATTCT
>WNGI01000619.1_pt1 | contig 27118 bp, 26 predicted proteins | sample 5400621 | NCBI WGS metagenome assembly WNGI01 (sample SAMN13153374, study PRJNA577476) | soil metagenome | isolation source: 20 cm soil or saprolite under Garry oak tree replicate 1 | place: USA:California | collected 2016-06-15 | reverse complement strand
AGCAAAAATATCTTTTATCATCCATTCGTCGCTGTCATGTTTGGGACTGGGGCCAGGCCATGCGAGATAATTGCCTTAAGGTGGGGCGACGTGGATTTTAAGTCAGGCACGCTATCAATCACCAAGTCTTATTATATGGATGAGGACGGCCCGACCAAAACGGCGGCTAGTGAACGGGTGATTGCTTTAGGAAAGCCTGTTATCGCGGTGCTAAGGGCCATTAACCCCTTACACGTCACCGAGACTGATCATGTACTCAAAAATCATGACGGACGGCCTATAAACGAAGATAAATGGCGAAAGAAGCATTGGTATAGAGCGCTGAGAGTTTCCCAGATTAGACCGCGAAAGTTTTATGCGACGCGGCATACTTTCATATCTATCGGATTGTCACAGGGCCTTAACATAAAGTGGCTGGCGGAGTATTGCGGAACGTCCGTCGCCATGATCGAGAAACACTACGGACGATACATCAAGAGTGATTCGATGGAGCAATTAGAGCGCATGTTCGGAGCAAAAACCGAAACCTTTTCCGAAACCCTACGCGAGGGAACCGACTATATAGAGACTGAAGTGATTGAAGATATTGTAAACGAAGATGAAAATAGAAGTGAGAAATGGTCGGGGCGAGTGGATTTGAACCACCGACTTCACGGTCCCGAACCGTGCGCTCTACCAAGCTGAGCCACGCCCCGACCTCGCCAAACTAACACACCGAAACGAGAAAACAACAGGAGGCCGCGCTGGCGCGGCATTCCAGATTGCTAATTTCATATTGCGAACTTGGATTCCGTAGACTACCTATGCCTGTGCTACGGCTTGGCGCATCTGGCGAATAGTTTGGGCGTAATCGGGTGTCTTGAAGATTCCCGAGCCTGATACGATGACTTCACCGCCGGCGTTGACGACGCGGGCGATGTTGTCCGTTTTAACGCCGCCGTCGACTTCGACTAGAATCGGCGATTTAAGTTGGTCAATCCATTTTCTGACTTCGGTGATCTTTGGCAGCACGTCCGGGATAAAAGCCTGGCCACCGAAACCGGGAAACACGGTCATCAGGAGCACCATGTCAATGTCGGGGAAGCAGGCTTCGACTTTTTTCAACGGCACGTCGGGATTCACAGCGATGGAAGCCTTGGCGCCGAGTTCGCGGATTTTATTCAGCGTCATATTAGGATTTGGACAAGTGTCGGGATGAATCGAGATCCAGTCCGCGCCGGCTTTGATAAATTCCGGCGCATACTTGTCGGGATCGGTGATCATCAAGTGAACGTCCACGGGAATTTTCGTCACCTTGCGCACCCATTCCACCACCACCGGACCGATGGTGATGTTGGGCACGAAATGGCCGTCCATCACGTCGACGTGCAGCCAATCGGCTCCGGCCGATTCGACGGCTTCGATCTCGTCTTTCAGCCGGCTAAAGTCCGCGGAAAGAATCGACGGTGCAATTTTCAATTCGCCCATTCAAGAAACCTTTCGCATGCGCGCGGCAAAAAAGCCGTCGGCATTGTCGCGATGCGGCAGCGCCTCGAAATAGTTTTCTCGGACCATAGGCTGCGCATCAGTTGGAAGATAACGCGCGGCATCTTGCAACTCAAACTCGGCATGCCGGGCCAGAAATCGCTCCACGTTCCGTGCATTTTCCTCACGGGTAAGCGTGCAGGTCGCGTAAACCAAAACACCGCCGGGTTTCACATAATGTGCGACCTGGTCGAGGATCTTTGACTGTAGACAGCTCAGCCGTTCAATGTCACGCTCGCCGCGCTGCCATTTAATTTCAGGATGAGAGCGTAACGTGCCGAGACCGCTACACGGCGCGTCGACTAACACGCGATCGTAGGGAGCACGGCCGAAAGCGGATAATTCTCGAGTGGCGTCCGCGCGCTGAGCACGCAACGAAGTAACCCCAAGGCGGGCGGCGTTTTCGCATATTTTTTCAATTCCACGGGCCGAGGTGTCGATGGCGACGACCTCGCCTTGGTCCCGCATCAGCTCGGCGATGTGCGTGCTCTTACCGCCGGGCGCGGCGCAGGCGTCGAGGATGCGCTCGCCCACTCGGGGCGAAAGCAAGAATGCGACGAGCTGAGACGACTCGCCCTGAACTTGAAAAAGTCCCTCGGCAAATCCCGGCAGATTTTCCACCGCGCCGCCCGATTGCACGCAGATCCCCTGCGGTGAGCGCCGGGTTGCGATGGCGTTGATCCCGGCCTCGGAGAAACGTTGCAATACTTCGTCTCTGATACGCTTGAGGGAATTCACTCGGAGCACTAGCGGTGCCTTCTCGTTATTGGCGCGCATCAATTCCTTTGCCGCCTCGACACCGAAGTCTTTACACCAGCGCTGCACCAGCCATTCGGGATGAGAATACTCGATCACGATTGATTGGATTGATTGATCGGCCGGCATCGGTGTGTCGCTCTGATGTTCCATTCTAAGAAAACTGCGCAGAACACCGTTGACAAATCCGGCTTTTTTTCTACCGCCGTAGGACTTGGCTAACTCCACGGCTTCGTTGACCGCCGCGTAATCGGGAATTCGGTCGAGAAAAATCAGCTGGTAGCAAGTGAGGCGGAGCAAGTTTCGGATCAGAGGATCGCTCTTGAGCAGGGGCTGGCGCAGATGCGGGGTCAACCGTGCGTCGATCTTGCCGCGCCAGCGAAGGGTGCCATAAACGAGCTCGGTGAGAAGAGCGCGGTCGCGTTCGTTCAGAGATTCCGCTTTCAGCGCTTGATCGAGTAGGACATCGGCATAAGCTTTTCGGCTATCGACTTTTTCCAGGATCTCGGCGCCGAGAAGGCGAACACTCGCTGGTTCAGCCGATCCGCTCACCGGCTTTGATCCTTGCGCCTCGAATAAATTCCGCGGCCGAAAGTCGCTTCTTGTTTTCCAATTGGACCTCTTCCAAGCCAATGACGCCAGCGGACGTCGTCACCCAAAACCCACCGCTGTCGGCGCGGATGATTTCGCCGGGATTTCCCTTCGCGTCAGTGGCAATGATCTTAGCGCGGTGCACTTTGAGCAATTTGCCGTTGGTGTGAGTAAAACTACCCGGCCACGGATCAAGACCGCGCACGCGCCGTTCGATTTCAATCGCGGCGCGTTGCCAATCGATCAGCCCGTCTTCTTTCTTTAACATCGGGGCAAGCGTTGCCTGGGATTCGTCCTGTTCGGTGGGCGTGAGCGATCCTTCTTTGAGTCTGCGAATCGTTTCCACGAGCAGCCGGGTGCCGATCGGCGTGAGCTTGGCCTGGAGCGAACCGGTGGTTTCATCGGCAGCCAATCTGATCGCTTCCTGCAGATAGATCGCCCCGGCGTCCATTTTTTCGACGAGCTGCATCGTCGTCACCCCGCCTTCGGTCTCGCCGTTGATGATCGTCCAGGCGGCCGGCGCAGCGCCGCGGTATTTGGGCAGAAGCGAGTAATGCACGTTGAGGCAGCCGTGCGGCGCCAACTCAAGAATTGTCTTCGGCAGAATTCTGCCGTAGGCAACGACGACGATAATTTGTGGCTGCCAACTGCGCAGAGCGTCGAAAAATTCGGGGGTTCTGATTTTTTCTGGCGCGAGCGTGGGAATGCCGCGCGCTTCGGCCACCTTGCGCACGGGTGAAGGCGATTTCGTTTGTCCTCTACCGGACGGACGATCCGGCTGGGTGACAACGCCGACGACGGGGTCGGATCCCGCCAAAAGACCTTCTAAAGTAGTGGCGGCGATCTCGGGAGTTCCCATGAATACGATCGGCCAACTGGTGGACATTGGGCATCCGCTGCGCTTTGAGAATCTCGCTTTGCTTGAGGGCGTGGGTTGGCGCTAGATCATGACCCGCGAACTTTCTTGGGGTGGTTCGATGCCGCTCCTGAGCATTTTCTTTCGCCGGCGAGTGTAGAGATCTCGCTTTAAACGGCTGATCCGATCGATGAAAAGTTTGCCGTCGAGGTGATCGATTTCGTGTTGCAGGGCGACGGCGAGAAGTCCTTCGGCCTCAATCTTCAGTTCTTTTTCGTTTTCATCCAGGGCGACGACTTCGACTTGCGCCGCCCGACGCACTTCGGCGGTGAAGTCGACGACACTGAGGCAGCCTTCTTCCCAGGTGATTTCTCCTTCGGCGCGGGTGATCGCCGGATTGATGAGCTTGTAGACCTGCTTGCGCGGATGCTCATGATCGTCATCCATGACTACGATGCGCTGCGCCGCGCCCACCTGGGGCGCGGCGAGGCCGACTCCGGGCGCCGCATACATGGTATCGAGCATGTCGTTGATGAGTTGTGCCGTCGTTGCCGTGATATTCTTGACCGGCGCGGCGATCTTGTGAAGCAAGGGGTCGGGATATTTGAGGATTTCTAAAATCGCCATCGTGATGAAAAATTCATAACATACTGTAGGGATCGACATCAATGTGGAGACGGACGCTACGCGAGGCGCGAAACTGTTCGGTCGCGCGTCGCGCCAATTGCAACACTGTCGCACTTTGCTTGCCTCTAAGAAGAATTTGCCAGCGATAGCGGTTGCGCAGTTTTTCGATGGGCGCGGCGGCCGGTCCGAGAATTTCGACAGGCTCGTGAGGTTTAAACTCGCCGGCCTGAAATTCTCGTAATTGGCCGGCTAACGATTGCGCTTTTTTCTCCACCTCCGCCAGCTTCGGACCATCGAGGCGCAGGTTCACCAGCCGGCTATAAGGCGGATAATTGAGCGCGCGCCGAAACTCAGTTTCGGCCGCGAAAAAACCTTTGTAATCGTGGGCCGCCAGATATTGAATCGCGTAGTGATCGGGCGCATAGGTTTGCACGATAACCCGCCCGGGATTATCGCCCCGTCCCGAGCGTCCGGCGACTTGACTCAAAAGCTGAAAAGTTCGTTCGGCGGCGCGAAAGTCCGGCAAATTCAACGACAGATCGGCGAGCAGCGCGCCCACCAGGGTTACGCCGAAAACGTCGTGGCCTTTAGTCACCATTTGCGTGCCCACGAGGAGGTCGATCTCGCCTCTTTCCCACCGGCGAATCAGTTCCTCATGGGAACCTCGACGGCTCGTGGTGTCTCGATCCATGCGCGCTATCCGGGCGTTTGGCACAAACGCTTGAAGCGCTTTTTCAATCCGTTCGGTGCCGCTGCCCACGGTCGCGAGGGTTGGATGGGTACACTCGGGACAAACATCGATCGCCGGGTGACGATAATCGCAGTGATGGCAGGACATTCTCTTTAACTTGAGGTGTAACGTGAGTGTCACGCTGCAGTACGGACAGCGCCAAACAAAACCGCACGTCGTGCATTGAAGAAAATTGGCATAGCCGCGGCGGTTTAAAAAAATCAATGTTTGGTGTCCGCGCTCGAGATTTTCTTTGAGCGCGTTTGCCAGAACGTTCGAGATGAGCTGCCGGTCGGAATCCCGACGGTCCGTCGGCGCCGTTGATTTTCCCGGGTCTGAGTTTGCCTCGGGCGCGCGCGTCTGCGTCCGAAGGTCGATGGCCTCGATGGCCGGTAACGGGCGCCGCTCCACTCGTCGGGTGATTTCCAGCAGCTGATAACGGCCTTGACGGCAATTTTCATAACTCTCCAGCGCCGGCGTCGCCGAGCCCAAAATAACCGGACAGTTAAGAAATTTGCCGCGAACCACCGCGACGTCGCGGCCGTTGTAGTGCAAGCCTTCTTCCTGTTTGTACGACGGATCATGCTCTTCATCGACGACGATGAGCCCGAGATCGGGAATCGGCGCGAAGACTGCCGAACGCGCGCCGACCACGACATCCACCGCGCCGCGAGCGATTTCACGCCACTCGGCCCAACGCTCGGCAGCCGTCAGAGCGCTGTGAAGCAGACCGACTTTATTGGGGAACCGGGCGTTCAGGCGGTCCAAAAGCTGTGGGGTTAAAGATATTTCCGGGATGAGCACGAGGCTTCTACGCCCCAGCTTTTTAATCCGCTCCATGGCGCGGATATAGACTTCGGTCTTGCCGCTGCCGGTCACGCCGTGCAGCAAGAACGTTTCGAAGCCGCCGGCGCTGATCCGACTCTCGATCGCGCGCAGCGCCGATTGCTGCTCGGCGGTTAAACTAAATAGAGTCGGAGTGCCGGTGGGGCAGCGGCTTCTGGCAACTAATCCTTCATCCTTTCGGTGTCGTTGCGCCGGCAAATGATTGTCGATCTGAATTGCGCCGAGCGACTCAAGTCGCGCCAAGATGCGGTCAATGCTTTGGCCGGGAAATTTTCCCGCCAATGCCTTGACCGCCATTTTTCCGCTATGCTGACCGAGTGCGTGCAGAACTTTTCGGCACATCTCGTCCTTAAGGCTCGATTTTGCTTCCTTGAGTATGACAGTTCTCTGGCTCTGGCGACGCGAATTTGGTGGCAGCATGGCGCCGATCACCTCGCCAAGGGGCGCCAGATAGTACTGGGACGTCCATTTGGCGAGCTTGAGGAGATGACGATCGAAGAACGGTTTGTCATCGAGCAAATCGATGATCGGCTTTGTCTGCGCTAACTGGCTTCCGACGACGAGGTCTAGAACAACCCCTGTGACTGTGCGCTGTTGCAGCGGGATGAGGACTCTGATGCCGGGGGCGATTCGGTCACTGACGGCTTCCGGGATGCTATAAATGAGCGGTTCTTTGAGTGGGCCAGGCACAACGACGCGCGCGAATTTTTGTGCCAGCATCATCTTGCACTTGTATCCACCGACCCTGGTAAAAGCAACACGGGATAAATTCACCCCTGACGAACTTTTTTGTTCAATTCTGTCAAGTATGCGATGGCGATTTCTGCATCAGAAATCGTCCACGTTTTCCGACATAACAGATAATATAAGCGAAAGGAGCTGCTGATAGGTTTGGAGCGCACTGGCAACTAGTTTGCTTTAATTAGCGCGACGAGTTCGCATAATTATCTATAATTATAGGGAATTTAGTTAACTTGGAGTGCTGTTTTGATTAGAAAATCGACACCTTACGCACTTCTGGGTCGTGGCGATGGGACGAGCTGCATGGATCAACAGAACAACGTCAAGAAGATGCGCGAAGCCAAAATGTTGAGCAAGACGGAGCTTGCGCGCCTGGCGGGTATCTCACCACTCACCCTCGATCGCATTGAGAAAGGCAAGGATTGCCGCATGGCGACCAAGCGAAAGATCCTGTTGGCCCTCGGCCTCACCATCGAACAAAAGCAAACCCTGTTTAAGCAATAAATCATGCTGTCGATCTGGAAAAACTTTAACTTGGGATTTTTGAATCCGATGGGCGCAAAGGACGGTTATGTCGCGCTAGACATCGGCTCGAGTTCCATCAAGATGGTCGAAGCGGCCATCGACAAGAACGGCTACCGCGTTCTTAACCTGGGTATTCTGCCGTTGCCCGAACATGCGATCCAGAACAACATGGTCGTGGACGCCAAACCCGTGGTCGAAACGATCCGCAAATTAATCGATGAAAACGGCGTTAAGTCAAAGCAGGTCATCTCGGCGGTGCCTGGGCGCGCAGTGATCATGAAAAAAGTGCAGATGCCCAAGCAGGAACCTGGGGAATTGGAAGCGAATATCGAATTTGAGGCGCAGAACGTTATCCCGGAGAATTTGGAAAACGTCAATCTTGACCATCAGGTGCTGCAAGAAACGGATAACGGCAACAAAATGGACGTTCTATTGGTCGCGGTCAAAAAAGAAATCGTCAACAGTTACGCAGAGGCCATCGAAGAGGCGGGATTGGCACCCATGGTGATGGACGTCGATTATTTCGCGCTGGAAAATATGTATGAAGCCAACTACGGCGCCGAAGCCGAAAACGGTGTGGTTGGCATCATCCACATCGGCGCGCAGTACACCAGCATCACCCTTCTGCAGAAGGGCATTTCTACGTTCACCGGCGATCTATCGCTCGGTGGGGCTTATTTTACCGATAGCCTTGCCAGACAGCTTGGCGTTGCCGTGGAAGCGGCCGAGACGTTTAAGACGACGGGTCTATTGGACGGCAAGAAAGGTTTGGATCTCGAAGCGACGCTAAAGCCGACCGCCGAAGAATTGGCCGAGGAGGTCAGGAGAACCGTGAGCCTGTACGGCGCGGTGCCTTCTGAGGACGGCGACGGTCTCAAGATGATTTATTTGAGCGGCGGCGGCGCTAAGCTTGCCGGCCTGCGCGTTTTGCTCGAAGAGCGCATGGCCGTGCCGGTTCGCTTGAGCGAGCCGTTTCGCGGCTTCAACGTCAATAAGAACATCGACCGCGATTATCTTGTTCAATCGGCGCCCTATTTCGCCGTCGGCGCCGGGCTTTCGATTCGCAGGCCCGGGGATCGATAAATGATTCGCATTAATCTGTTGCCGGTCAAAGCGCTGCAGGCCGAAGTCACGCGGCGCCGGGAGATCACCTTTGGCGCGGTGGTATTGGGCTCCGTCATCATTCTGTTGGGCGGGATGCATGGCTATCAATTTAATCGGCTTTCTAACCTGGAGACTGAGCTTGAGACGCTGCGGGCGGAGCTCCAAGCGCTCAATGTCAAAGTGAAGGAAGTTGGAGATCTTCAAATCAAGATCAAAGATCTACGGAGCAAGAACAAAATCATCGAAGATCTTGATCGAAAAAAGACCGGACCCGTGCTGGTGATGGAAAGTCTCTCAAGCTCGACTCCGAGTAGCCTTTGGCTAACGGACCTTAAGGAAACGGCCGGCGACGTGACGATGAGCGGACTTGCAATCGATAACCAGACCATCGCCGATTTTATGAAGGCGATGGCGAGTTCAAAGTACTTCAACAACGTAGAACTCGTCGAAACCACGCAGGGAGCGGGCGCGTCTTCATCGTTAAAGAAGTTTTCGCTGAAGACCAAGATTGTGTATCGGCCGCCTGAAGCCGCACCTCTCGGTGCTAAAAGCAATTTGCCAACGCCGCCGAAAAAAGAGGAGAAGAAGCGTTGAACCAGATACTCGACGCTATTCTGGAGCGCTCGAAGGCGCAAAAACTCGCCATCCTCGGCGTCACGGTCGTCCTGATCGCGGCACTCTATTACAGTTTTCTATATAGCCCGCGGGCCGAGGAAATCGCGAAGCTGGCCGACAGCGTTGAAATTGCTCACAACGAACGGTCGGTGAAAACCCAAAAGGCGTCAAACTTGGCGCGCCTGCGCAAGGATCTAGCGCAGCTCGATGCGCAGCTGAAAAAAGCGGTCGCGCAGCTTCCCGAAAAAAAAGAAATCCCTGACCTCCTCACGACTATCTCGACGAAAGCGCAGCAATCCGGCTTGGATATTGTTCTGTTTCGTCCCCGAGCGGAAACCTTTCAGGAGTTTTACGCCGAAATCCCAGTGGACATCACCGTGAAGGGCAATTTTCGCAACACCGTCAGTTTTTTTGACGAAGTCGGGCGTCTTAACCGCCTGGTCAACATCGACAATATCGGGTTTAAGAATCCAACGGTGAGCGGCGACAACGTGGTCTTAGAAACGACCAGCGTCGCGACCGCCTTTCGCTTTCTCGATGAAGCTGAGCGAAAAAAAATCGCTGAGGAAAAAGCGAAGGCCGCAAAAACCAAGAAATAGCCGGACACAATGAGTTTACCCAAGACCATTAAATATGCGCTGACCCTAGGCATTGGGCTTCTAGCCGCCGCTACTTTCTCCGCTGAGGAGCCAAGCCGCACGCCGTCAGAGAAAATGAAGGAAGCCGTCGACAAATTCAACAAGGCGCCGGCGACGATCGGGCAATCACTGCAAGGATTGAAAGACGCGGCAACCGCCAAGCTAAAGCAAACTCTCGGCGGCAGCACGAAACCAGTTGCCAACGGCGAGCCTGCGGACCTAATCGTGCCGCAGAAGACTTCCGAAACGCCGGCTTCAACGCGCGCCGTGAAAGAAGGCGACCGCGATCCGTTTCGATCGCCGCTGATGCCGAAGAAAATCAATACCAGTGTGCGGGAGAATCTCTCGCCGCTCGAACGCGTCGATTTAGGACAGCTCAAAATAGTCGGGATCGTCTGGAGCATCAAAGAACCGAGAGCGATGATCGAGGATACGGCCGGGCTCGGCTACGTCGTAAGGGTTGGCACTCCGATCGGAAACAACGACGGCACGGTGAAAGCGATTCAGCGCGATCAGATCATCGTTGAAGAATATTTTGCCGACGCTTACGGCGCGCGAAAAAAGCATGACGTGAGCATGAGACTGTCGACGGAGTAGGGATGATGATAAAAACCAGAAATATCTTTGCACACTGCCGGCCGAGTCTCGCCAGGCCCTTTTCCGGATTGGCTCTATCTTTCGCAGCTCTCGGTATCCTAAGCCTAGTGGGTTGCACAGCAACTAAAGAAACACCCGTGCAATCCAAGGAACAGCCTGTCGCTGCCAAATCTTCATCGGTAAAGCCGCAGAGTTCCGTTGCGCCGAGTCAGAGCCTGCAGGAATTGACCGTACGTGAAGAACGGGGCCAGACCACTTTGTTGGTCAAATTTGCCCAGCCGGTAAACCAGTATCGTCATTTCACGCTTCCACAGCCGGCGCGAATCGTCCTCGATATCCTGGATTCCAGCAATGGAGCGCCCGCGGACGACACCTACAGAATCGATACCACCTGGGTATCGGCACTAAGAATTAACGCAAATGAGAGTAACCTTCGTGTGGTTACCGAAATCGCAGCCGCGGCGGTTCCAGTTTATACGATCTCCCCGGAAAACGGTGGACTAAAGATCGTCGTTGGGGCAGTGGATCCGAACTCGAACGCGAAGCGCAACATCGTCCTCGTTGAAAGCGGCCGCCGGGTCGGTGCGCGTCAAGTTGCGCCGAGCGCCGGCGCCCGATCGCAATCAGGGGTTACGGACGATCGCTCATCGAGCGAGAAGGCTTACACCGGTCAGAAGATCTCGCTCGACTTCAAAGACGCGGATATCAAAAACGTTTTCCGTTTGCTCGCGGAAGTGAGCGGTTTGAACATCATCGTGACCAACGATGTTAATCGGCGCGTAACTGTCCGCCTCGTCGAAGTCCCGTGGGACCAAGCTATGGATTTGATCATCACGACCAATGGACTGGACAAAGAACAGATCGGCAATGTGGTACGTATCTCCACGGCCGGAACTTTGAAGGCGGAGAAAGATGCGCTGGTGGCCGCGAAGAAAGCCAAAGAAGATCTGGATCCGATGCAGACGATCTATTACACCCTCAACTACGCCAAAGCTAAAGATTTGGAAGCGAAGATCAAAGCGCTCATGAGCAAGCGCTCTGACGCCGCACTGGTGGTCGACGACCGCAGCAACACCATTATGGTTCGCGATATCCTGAATTCCGTCGATGATATCAGCACGATGGTTGGAAAATTGGATCTTCGCACGCCGCAGGTGCTCATCGAATCGAACCTCATTGAGACAAACCCAACCTTTGCGAGAGCCCTAGGAACAAAGTTCAATTTCACCAGAGGAGGCGCGACAATCACTAGCGATTTCACGCCGAGTTCGGGCACAGCGGCGGCAGGCGTGGCGCCGATCATCTCAGTATTTCAAAACAGGTTCGGTGGCCTGACCGATCTCAACGCGACCTTAACCGCCGCAGAGAATGAAGGACTAGTAAAAGTTATATCGAGACCTTCAGTTGCAACTCTTAACAACGTTGAGTCGACCATTCAGAGCCTGCGCATCCTTCGAATTGCCCTTCCCTCTTCGACAAATATAGCGAGCGGAAGTGGTTCGGCGGCGGGAACCGCTGTGGCTACGGAAAAGATTCCCACCGGCATCACTCTAACAGTAACGCCACAGGTGTCTTCAGACGGTTTTATCCTCATGAAAATCGGAGTGAAATCCAGTTCCGTTGCGCCCACGGCCAGCCCTTCATCCGGTACAGCCGCTGCGGGGGTAGTGCCGTTCGATGAAATCAGTCGTGAAGCGATTGCCAATGTCCTGGTCAGAGACGGCGAAACAATCGTCGTCGGCGGTATTTTGAAAGATTCCAATACGACCAACGAATCGGGGATACCTTGGATCAAAGATATTCCGGTTTTGGGCTGGCTATTCAAAAACAACACCTGGCAAAAACAATTTGAAGAAATGATGGTATTTATCACTCCACGGATTGCCTCCGCGGGCTCCGCAAACCTGCCGACGGCCGAGCAGCTGTGGCGGGAACAGATGAAAAAGACCGACGGGAGCCAAGCCACCGGTTCACAAGGGGTTCCTTGACGTCGTCCAGGAAGCGAGTCAGGTCAAAAAGCCCACGTCGGGGCGTGAGGGTGGCAATTGCGTCGTAGTCGAATAGCGCTCGCCATTTTTTGGACCTGCACCGTGTTTCAATCGGTAGTTTCAACGACAGCAGCCGCAAACGACTCGAAATCTTTCGAAATAGCGCAAGTTCCCACTTTAAGCGCTTGGCGTCCGTACAACAATCCAGACCGGCTGATTTCCGTAGGTATGAATAAAGGGCAAGTAATCGCTATTGCGGGTAAGCCGGATCACGAGGAATCTTACTATCAGGGAGGTGGGGGCCGACTTACAAGAATTTCCGATTGGTACTACATCCGCTCTGGCTTCGATCCGCAGACGACGATATTGAAATTCGTTCAAGAGAGTCTAGTCACGATCACGTCGACTTCCACCCGCTAATGATGAGCCGAGCCCGCCCGGCTGTACACGTCGGCTGGCCTAGTTGAACGTCGTGGTTGCAAGGATTCAACACTCTCTGTAATCTTAACGTTGATAAATTAGGAAAGTTATAGATGCTCCGTTACCTCACAGCGGGAGAGTCCCACGGTCCCTGTTTGACGATGATCATCGACGGCGTGCCGGCGGGATTTTCCATCGATATTAGCAAAATCAATCATGACCTTTGGCGCCGCCAGCAGGGCTACGGCCGCGGCGGCCGCATGCTTATCGAGAAGGACGAGGCGCAGGTTCGTTCGGGAATCCGCTGGGGCGAAACCATCGGTGCCCCGGTAGCTTTGGGCATCGAGAATCGCGATTGGAAAAACTGGACAAAGAAAATGTCCGCCTTGCCGGAAGATCGCGATGATAAGATCGCCGTCACCAAACCCCGTCCGGGGCATGCCGACTTAAACGGAGCGCTCAAGTACGACCGCCGCGACGTGCGCGATATTCTGGAGCGCGCGAGCGCGCGGGAGACGGTGGCGCGCACGGCCGTTGGTTCGTTCGCCAAGCAATTACTGGTGCCGTTCGGTATTCGGGTCATGGGTTATATCCGCTCCATTGGTAACGTCGCGGCGAACTTGCAAGACCTTACTTTTGATGAAATCTATGCGCGCTCGGAAGAGTCGGCAGTTCGAACCGCCGATCACGCAGCCGAGGAAAAGATGATTGCCTTGATCGAAGAGTGCAAGAAGGAAGGCAACACGCTCGGCGGTATCTTCGAAGTCGTCGTGCTCGGTTTGCCGCCCGGCTTGGGCTCGCACACGCAGTGGGACCGCAAGCTCGATGGCCGCTTGGCGCGGGCATTGATGAGTATCCAAGCGATGAAAGGCGTTGAGATCGGTCTCGGCTTTGAGATGGCCCGGCGGCGCGGCTCGCAGGTTCACGATGAAATTTTCTTCGATCCGAGCAAGATGGTCAGCGAAGGCACGCCGCGGATCGTGCCCACGGGATTTTATCGCGGCAGCAACAATTCCGGCGGCACGGAAGGCGGCATGACCAATGGCGCCCCGCTGATTGCCCGGGTGGCGATGAAACCGATCTCGACCCTCATGAGTCCGTTGCAGTCGGTGGATTTACGGACCAAGCAGCCTGCCGATGCGTCCGTGGAGCGCTCCGATGTTTGCGCGGCGCCGGCCGCCGCCGTCGTCGGCGAATCCGTCGTTGCGTTCGAGGTCGCCGGCGCCTTTTTAGAGAAATTCGGCGGCGACTCGTTGCGTGAAATCCAGCGCAACTATGAGAATTACCTAGAGCAAATCAAAAACTACTAGTAAGTTGCCGAAAACGCCAGTTCAAAACATTGCCCTCATTGGGTTCATGGCGGTCGGAAAGAGCGCGATCGGGCGCAATCTGGCGAGGAAGCTGCACCGTCGTTTCGTCGACCTCGATCGGCTCATGGAAAAAGCCGAAGGACTCAAAGTGCGAGAGATTTTCACGCATAAGGGCGAGGCCTATTTTCGCCAGCTGGAAAAGCAGGTGCTCGCCGAGGTCTTACAGAGGGAAGGTCAAGTGATCGCGACCGGAGGCGGGGTCGTCATCGACGACGACAATTTGGATCTGCTGCGCGAGAAATCTCTGGTGATTGGGCTCACCGCGACCGTCGACGTGTTGCTGGCCCGGGCTGGCAATAGCAGCAAGCGTCCGCTACTGAAAGGAACCAAACGAAGGGAACGAGTGGCAGACCTGCTGCAGCAACGTGAAGGAAGATACGCGCGAGCTCACGTCACGATCGATACCAGTGATCTCACCATGGATCAGGTGGTAGAAAAAATCATGCACGTTCTCGATGTAGAAAATTAGCGGCATGGATACTTTAACCGTCAATCTCGGCGCGCGCTCGTATCCGATACACATCGGCGCGGGAGTTTTAGAGCGTGCCGGGGAATTGTTGCAGCAAGCCGGATTGCGCGGGAAGGTCGCGGTGGTGACAAACCCGACGGTGGCGCAGCTCTATCTCGACGCCGTGCATGAAGCGCTGCGTCACGCCGGCTTCGAAGTGACGCCGATCCTTCTTCCGGACGGAGAAGAACATAAATCTCTGCAGTCGTTGGCGACGGTTTACGATCGTTTGATCGCTGAACGGCTCGAGCGCCAGTCCTGCGTGCTGGCGCTCGGCGGCGGCGTTATCGGTGATCTCGCCGGTTTTGCCGCAGCCACCTATCTTCGCGGGATTCCGTACGCTCAAGTGCCGACGACGTTGCTCGCGCAGGTGGACTCCAGCGTCGGCGGCAAGACCGCGGTGAATCATGAAAGCGGCAAAAATTTGATCGGCGCCTTCTACCAACCGAAGCTGGTTCTTATCGATGTCGAGATCTTGCGCTCACTACCGCGCCGAGAGTTCATCGCCGGTGTCGCGGAAGTGATTAAATACGGCATCATCGAAGACCCGGATTTGTTCCGTCTATTGGAACAAAAGGTGGAAGACATCGTCAAGCCGGATCGCGAGTTGCTTAGTCAGGTCATCCTCAAGTCCTGTGCGATCAAGGCGCGGGTTGTCGAAGCCGACGAGCGCGAGGACGATCGGCGCGCCGTGCTTAACTTCGGTCATACCGTCGGGCACGCCCTGGAAGCCGCTACCGGTTACCGGCAATTTCTCCATGGCGAAGCGATCGGTATTGGTATGGTGAAAGCGGCCGCGCTGTCTGTGCAGCAAGGATTTTGCGACCAGCAAAGCTACGAGCGAATCATCAAATTGGTCAAAAAGGCGGGCTTGCCGACGGAATTGCCTTCCGGCGTGTCGGCGCAAAGCTTGATCCAGGGTATGGAAGTCGACAAAAAAGCGGCCGGCGGAAAAATTAAATTCGTCGTCTGTTGCGGCATCGGCAAAACGCGCTTTCATTGGCTTACGCCCGGCGAAATTTTGAACGCGCTCGGTGCCTAGTCTCATTTGCCAACTACATCGCCATAACGAAGGGAATTTCCATGGCAAAGAAGCAGATTCTCGTGCTCAACGGCCCCAATCTTAACTTGCTCGGCAAGCGGCAACCGGAGATCTACGGCCGATTGACGCTGGCGCAAATCGAGCAACAAGTTCGCGCACTTGCCAAGGAGCTTGACGTCGACGTCGATTTTCGCCAATCCAACAGTGAAGGCGAATTGGTGACCTGGATTCAGCAGGGGGCGGACAAGTTCAATGCGCTCGTGATCAATCCGGCGGCTTACACGCATACGAGCCTGGCGATGCGCGATGCGATTTCAGCCGTCGGCATCCCGACGGTGGAAATTCACATCTCCAACATTCACAAGCGGGAACCGTTCCGCCATCATTCCTACATCGCTGAAGTGGCCGTGGGGCAGATCGCGGGCTTTGGCGTGGACAGTTATTTCTTGGGATTGCGGGCCGCCGTTGAGCTAATCCAAAAATAGCGAGCCAGTCTCAAAGTTCTTCGCTTTCATTTCCTCGATAATGTTTTGGCGCTCGTTCTCAGCTCGAATCAGCCGAGCTCGCATATCGCTCAGCTCCTTCTCCCTTTTGGTATAAGGGGGCGGCGGGTCAACTGAAAAAGGCGGCGACTGGGACGCGCTGCCGGTGGGCAGTCCTTGGGCTTTATATTGAGCGTCGCGTAGACGCGACATCAAGTCGGCCTGCTGGCCTTGATATGCCTCGTCGGTGGTAAAAAGACTCGCCTCGGTGCCCTTGGTTCCCCGCGTAGTCCAGGAGTAGCGCTCGCGTAATTCTTTGATCTGTGCGGTAAGATCCTTCACTTTATCCTCATACGCTTTTTGTTCCTCGGCCCTTTTTTTAGCGAGTTGTTGATCGCTTGATGGCGCCGCCGCCGGTTTAAGGCCGCCGGACGCCGTTGGCACCGGTGATCGTTCCTGTGAAATCGCCGCGGGTGGCCGATCTACCGCGAGGCCAGGCATGTCAACCCTATCGGATGCTCCTGCAGGGCGGATGGTTTGCACTTGATCCTTGCTGATGGCGATCTCGCCGCCGAGTCCGGAAAATTTGATCATCGCGCCGTCTTCACGATAACTCTGAGCGGTGATTTGCCGGCCGTTTTTTAAAATTAAAACGTACTGCGCTTCGGCGATGCCTAACCAAGCGGTCAGGCAAACGAACATCATCCCAGACGTCAGCTTGAACATCATAACATTATAGCACGGCGCGCTATCTGGCGGTATCGCCGCAGTTCGTTGACACCGGCCCCTTTTACACCCAGTTTATTCGTGCTAGCGTTCGCACAGTCGGAGAGGTCGCCATGAACCTATTTCGATTTTGGCTCGCAAGTTTCTGTTTGTTTCTCTTCACCCTCGTTATTTTCGATGGCGTTGGATCGGCGGAACCAAAAGTACAAATCCTGTCTCCCAAGGATGGCAGCCGGATTAGCCAGGATCAGAAAGCAATCTTCGTCAGTGGTAAAGTCGCTCGTGACGCGGGACGATCGGTAAACGTCGACATCTTCCTAGTCATCGATATCTCCGGCAGTACGGCCCTGTACGCCGGCGCGGATTTACCGGACACCGATCAGCCGCCGGAAAGCTCCGGGTTTCCTATGCCGCAAATCTCCATCGGCGGCATGGGTCTCGGCGGGCCGGCGATGCGCAATCCGCGGAACTCCGTCCTTGCCGCCGAGGTGGCGGCCGCACGCCGTCTTCTCCTTCAGCTCAATCGCGATAGCACGCGGGTCGGCGTGTTGACCTTCAGCGAAAAGGCCAATTTGCTCCAGCCGCTCACCCACGATTTCGAGCAAGTGCGCCGGGTGCTGACCCAAGTGTTGCGCGCCGGCCCCTATGGGGGCACCAACATGGTCGAAGGCATTCGCATGGGCATCACCGAACTGATGGGCTTAGGAACAAGCGAAAAACGAACCGATGCGATCAAGGTGCAGTTTCTTTTGACCGATGGTTTTCCGTCCTTGCCGATCGGCGAAGGCAAGAGAATGACCCCCGAAGATGTCGCTCTGACCATCAACTCGGCACGGTTGTCCGGCAAGGCTGGCATCAAGATCCACGTTTTCGCCTTGGGCGAAGAAGCCCTTTCATACCCACGCGCGGCCATGGGCATTGCCAAAGAAAGCGGTGGCACGTACACGCCGGTGATGCGTCCTGCGGATGCGCTGGCGGTGCTGGAGAACATCTCCGTCGTCGGGGTCGACTATGTGCAGGTCGTCAATCAAACTCTTGGCCAGAAGGCGACGCAGCTTCGCTTGGCCGCGGACGGATTTTTTTCATCGGCAGTGCCGGTCACGGAAGGACGAAACCAGATCGACGTCTTGGCGCGCGCGAGCGACGGCACCAATAGCCGAGAGTCGATTACGATTTACTACCAGTCCGGAACGCAAAAATCCTTGGATCTGGAAGTTTTCCTGGAAAAAGAAAAGAACCTCCAGCTGGAGGTCGACCGATTGGGCAAAAGCCCCGCGGATATTCAGCGCGAAGTTGAGCGCAATCGCCAAGATACCCTCGGACGGCCCCAACAATTGCCGCCGCCGACCGACGGACCGCCGAGATGAGAGGTCAGATTGGAAATATTGGAGGTGTGGCTTAGCGAGATTTTCTTTCCGCTTCCGCGGCAATGGCGATTTCGGACGCACCGGCGCGTTTGATGATCGACATCACCTTCACGGTATCTCCCAACAGCACGTCCTTGTCGCCGCGCAGAATCACGGTTTTATCCGCTCGAGCGTTCAACGCATCCTGCAAAGTTTTCTCTAAGTTTTCTTCCTTGACGATCTTTTGATCGACGTAAATTTCATGCTTTGGCGTGATGGTCACGGTCGTGCCGCGCGATTCGGACTGGGTCGCCACGGCTTTCGGCAAATTTATTTTTCCGCCGGATTCGATCATCGCCGAGCTGGTGATCATGAAAATGATCAGCAGCACGAGGAAAATATCGGTCAACGGTGTGATGTTGATCTCGGCGACAATATCGGAACTGTCGTCGTTTCCACCAAGCGGGGTGATAGCCATGGACTCGACCTCAGGCGCTCATGAGTTGGACGATCTTGGCGACTTGAATGCGAAACAAACCGTTCAGCGTAGCGATGCGTGTTTGAAAATAGTTGTAAAAAATGACCGCGATGATCGCCACGCCCAAGCCGAGTGCCGTGGCCACCAACGCTTCAGAAATACCGGCGGCGACAACGGCAAAGCCGCCGGTGCCGGCGATGGCCATGCTCTCAAAAGACTTGATGATGCCAACGACGGTTCCCAGGAGACCGATGAAGGGCGCGCTGCTGGCGACGGTGCCGAGAATCCAGAGATGCTTTTTCAGTTTTTGGGTTTCCTCGAACATCGCTTCCGCGGCAATGCTGTTGGCGACTTCCAACCGGGCGCCGGTTTCGCGCTCCAGAATATTCAAAAAAATCCGGCCTGCCGGGCAATTGGAGTTTTGCTTGCAAATCGCGATGGCCAGATCTCGTTGCCCTTTCTTTACGGGCTCGAGAATCGATTCGGTGACTCTTAGCGTGATCGCCCCAATGTTTCTTAGAGACCATAACCGCTCAAATACCACGGTCAGGCTGACGACCGACAAGATGATGAGTGGATAGGTCGCTATCGCGCCTTTGTGAATGATGTCGATAAGATCGAGACCTTGCGACTGCATGAGATTTCCTTCCCGAGATTCCGATGATGATTACCTTAAATGAAAATTATTGCAATGAAACCGATCGCAGGTTTGCGCTATATGACGAGCGAGAAGGAGTTTAACCGCGGACACCGATGGTGACCGTGAACTGCATGCGCAAGGGTGTGTTGGCCAAGTCTTTCAAGCTTTCGGGGATCGGCGGGAACGGCGCGGCGCGCTTCATCGCCTCGACAGCGCTGGCGTTTAATCTTGCATCGCTGGATTCCAGAACTTCTGAGCGCACCAGTCTTCCCGCCTTGTCGAGGATGAATAGGATCGCGACTTTTTGCACTCCAGCGACTCCGTCGGGATATTTCCACACCGATTCAACTCTTTTTTTGAGTTGCGTGAGGTATTGATTGTAGTCCGCGCTCGACAAGCCTTTGAGGCCGGTTGCGCTGCCGCCGCCGGTCCCCACTCCCGTGCCGCCGCCGGCGAGTCCCGTGCCGTTGGCGGTGCCGCCTGGGACGCCGTAAGGACCCGTGCCCGATCCTGTGCCCTTGAGCGCGCCGGGGATTTGCGTGCCTTCTTTGAGCGCCTTGATGCCGGGTCCTTCACCGACGCCTTTTAGTGCGGCCAGAGATTTTTGATGCGCCTCGAGGTCGGCCGCAGCGTTGCCTGGAAGATTGGTCGGCGTTTCCTTGGTCGGCAAACGCACCAACGAGTCGGGCGAGGTTTCCTTGGCGTTTACGGCGTCGCTGCGCGAGTCCGCCGCCAATACTTTCGGTCCCGGCAAAGTCACCGGCTTGGGTGGCGGCGCAGCTTCGACGGGATTGTTGCTTGGGGTCGAGCTTTCAACCGAACCGCTGTCGAGTTTACCGCTTCGCTGTGCGGGCGGCGTGGGCACGCCCAGTTTTGGCATGGTGCGCGGCCCGCCGGGTCCGCTCGCTGGGCCGATGCTCTTATTGATCGAGCCGCCGTCCCTTACTTCCAGCAGCTGGACAGAGATCAGCGCGTCGTCGGGTTTAACAAACGGCAAGGTCGCGGCCCGCAAAGCGAGCAGCGCGAGCATCGAATGAAACAGTATCGACGGAATCAGAAACGGGCTGCGAAAGAGTGCAAGCAAACTCGCTTGTTCCAAGTCGGATATGGAAGTCTGGCGCAGCATCTCAGCTTCCCGGGATCGATATTTTTGTCAATTCGGTGCCGGGCGCGGGAAGCTGTTCCTTTTTTGACAAAATTTCCAGGCCCGCGGCGCTGACGTCGCGCCGTACAAGGCGGCCCTCCTCATAGTACGTCCACAGGTCAACAATGCCGTCGCCGTTGAGATCACGCTCTTCTTTGACCACGATCTCGCCATCTCTACCGGTGTCATAATAAATCCACAGATCGGTCCGGCCGCCGCCGCTTGTGTCCTTCTCCACTTTGGCGAGCCGGCCGTTTAGATACGTGGCCCGATAAGTCATGCTTCCCTGCCCGCTTTCGTCCCGTTCTTCGCGCACGATCTTATCGTTGTCGTAAAAATAAACCGTGTCCGGCCTGCCGAGCTGCTTGGTGTCGACTTCACGCCGCACCATTTTGCCGTCTTTGAAATAGCTCCAAGTGTCGACGCGTCCATCACCTTTGGTCGATTCTTCCTGGCGAATGATTTCGCCCGGTTTTTGCGGATTGTAATAAATCCACAAATCAGGGATGCCGTCGCCGTTCAAATCGCGCACTTCGACATTTTTAAATGGGCTCGGGGGCGTTTGTGCAGCCGGTGGTTTGGTCAATGAAGCAAGATTAGTATTGTCTTGTTGCCGACGTTTGGTTGACGCCTGCGAATCATTGGCCGAAGGCTGCTGTGGCTGCGTCGTTGCTGAAACGGGCTGAGCCACCGGCTCGGCTGTCGGGCTCGCGCCACTGGCATTGGCGACCTGATTTTCCAAACCGCGCTGGCGCGCGAGCTCTTGTTCGATTGCCGCTTCGAGTTGGCGATCTTTTTGTTGCTCGGAAGAGATCTGAGTGTTGATCTGACCGTAATGCGAATCCGCCGTGATCAAGCCGGCGATCAAGCCGATGATTAAACCGCCGCCTGCGCCATAAGGCCCGCCGATCGAGCCGCCCATGGCGACCCCTTCTAAGGCTTTATTCCAGGCGTGTTGCCAGCGCTGCGAACCGGTGACTTCGGGAGGCGCAGGCGCTGTTGTGGGCTGATTGGGGTTGGAATTGGAATTAGCAGAAGGAACCTGCGCTGAGCCGGGCGGATACTGCGCGGGCACTGAGCCACAGCCGTAAATTGCGACGACATGTGCGAGCAGCAGTAAACTGAATTGTCTTCGCATGATCCACCGGACCGAGGAGCCGATCTTACTTTATTTCTGTGCCCGACACCAACCCGGAAATCGTGTTTTCTCCTGGTGTGCCCAATGCCGCAGCGCCGCTTTCGCGGGCGCCGTTTGCGAGCGCCTCCTCGACCGTGATAAACGGCACGGAAACGTGCGGCGGCTCGGCATTGTCCACCTGCTCCTGACCGACCATTTGACCGCCTTTGAAAACATATCGAGCGGTAATCTTACTCTGATAATTTTGATCTTCGAGCTGTTCGACCCGCTCGCCGTTTTGAAAACTGACCCAGACATCGACCCGGCGGTCGCCGTTGGTGTCCGCTTCCTGGGCGATGATCTGCCCTTTATCGTAAATGATCCTAAAGTCAAACACGCCGGTGCCTTTGGTGTCGCGCTCTTCGCGGATCAGTTGGTTGTCTTGAAAGTAGTAGGCGGTATCCCATTTGCCGCTTGCTTTGGTCTCGCTCAGTCGGGTGACCAACTTGCCATGGGAAAAAAATTCGACCATGTCCGTGCGCCCGCGCCCGCCGGTATCCTCTTCGCGGCGAACGACTTCGTCGCCGCGAAAATAGACGGTTCGGCTGATTTTGCCGTCGTCGCGCAGGTCTTCTTGCTGTCTGATCAAGCGGCCGTCCTGATAATAGCCCCAAAGATCGATTTTTCCGACGTGCTTGCGGTCGAGTTCCTTGCGCACCAGCTGGCCATTTTCGAAGTAAGAAAAACTATCCGGCTTGCCGTTGCCCTGGGTGTCTTCCTCGACCCGGCTGATCTTTCCATCTTTGTAGTACACTTGGCGACGTGCGACGTTCGTGGCTGTGCCGACTTCCTCGCTTCGCACCGGCTGACCGTTTTCATAATAAATCCATAGGCTGGGCTTGCCGGAGTGATCCGTATCTTGACCCTTGCGTTCGACTTCTCCTTTGGCATTAAGATATAACCAAGTGTCAATCTGCCCGTCATTTTTGCTCGCAATTTCTTGGCGCACCGGTTTGCCGGCTTCATAGTAGATGACGATGTCGGCCTTGCCGTCAAAGTTACTGTCTTGTTCGACGCGCTCCGTCTGGCCCTTGGCGTTGTAATAGATCCAACGGTCCATCTTGCCATCGCCGTTGGTATCCTGCTCTTGACGGATCACATGGCCGCTCTCATCATAATAAAAACTTGCGACCGGCTGTTGGCAATAGGCCCATGCGGCCGCAGCGAGCGGTAATAGCGCTGCAAATAAGAGGGCGGCTGATTTCGGGCGGTGTTTCATCGCTCGCCACAGTTCGAGCGCGAGCTGAGCGTTAGGGCTTCGACGTATCCTTATGTTCGTCCGGCGTTGGCGGGTTCTCGATGGGAGTTTTCTCGACATCGTTCATGGCTTTTTTGAAACCTCGGATCGCCTCGCCGAGGGACTTGCCAAGCTCGGGAAGTTTGCTTGGACCGAAAACCACGAGAGCAACGACAAATATGACGATAAGCTCTGGAGCGCCGAGACTTCCAAACATAAAGTACCTCCCGCCGAGCAAAATTTACGCTACGCCAGGGGTTATGCGAAGTCAACGTATCAAGGTATCAACGGTAAGTGACATTCGAGTGGACTTTAAGGCCTAGCGACCAAGTCCACCGTTGAAAATGGCGCGACGTCACAAGGGGTTTGTTTCGCTGGTATCTTGCAAATCGGTAAGCGTCAGGTAAATCTGCATAGTTACATTCCATCCCGAGCTCGTTGAGTGTCCACCGCCGCCGAAAAAATTGCCAAGCAAACCCTGGATCGCGCACCTGCCCAATCGACCGATCGTTGGCTATTATATCTGTTCGGGGCCGCGGTCGTTTTCGTCTTGCTTTACCAACTTGGTGGCGCCGCGCTGTTCGAACCGGACGAAGGCAGGAATTCTGAAAAAGCGCGAGAGATTCTCGTGCTGAACGATTGGGTCACGCCGCATGAAAACTTTTACCCTGTCCTGGACAAGCCAATTTTTTTCTACTGGCTGATCGCACTTTCTTACAGACTTTTCGGCGTGTCTGAATGGGCGGCGCGCTTGCCGTCCGCTTTGGCCGCTCTCGGCTGTGTGCTGCTGGTCTATCGCTTTGCCCGCACACGGTGGGGTCGGTGGGAGGCGTTGTGGGGTGCGCTGATCTTGCTGACCAGCACCGAGTTCTTCATTCTCGCTCGGGTAGTGATTTTCGACATGACGCTCACTTTCCTGCAGACTATCGCGCTGTGGGCATTTTACGAAGTGGATCACGCTGAGAAAACGAGCCGGCGCAGGATTTTCTGTGCGATCATGTACCTGGCGCTTGGCGCCGGGACGCTGATCAAAGGTCTCATCGGCGTGGTCACTCCAGGGATCGTGTTCTTGTTTTATATTCTGTTGCTGCGGCGCGGGCAGATTTTACGAAAGATCTATCTGATTCCCGGCGCGCTGCTATTTTTTGCAGTCGTTTTGCCGTGGTATCTGCAAGCCGACGCGCGCAACCCCGGCTATCTCAGTTATTACATCTGGTCGGAGCATTTCGGCCGTTACGCCACGGCAACTTTCGACCGCTGGGCGCCCTGGTACTATTTTATTGTGGTAGGACTTGTCGGTTTTTTCCCTTGGACTCTGTTGCTGCCCCTCGTAGTCAAAGATCATTGGAAAAGAGCTTGGGACGACAAAACACTCTTTCTCATCCTTTGGGCTGTTTTACCCTTATTATTTTTCTCAGCGTCGAAATCCAAGTTGCCTCATTACATTCTGCCGATCTTTCCGGCCTTATCGATTTTAACGGCGGCGGCTCTGGTTCGTCTGCACCAAGCATCGGGATCGAAACTGCGTTTCGCTTTAGCTCTTGGCTGGCTGGTCCAAAGTCTGAACGCGCTGTATTTAGCCACGGGCTCGCTTGTTCCGTCGATTTTGCCACATCAAATTCGCGAGAGCCTAGGTGGCATGGCCCACTTTGTTTGGATCTACGCTGTAGTTTCGGTGATGCTGCTTGGTTACATGGCGCGGCACACACCAACGCGCGACGACTTGCCGAGGCAGCGACAACTTTACATGATTCACGGTGTGGGCTTGGGATTCTTCGTAATTTTTATTGCTCGGATGATGATTGCGATTGCGCCTGGTCGTTCGGCACAGACGATCGCGGAAAAAGCACTGCCGCAAATCACCCCACCGACGCAGGTGGTTTTTTATGACACCTATCTAGCCGGCATGGCTTTTTATTTGCGTGCTGAGCAACCGATTTGGCTGATTACCCATGGGAAGAAAAGGACTTTTCTGGGAAATTATTATGCCATCGGTAGGCGCGAGGATCCCGTGACGCCGTGGGGTAGGGCAATATTCGATTTCGCAGAGTTCCGTGAGCGATGGAAAACGACCAAACAACCGTTGCTGACTATTTTAAAAGAAAAGAATCTGGAGCGTTTGGCAGAGGAAGTGGGTGAAGCGCCAAAAAAGCTAGCGACGAGCAACGAATATGTTTTGGTAACGAAGCAGTGAAACGAAAACTTAAGTTGGCGCAACGGACAACGAGGTAGCGATGAATGCTTTGACTGTGGCAGCGATCCTGGGAATCGTTGAAGGCCTCACCGAATTTTTGCCGGTTTCATCCACCGGCCATTTGATCCTTGCCGGCAATCTTCTCGGATTTGTCGGCGAGCAAGCGTCAAGCTTCGAGGTCGTTATTCAGCTCGGCGCGATTCTCTCGGTGGTATTCCTTTATTGGCGCCGATTCTTGGGACTGATTCCCGCCCGCAAGCGAACGTTTGCACCAAGGGAGTCGACTCTGGAAGGATGGTCGGGTCTTTGGCGCATCGGGCTTGCGACTTTGCCTGCGTTACTCGTCGGGTTTCTGGCACGCCACGCGATCAAAGATCAGCTCTTTAATCCCGAAGCGGTGACGCTGGCTCTGGCCGTCGGCGGAGTCGCAATCCTGCTCGTGGAGCGCTATGGAGCGCGGCGCAACCCCAACCCAGTGGACACCATCACGCTCGGGCAAGCCGTCGGCGTCGGGCTCTTTCAAGTGCTGGCGCTTTGGCCGGGTACGTCGCGGGCCGCGGCGACGATTATCGGCGGCATGCTGCTCGGATTAGATCGAAAAAGCGCTGCGGAGTTTTCTTTTCTGATCGCCGTGCCGGTGATGTTTGCCGCCACCGGCTATGAGTTCATCAAGATGCATAACCAGATGGCATTTCAAGATTCGCTGCAGCTCGGCATCGGATTTGTCGTTTCCTTCATCGTCGCGCTGATCGCGGTGAAGGGCTTTGTCAGTTTTCTCCAGCGCGGGAAGCTGACGCCGTTCGCCTGGTACCGTATTGTGGCGGCGCCGATTTTTTATTTTTTAACCCGCGGTTTGAGCTTCTAACGGCGCGCTACTTATGTTCGTGGCGATGCTTGATCCAGTCAAAAATCTGGCTTCGGTATAGATAAGCGACTCCCAAAGCGGCGATTGAAACAAACGTAAGAAGGATAAAGGTGTGGTATTCCTCGTTGCGGATGGTCGCCCCCTGCATGGTGAGAAGGTAGGTGCCCGGCAGTCGCCCGATGATTGAAACGATCAAAAACGTGCCTAATTTCATTCGACTGAGGCCAAGAACATAACAAAGATAGTCCTTGGGGAAACCGGGAAAGAGAAATAGCACGAAACAGATCAGGATGCCGGTTTTGGTCGTGAGGAAATTGAACTTCTCCAAGACCTCGCGCTTGACGAAGCGCTCGACAAATGGCCGACCGAGTATGCTCGCCAACTCAAAGGCCACCCAGGAACCGAGTGAAAGCCCCACGGTTGAGAGTAAAAAGCCGATGGTTTCACCGTAAACATAGCCGCCGGCTACGCCCGTGAGCTCACCTGGAAACGGCGCTGCAACCACTTGCACGACCTGTAAAAGCACGAAAACGGCAGGAGAGTAGGGACCCAGGTTTTGGAGAAATTTGCTGAGCTTGTCGCTGCTGGAGTAGATGCCTTCGAAATCGTCAAAATCTTCGCCGGGAGGGGCGAAAGCGCTGAAAGGTCGAGGAATATAACGGCTAAAGAAGAAAAGCAGGATCACGAGAGCAATAAAAATTATGCCTCGGATGGTCAGTTGACGACGCTGGTTGGTCATCGAAATGCTATAGCAACAAAAAAATCATAAGACGAGTGAACCGGCGAGTAAAACGATACTCATCATCGCGTGTTCAGGCCTTCCCCTAGGGCAAATCCCCACTCCGCAAATCGCGGCGACTTGCAGGGAACTATAAGAACATGAAGACGTATGCTCGAAGCGCCGTTTGGAGGGATCAAAATAAAAAAGTGGCGCTAGATTTCTCCAGCGCCACTTTTCGTTTCAGGCCAGTGGCAATTTGAAAGCGAGGAACTCAATCATGGCCGACTTTCGGACGCCATTTGTCAAAGCGCTGTTCATAACGGTCGATGACCTCAGTCAGGGTCATACCGGAGATCGCAAAGATTAAAACCCCGACGAAGACTTTATCGGTTTGGAAAGTCGCGCCAGCGACCGTGATCATAAATCCGATGCCAGCCGTTGCCGCATAGAGCTCGCCGACCATGACGCCGATAAGCGCGCGGCCCACCGCTAACCGAAGACCCGTCAGAATGAAGGGCACGGTTGAAGGCAGAACGACCGATTTAAAGATTTGCCACTCCGACGCGCCAAAGCTTCGCGCGGCGGTCAGCAAATTCGCCGGCGTGGTTTTGACGCCGTCGCGAGTATTGA
>WNGI01002965.1_pt1 | contig 27137 bp, 23 predicted proteins | sample 5400621 | NCBI WGS metagenome assembly WNGI01 (sample SAMN13153374, study PRJNA577476) | soil metagenome | isolation source: 20 cm soil or saprolite under Garry oak tree replicate 1 | place: USA:California | collected 2016-06-15 | reverse complement strand
GCCTTGACTACCCCGGGGTCGCCGCTAGGTTACGCCGCGCGCATCAGCCCGCTCCGAACCGTACTCTCATTGTGAGGACACGCATGAAGCGCATCGCACTCGTCATGGCGGTCGTCGCCATGGCTGGCTGTTCGAAGGGGGAGGAGAAGCCCGCTGCCGCGACCCCCGCAGCCGACACGTCCCATCCGATGATGATGATGAGCGACACGTCGAAGAAGATGATGATGGGCGACACTTCGAAGAAGATGGCCCCGGCTCCAGCCGCGGCGGCACCCGCGCCCGCAAAGGCTCCCACAAAGGCGCCCGCAAAGGCGCCCGCGAAGAAGCCGTAACCGCGCGCGACCGGCTGCGACACGCGATGCCCGGACCGACACGGCCCGGGCTTTTCGTTTGCGCTCAGGCGGGCGCGGTGAACGGCACTGCGAACGGCAGGTCCACGACGCGTGCGTCGCCGCGCGCCGCACGCACGACGGCACCTGCGGCTACCTCGCGGCGCAGCAGGGCGAGTCCGATCCACCGACCTCCACCCGTGATCCCGGGCTCGGGCGCCCACATCACGCTCGTCACGCGGCCCGCCTCGCGGTCCATATACGTGACCTCCGCGGCCCCATCCCCCGGCTCGGCGTCGAACAACAGCCCGCGCAGGTAGCGATTCACGTGGCCGCGGAAATGGAGCCGCGATACGGTCTCCTGCCCGGTGTAGCAGCCCTTGGTGTAGGACACCCCTCCGAGCTCGTCGAAGCGTACTTCCTGCGGGATCGTCTTGTCGTCCACCTCGGCGCCGAGCCGTGGCCAACCCGCGAGGATGCGGGCGCCCTCGAGCGCGGCGCCGCCCGCGGCAATCGCGCCGGCGGCGACCAGGCGCTCGGTGAGGACCGGCGAGTCCGGCGCGGGTGTGGTGATCTGTAGCGTGAACGGGGCCGGCTCGGTGGCGCGCGCCACCTCCCAGGAGGTCGCGCCCTGCGCCAGACGCGTGATGCGCCCCGGCGCCGGCGGCACGACGAGTCCCGCGGCCTGGGCGATCACCAGTACGTGCGGCCCCGCGAGCCGGTGCACGGCCACCTCGGACGACTCATCGCGCGGCCGCGCGAGACGCGGCGGCAGCGAGCGGCCGAGCAGCGCGAACGCACGCTCCCGCACTGCCGCGGGGACGGTATACGTCACCGTCGTGCCGTGCCGGCCCACCCAACCATCCACCACGATCATGCCTTTCGGCGTGAGCAGCGCGCCGTACAGGAACGAATCGTCGCCCGGCTTCTCGATGTCGTTGGTGAGCAGCCCTTGAAGGCACAGCACCGCGCCGGGACCGGTGACGGTGAGCACGCCCACGTCCGCCCGGGCCAGCACGGCGCCCGTCTGCAACCCCGCGAACACGAGGGGTGTCACCTCGTCCGGCCCGATGCGCACAAAGCCCGGGATGACCGGCGGGGGAGCGTCTGCGGCGCTGTTCATGCGTCTTCCCCCCCGAGCGCCAGGAGCTCGGCGGGATCGTGGCCCGAGAACGAGGGCCACACCACATCCGCGTCGGCGAGGGCGTCCGGCGGGTGGCTCGTCGCGAGCATGGCACAGCGGATGCCGGCGGCGCGCGCGGCAGCGAGACCGGGAAGCGAGTCCTCGATTGCGACACAGTGCCGCGCGGGGACGGGGGAGCCCCCACCCCCGAGCGCGGCGCGCGCGGCGAGGTACCCCGCGGGGTCGGGCTTGCAGAGGGCGACGTCTTCCGCCGCCACGATGACCTCGAAGTGGCGGCGCAGCCCCGCCCGGTCGAGCACCAGCTCGATCTCCCGGCGCAGCGCGCCCGACACGATGCCCATTCGGAACCCGTCCGCGGCGCGGGCCACGAACTCGCTCGCGCCCGGTACCAGGGTCATCGACTGGTCGAGCAGTCGTTCGTAGCGATGCGATTTCTCCGCTATGAGGCGCCCCACGCGTGCTACGGGGAGGGGCCGGCCGGCGCGCTGAAACGCCGCGACGAGGCTCATGCGGTCGTCGTAACCCAGGTAGTCCGAGTAGTATTCCTCGCGGGTGAGCGGGATTCCCTCTTCCGCGAGCACCTGCTCGAGCGCCATGCGGTGCTGCTCTTCGTCGTCCACGATCACACCGTTGAAATCGAACAGCAGCGCCGCGCCCGCGTCACGCATAGTAGCCGGCCGCGCGGTACGAGTCGTCGAGCAGCTCGACCGGATGGCGCGCGTGGGCCGCGATACGCGCCGCCCGGAGCCCCGCGCCGAGCTGCATCAGGCAACCGGGGTTGCCGGTCGCGACGACCTGCGGCGCCGCCTCGCGCAGCGACGCGATCTTAGGCGCGAGCACCGCGCGCGACATCCCGGGTTGCATCAGGGTGAAGAGCCCCGCGCTGCCGCAACACTGCGCCGCGTCCGCCGTGGACACGAGCTGGAGCACCGGGATGGCCCGAAACAGCTGGAGCGGCGGAGCGGCGATGCGCTGCGCGTGCAGAAGATGACACGGCGGATCGTAGGCAACCCGCAGGTCCACCGGCGCGCCCGGCACGGGGCCCCGGTCCGCCAGCAGCTCGGTCACGTCGCGCACGCGGGCTGCGAACCTCGCTCCGGTCGCGGCGTCGTCACCCAACAGATGGGCGTATTCCTTCAGCATCGCCCCGCAGCCGGCGCTGTTGAGCACGATCGGGTCGGCCCCGGCTCCGAAGGCGGCCACGTTCTGGCGCGCGAGCGCCTCGGCCGGCTCCCGCAACCCCGCGTGCACGTGCAGCGCCCCGCAACACACCTGGCCGGGGACCTCCCGCACGTCGTAGCCGTTCACGGTGAGGGCGCGGATCGTGGCGTCGTGGACGTGCGCGAAGAGACCGTCCATGACGCAGCCGCGGAACAAGAGGACGGGCGAGGACGGTGAAGGGCGGGCGAGGGCGGGGGACGACACCGAGCGCTCACCGCCCTTCGCCGTCCTCCACCGCCTTCCACCGCCGTTCGTCGCCGCCAGCATCCCCATCGCGAAGCGCAGCCTCCCCCATCCCGCCAACCACCGCGGAATCCCCGTAGCGCGAAGCACCCGGGCGAAAGCGTACACCAGTCGCGAGAGCCCCGGCGTCGTGAGGGCGGCGAGGGCGGCGCGCGCCGTCCAAGGGAGACGCCGCCCGCGCGCCAGGAGCTCGCGGGCAGCCTCGAGGCCCTGGCCGTAGCCGACCCCCGACGGGCAGACCGGCTCGCAGCCCCGGCAGCCGAGGCAGCGATCGAGATGCTCCACCACGAAGGGATCGCCTGCGGACAGCTCCCCCTGCTCGAGCGCACGCATCAGCTCGATCCGGCCGCGCGGGCTGTCGGCCTCGTCTCCGGTCGCGAGGAAGGTGGGACACGCCTGGAGGCAGAAGCCGCAGTGGACGCAGGAGTCGAGTTTCGCGAAGCCGCCGCGGCTCCGCGTCGCGGCTTCAGCCGGCATGGTCGTCGCTCTCCACGGCGACGGCGATCGCGTTCCCGGGATCGAACGTCTGGCGCAGCCCGGCGACGAGCGGTCCTACGCCCTCGCGGTAGGCGCCGAAGTGGCCGACGGCGCGCCGCAGGGGCCACGGGGCGCGCTCCACGGTGAGCGGGACCTCCTGGGCGGCGAGGGTGCGCCGCAGATGGCGCAGCCGTTCCACCGTCGTCTCGCCTCCCCAGCGCAGCGCTCCCACGCCGGGGCTCGCCGCTACCCACTCGTCACCCAGCTGGTGCTGCACGAGATCGAGCAGATCGTCGCTCGAATCGGGGAGGCCGCCGAGACGGAAGGCGACCGGCCGGGTGGCGAACACCTCCGCCGCGCGCATCCAGAAGGCGTGTGCCTCGTCGGCGCGGAGCGCGCTGAACTGTCCTCCCGTCACCGACCGCAGCCCCGCTTCTTCGGCCGCCGTGAGCGCGGCCGACCCCGCAAGCCGCACCGCGAGCGCCCAGCGCTCCCGCCGGGCCAGTGCCGGCGAGAACAGCTCGAGCGCGGCCAGGGTCAGCCCCGCGGCGACGATGTCGTCCGCCACGCGCGACAGGTCCTCCCGCGGGCCCTCGAGCACCAGGGTCTGATCGACCCGCGGGAGCGCCCGCAGGCGGAGGTGCACGAGCACGATCACGCCGAAGGCGCCGAACCCGCCGGCCTGCAGCTTCGTCAGGTCGTAACCCGCCACGTTCTTCATCACGCGACCGCCACTCTGGATCAGCCGGCCGTCGCCCGTGACGAAGGTGACGCCGACGACGTGGTCGCGGACGGGACCGAGGCCGTGTCGCAGCGGTCCCGCGGTGGCGGTGGCCACCACGGAGCCGAGGGTGCGGCCGGCGAGCCCGGGCGGGTCGAGCGCGAGCCAGACGCCGTGGTCGGCGAGCTGCTGCCGCAGCTGGTCGCAGCCGATTCCCGCCTCGGCGGTGGCCGCGAGATCCTGTGGCTGGATGGAGGGGACCCGGTCGAGGCGGCGGGTCGTGAGGGCGAGGTCGGCCGGGGCGTCGGCCGGCATCCAGGTGCCTGCCCCCTCGACGCGGACGCGCCATCCCTCCTCGCGGGCGGTGCCGAGCAGCAGGGCCACGGCGTCGGGCGAGCTGGGGGCGACGCGGGGCAGGCCGTCGGGCGGGCCCATGTCCTCGAGCACCGAGTCGCGCCCCAGCAGCGCCTTCACCCGCTCGACGATCTTCATGATGCGTTCCGCAGCCCCGCCCATTCGCGGCACGCATGCAGCGGAATCACCTTCCCCGGGTTCACCCGCTCGTCCGGGTCGAAGACGCGCCGCACGCCGCGCATCGCGGCCAGCGAGTCGGCGTCGAAGAGCAGCGTCATGTAACGCAGCTTGTCCAGCCCGATGCCGTGCTCCCCGGTGATGGTGCCGCCCGCGGCAATGCACGCGGCCATCATCTCGCCGCCCGCCGCGTCCACGCGAGCGCGCAGGCCCGGGACGCGGCCGTCGAAGGAGATGTTGGGGTGGAGGTTGCCGTCACCCGCATGGAAGACGTTGCTCACTTTGAGGCCGTATCGTCCGGCGATTGCCCCGATCGCCTCGAGCACGTCGGGGAGCGTCGAGCGCGGGACTACGGCGTCCTGGACCACGAGGTCGCGCGACAGGCGGCCCATCGCGCCGAACGCCTTTTTGCGACCCTGCCACAACCGGTCGCGCTCCACCTGGTCGGCGGCCGTGCGCACCGTCCGCGCGCCGTGGCTCGTGAGGATCGCCTCGATGCTCGCGGCATCGGCCGCTACGCCCTCGTCCGCGCGGCCGTCCAGCTCGACGAGCAGCACGGCGGCGGCGTCGCGGGGGTAGCCGGCTGCGTATACCGAGTCCTCCACGGCCTGGATGCAGGACTGATCCATCATCTCGAGGGCGGCGGGGACGATACCGCTCGCGATCACGGCCGACACCGCCTCGCCCGCCTGGCGGATCGAGGTGAAGTCCGCGAGCAGCGTGCGGACCGCGCGCGGCACCGGCAGCAGGCGGACGGTGATGCGCGTGGCGACGCCGAAGTTTCCCTCGGAGCCGACGAACAAGCCCGCGAGGTCCGGTCCCCACGGCTCGCCGCCGGGGCTCCCGAGCTGTACCACCTGGCCGCCCGCCAGCACGACCTCGAGAGCCAACACGTGATTGGCCGTGACGCCGTACTTGAGGCAGTGGGGGCCGCCCGCGTTTTCGGCCACGTTCCCGCCGATGGTGCAAGCGCTCTGGCTGGACGGGTCGGGGGCGTAGAGCAGGCCGTGGGGCGCGGCGGCGGCGGAGAGCTTCACGTTCACGACGCCCGGCTCGACCACGGCGACGCGGTTGCGGGGGTCGATCGAGAGAACGCGGGTGAGCCTGGTGAGCACGAGCAGGACGGCGCTCTCGCCCGCGAGCGCGCCCCCCGAGAGTCCCGTGCCGGCGCCGCGCGGGACCAGGGGCACGCCGTGCGCTGCCAGCAGGCGCATCACGGCGATCACTTCGTCCCGCGTGCCGGGGAGGACGACCACGCCCGGGACGCGGCGGTGCACGGTGAGACCATCCTTGCGCAGCCGCAGCGTGGTGCTGCGTTCCGCCAGGAGCGCCTGCTTCGTGCCGTGCTCCAGCTCGAGCATGCCCGCCACACTGAACGACAGCATGGTGGGGTCCGTCGGCAGCTCGACCGGGCTCTCGAAGTACGAGAGCACGCGCGCGAAGCCGTCCCGCACCTCGCTGACGAGCGGACCCGCCTCGGCGGGATCGACGGGGTCGTCGTCGAACTCCTCGACCCGCGCCCGCCGGTACAGGCGGTCGCTCGCGCACCACTCGAGCAGCACGAAGCGCCGCTCGCCTTCCGTGAGGATATCGGAACGGCCGTCAGGCAGCTCGCGCGCCGACTGGATGTGGGCCACGCAGCCCACGTCCCCGGGATGCGGCTCGGCCGCCGCCTCGGGGTCGGCGGTCGCCGTCACGTAGGCGATCCCGAAGCGGCGGTCGCCGGCGAGGCAGTCGGCGAGCAGCTGGCGGTAGCGCGGCTCGAAGATGTGCAGCGGTTGCGGGACCCCAGGGAACAGGACCAACGGCAAGGGAAAGATTGGGAGTTCACGAGCCATGGGTTAATAGTATACAGGCGGGGCAAAGGCTAGACGGATAGACGGGTAGCGGGTTGTAGTGAAAAGGGGCCAGGAGATGCGTCTCCTGACCCCTCGATCCTGCTCACCGCTAGCCGTCTGTCCGTCTAGTAGTTGCAGTTCCTCTACGCTGCTCTCCAAAAGCCCTTCAGTGCCTTGCCATCCGGGGATTCCCGCAGCTTCTCGAATGCCCGCTCCCTGATCTGCCTGATCCGCTCGCGGGTGACGCCCATCAGGGCGCCGATCTTCTCGAGCGTCATCGCCTCGCTTCCTTCCTCGAGGCCATAATAGAGGTAGAGGATCTTGCGTTCGCGGGGGGTCAGGTACTTCTGGAAGATGCGGTCGATGAACTCGCGCATCAGCCGGCCGTCGGTCGTCTCCTCGATCTCGCCGCCCTCCTGGCCGGCGAAGCGCTCACCCAGCGTCGCCGCGTCGCGGTCGGTGCGGTCCACCGGGGCATCGAGCGACAGCTCGGCCGCCGTCATGCGTCGCGCCGTCCGCACGTTCTCCACCGTGTCCTCGAGCGCCTTGGCGATCTCGTCGTCGGTCGGCTCGCGTCCCAACTCCTGGGACAGGTAGGTCTCGGTGCGACTCATGCGGATCAACTGAGAATTCTGGTTCAACGGAATGCGAACGCTGCGCGTCTGCTCGGCGAGGGCTTTCAGCACCGCCTGCCGGACCCACCACACGGCGTAGGAGATGAACTTCACGCCCTGGTCGGGATCGAACTTCTTCACCGCCTTGAGCAGCCCCTCGTTGCCGATGGCGACCAGCTCGGAGAGGTCGAGACCGTGACCCTGATATTTCTTGACGTAGGAGATGACGAATCGGAGGTTGGCGGTGACGAGCCGCTCGGCGGCTTTCTCGTCGCCCCGCTGGACCCGACGCGCGAGGCGACGCTCTTCCAACGGGTCCTTGATCAGCGGCAGCTTCTGGATGTCTTGGAGGTATTGATCGAACGCGCCGGACGGATTGGCTCGAAAAAACGCCTTGGGCTTGCCTCCACTCGACCGGGCCATTCGAGGGACTCCCACAGTGTACTAGTCGCGTTGTGGATGGAGGCGGCTGTCCTGCCAGCCGCTGTGGACCAACTTACAACGGCGCCAATATAGGAATCACTGGTGTACGGTGCAAATGTACATGGTTTTCCACATCACAAATTATTCCCAGCGATGCGGTTCCCGCGTTTGTCCACTATCCACAAGGTGTGTGGAGAACATGGATGCACGCGTAGGGTGACGCCCTCGTGTGGAAACGTGGGAGTTGTGTGGGGAAGTTGTTCGGGTGCATGTGATTAGTTCGCCGCCTCGAGTGCGGCACGCACCGCCTCGGCGGGCGCGGCAACGGTCCAGCCACCCTGGGCGTCCCTCTGCATCGCTCCGATGGTGCATGGCAGCGCGAACCGCACCGCCCCTGCTCGCGCTTTCTTGTCGAGCTGCATGATGCGCATGAGCTCAGCGACCGACGTGCTCCCCCCTCCCCCTCCCCCTCCCCCCCCAGGCAGGGTAAGCGGCAGCCCGAAGCGTTCCAGCAGGCTCCGCACCCGCGCGGCCGTCCCCGGCGCGGCGATCGCGAGGTTCTCCGCCAGCCGCGCCTCGCATGCCATCCCGATCGCCACGGCTTCGCCGTGGAGCACCTCGAACCTCGCAGCCGCCTCGACGGCGTGACCCACGGTGTGCCCGAAATTCAGGATCGCCCGCCGCCCGGCCTCGCGCTCATCGGCGCTCACTACCTCGGCCTTGATCTCGATGGACCGGGTCACGGCCCGCTCGAGCGCCGCGGCGTCGCGCGCCAGCAGGGCGCTCGCTGCCGCCTCGAGAAACTCGAAGTAGTGCGCGTCCGCGATCACGCCGTGTTTCACGGCCTCCGCCATCCCGGCCGCAAGCTGCCCGGGTGGGAGGGAGTCGAGTACGTCGAGGTCGGCCACGACGAGCCGCGGTTGGTGGAAAGCGCCCAGGAGGTTCTTGCCGCGCGGCACGTCCACACCGGTCTTGCCGCCGATCGAGGAATCGATCATGGCGAGCAGGGTGGTGGGCAGCTGTACGTACGGGACGCCGCGCAGGTACGTGGCGGCGACGAAGCCGGCCACGTCGCCGACCACGCCGCCGCCGAGGGCGAGGACCGCGCAGTCGCGTCCCAGCTCCGCCGCGAGCATCCGGTCCGAGAGGGCGGCCCAGGTTGCCCGCGTCTTGTTCCATTCGCCTGCTGGAAACTCGAACAAATCCGCCGGCAGCGTGGCGTCGTGCAAACGTGCCACGAGCCCGGCGCCGTACAGCTTCGCTACGTGGGAATCGCTGATCACGGCGTAGCGCACCGCCGGACAAGCCTCTCGCAGCAGCTGCGGCAGATCTGCCAGGAGGCCGCGGCCGACGACGATGTCGTAGGACGCGTCGCGCCGCTCGATGAGCGGGACGCGGACCCTCACCACTTCACGTCAGGGCGGCCGGCCGCTGCGTTGGCCGAGCGTGCCAGCACGAACAGCAGATCGGAGAGCCGATTCAGATACTGGAGCACGCCGGGCGAGGCCGCGCCCTCCCGCACGAGCGGAACGACCGCCCGTTCGGCGCGGCGGCACGCGGTGCGTGCGACGTGCAGGGCGGCGGCCTTGGGCGTGCCACCCGGAAGAATGAAGCTGGCCAGGGGTGCGAGGGTCGCCTCGTGCGCGTCGATCATGTGCTCGAGCATCCCGACATGCGACGCTCCGATCGGGTCGCCGGGGAGCGCCTTCGCGAGCGTGGCTCGGTCGGGGGTCGCGAGCTCCGCGCCCACCGTGAAGAGGTCGCGCTGCACCCGCTCGAGCGGGTCGCGACACCAGTCCTGGGGCTCGAGCGCCAGCGCCAGGCCGATACAGGCGTTCAGCTCGTCTACATCACCGTAGGCCGCCACGCGGGGGTCGTCCTTCGGCACCCGGGGCCCGCCGAACAGCCCGGTGTCGCCGCCGTCGCCGCTGCGCGTGTAGATCCTCGCCACTCGTTCTCCTCGGGCGGGCAGCGGGACTTACCGCCCCCTACCGCCACCTACCGCCCCCTATCAGATTCGCCCCAATGCAAGACCTCAAAGATATCACGATCATCGGAGCCGGCCCGACCGGCCTGTTCGGAGCCTTCTACGCCGGGATGCGCGGCGCGTCGTGCCGCCTCATCGACAACCTCGATCAGGTGGGCGGACAGCTCACGGCCCTCTATCCGGAGAAGTACATCTTCGACGTCGCCGGATTCCCCAAGGTGCTGGCGAAGGATCTGGTGAAAGGCATGGCCGAACAGGCGTTCCAGTTCCACGCCCCGGTGCAGCTGGGCGAGAAGGTGGTCGGCCTGCGCCGCGAATCGGACAACGGCCGGCCCCGCTTCGCCGTGGTCACGGACAGGGACGAATACCCGTCGCACACGATCATCATCGCCGGGGGAATCGGGGCGTTTACGCCGCGCAAGCTGCCCCTCAAGGACGTGGACCGCTGGTACGGCCGGGGCGTGTTCGACCGGGTGCTCGATCCTCAAGCGTTCGCCGGCAAGCGGGTGCTCCTGGTGGGCGGCGGCGACTCGGCGTTCGACTGGGCGGTGAACCTCCAGGGGATCGCGCGCTCCATTCTGATGATCCATCGCCGCGACGGGTTCCGCGCCCACCACGCGACGGTCGAGCAGGTGCGCACTCTGTGCGCCGCCGGCAAGATGGAGCTGCGCACGTTCTGGGAGCTGAAGGCGATCCAAGGCGGCGATTGGGTGGAGCGCGTCACGATCCACAACAGCAAGACGAAGGAAGAGGAGCACGTCGCCGTGGACGCCGTGATCCCGCAGCTGGGCTTCCTTTCCTCGCTCGGCGCCATCGCGGAGTGGGGCCTCGAGCTCGACGACGGCGATATCAAGGTCGCGTCCACGATGGAGACGAACCTCCCCGGGATCTTCGCCGCGGGAGACATCACCACCTATCCGGGGAAGCTCAAATTGATCGCGACCGGCGTCGCGGAAGCGAGCATCGCGGTGAACCACGCGGTGCACTTCATCAACCCGGCCGCAAAGGTCGCCCCGGGCCACTCGAGCAACATGGCGTTGTTCGGGCAGACGGAGGACTGACTACCGCCCTATCTGGACCACCACCGAGTCGATCTCCGCCAGCATCTGCGCGTACGGCACCGCGTGACTATTGGCCTGCACGCTGAAGGTGTAAGTCCGGCCGCCCGCGCGCTCCACGTATCCCGAAAGCGAGTTGACCCGGTCGATGCTCCCGGTCTTCGCGATCACCCGTCCGTCGAGCGGGGTGCCGACGAACCGCTTCAGCAGGGAGCCGCGCTGTCCGGCGTGGGGTAGCGCCGCCAGGAACGGCGCGCTCTTGGGGTGGCGGCGCATGTAGCCGAGTAGCTGGACCAGCGCGTGCGGCGTGATCAGGTTCCCCGCCGCGAGCCCCGAGCCGTCTTCCAGCGCAAACGCCGTGGAGTCGATCTTCACCGAGTCGATGAGGAAGCGCCGCTCCACGTCGAGCCCGGCGTCCCACGACCCCGTGCCCCGGAACTCCCGCCCCAGCTGCTTGAGCAGCATCTCGGCGAACCAGTTCTGGCTGGTATTGAGGATTGGGAACACGATGTCGCCGATCGGGCGGCCGCGATACTCAACCAGGGGCGGCTGAGCCCGAGCCGCGCGATACGCGAGCGAGTCGGTGGAGCTGGCCGCTCCCCCCTCGATCGCGACGCCGCGCTTGAGCAACGCCGTCGCCAGCGCCCGGGCCGCGTACAGGTTGGGGTCAGGGAGGGCGAAGCTCTCGATCCAGGGCGCGTGCCCCAGCGCCACCGTCCCTGCGGCCCAGATCGCCCAGGTGCCGGGGGTACGGAAGAAGTTGTCGCCGATCGTGGTCACCGAGTCGGCCGCGACGGTGCGTGCCCGGTTCTCGAGCGTGAAGAGCCCCACATCGGGAGACCACGTGATCAGCGGCGGCTGGTCTACGCGGTCGCCCGGCGCGATGTGAAAGTCCACACTGTTATCGTGGAAGCCCAGCCCCGACACCGGTGCGGCGTACCACCAGTTCAGATCGAAGTTGCTCCATCCCGGGTGCACGAGCAGCGGCTCGAAGTACGACCCGTCCCCGACCAGCCTTCCCGTGACGCGCCGGATCCCGCGGGCGCGCACCGAGTCCGCGATCGCGCCGATGGCGGTGAACGCCGAATCGCAGGCGCCCGCTGCCAGGGTGTCCACCTTGAAGCAACGCTCGGAGAAGGTCGGGTCGCCGCGCCCGTACAGAATCAGGTCTCCCGTGAGCACGCCGTCCACGACGGGCCCGCCGGGGTATAGGCTGGTCCGCACCTGATAGTCCGTTGGGAGCAGCACCGTCGCCGCGGCAGTCACAACGAGCTTCGTATTGCTCGCCGGGACGTAGTAACGGTCGGCGTTGCGCTGGTAGCGCACGGTGCCGCGGTCGTCCGTGACATACACGCCCCAGCTGGCTCGATCGAACGGCGCCTGATCGAGCAGCAGCGCGAGCCGGTGCTCCAGCGAGCCGCGCAGCGGCGTCGTCCGAGGGCGGGTGAGGGGGGGAGAGGAGGGAAGTGTCTGCGCTATGAGGATGCTCGGGAGCGCGACCGACGCGAGGACGAGTCTGCGTAAGGGGACCGATGACATGCTCAGGTGTCGAAAAGGTTGACAGTCCGGGAGGGCCGAGCCAACATAGGGGAGCCGCCCGACCTCGTCAATTGCGTCCCGGTTGCTTTGCCCTGTTCGTCGCCCTGTTCGCGGCGGCTCCGCTCGCCGCGCAGCAGCAAGAGCAGCGCGTGGTGCGCGCTCTTGTGTTCGAGGGCAATCACGCGCTCGACGATTACACGCTCGCCGCCGCGATCGCGACGTCGAACTCGAGTTTCTTCGCGCGTGCCTGGTGGCTGCGCTGGACGCACCTGGGCGAGCGGCGCTATCTGAGCGAGGTCGAGTTCCGCCGTGACGTGCTGCGTCTGCTGCTCCTGTACCGGCAGAGCGGCTACGTGAATGCAGTGGTCGATACCGTCGTGCGGCGGACGCCCCGCGACGCGTTCATCAGGTTTCGTATTCACGAGGGCGACCCCGTCCGGCTGGCGCGGTTGGACGTCGTGGGCGCCGAGGCGATTCTCAATGTGCAGCAGATCAAGAAGGACTTGGCGCTCCGGGCTGGGGATCCGTTCAATCGCTTCCTTTTTCAGGCGTCCGCGGATACGATCGCGCTCCGCCTCAGGAACGCCGGCTATCCGTACGCCGCGGTGCTGAGGAACTTCGATGAGGACGACGCCTCGCTCACGGCCACGGCGACGCTCGAGGCGGTCCCGGGGCCGCGCATCTGGGTGGGCGAGGTCGTGATTCAGGGGCTGCAGCGTATGGACACCGCGTCGGTGTGGCGGATGCTGTCGGTCAAGCCGGGCGACCTGTTCCAGCAGGACCGGCTGTACCTGAGCCAGCGCGACCTGTACGACATGGGCGTGTTCCGCTCCGTCAACGTCATGCTGGCCGACTCGCTGCCGCCCCCAGCTGCGGCCCCGGGCGACACGCTCGGCCGCGTGGTGGTCCGCCTGGTCGAGGGGCCCGGTCATCGTGTGCTCAGCGGGATGGGATACGGGACGATCGATTGCTTCCGGCTCCGGGGGGGGTGGACAGCGTACGACTTCCTGGGCGGCGCGCGCGCGCTCGACCTCACGGCGAGCGTCTCGAAGCTCGGCGTGGGCGCGCCGACCGACGTCGGCTTCCGGAACAACGTGTGCGAGTCGATCCAATCCGATCCCACGTCGGACACGGTCAACTACAACGTGGGACTGACCCTGCGCCAGCCGACCTTCTTCTCGCCGCGTCACACGGCGCGCCTCGGCGTCTTCGCGGAGCGGCGCTCCGAGTTCAAGACGTACACACGCCAGGACGTGGGTGTGAACCCGGCGGTCACCGTCAACGCGAGGCGCGACGTACCGACGACCATCGGCTACGCCTTCTCGGTCGGTCGCACCACGGCCGAAGATGCGATCTACTGCATTCGGTTCACCGTGTGCACCGAGGCCGACCGGGCGGCGCTCGCGAGCTCGCGCCGCTTCGCCGCCGTGACGGTGTCGGGCGTGCGGACCCGGATCAACTCGGTGCTCGACCCGTCGCGCGGCAGCCTGGTCACCGTCGGTCTCATGCACGCGTCGCGCGTGATAGGCTCGGACGCGTTGTACGAGTTCAACCGCGGGGAGCTCGAGGTCTCGCGATACTATTCGCTGGGGCGCCGGGGGGTATTCGCCTGGCGAGCGCGGGCCGGGGCGATCGTCCCCGCCGGGCAGATTACTCCCGGCCAGGGCGTGCAATTCGTGCCGCCGGACCAGCGCTTCTACGGCGGCGGCCCCAACTCGGTGCGCGGCTACGCCCGTAACGGCCTCGGGCCCCGCGTGTACGTCACCACCGACAGCATCTCCCTGTTCGACGTGCGGGCCGCGGCGACCGGGGGGAATTCCATGCTCGTGCTCAACACCGAGCTGCGATTCGCCACGCCACTGTTCCCCGACCGGATGCGGGTCGCTCTGTTCGTGGATGCCGGTCAGGTTTGGGAGCGCGGCGTGCAGACCAGCGTACACGGCGTGCGCGTGACTCCCGGGGCGGGGCTCCGGTTCACGACGCCGCTCGGCCCGGTGCGTATCGACGCGGCGTACAATGACTACGCGGCGGAGCCGGGCCCACTCTACTTCCTCAATACCACGGACCAGAGCCTCACCCTCGTCCACCCGGGTGTCCCCTATGTACCGCCCCGGCCGGCGACATTCTGGAGGCGGGTGTTCGTGCAGTTCGCCGTGGGACAGGCGTTCTGATGGTCCGGCGCTCCCTCGCGGCCGCGCTCTGGCTCCTGGCCGGCCTGCTCGCCTCCTTTCTCGGCGCGCTCTCCGCCCTGGTCGATACCGGCGCGGGGCGCCACCTCCTCAGTCGGGTAGCGACAACCGCACTGCACCAGGTGTTCGACGGCTCGGTCGAGATCGGCGATGTGCGCGGCGCCCTGCTGACCGGTGTCACGCTGCGCGACGTCAAGCTGTTCGATCCGGAAACGACGCTCGTCGCGGCGCTGCCGCGTGTCGACGCGAGCTACAACCCCTTCGACTTCGTGGCCGGCCGCGTGGTGCTGCTCGACCTCGAGCTGCGCGAGCCGGTCGTGAACGTGTTGCAACGCCCGGGCGGCCGCCTCAACGTCGAGGAATTCCTCCGGCTGGGCCGCCCCGACACCGGGCCGCACGGACCCGCCACGCTGATCCTGTTCCGCAACGTCCGCGTCGACGAAGGCACCGTCACCTTGCGCCTCCAGGAGCGGGGCGCGCCCTCCTCGGAGCCGAACGGCAACGAGATCGACCCGCTCGAGCGCCTGGGCCGGCGGCGCGTGCGCCGGTTCGAGCACCTCAACGCGCGTCTCGCCGCCCTGCGCGTTTCCTCGCCGCAGGAGCGGGGCATCCGCATCGACATCACCAAGCTGGCGGTGGCGAGCACCGACCCGCGTGTGGAGCTGCGGGACGTCGCGGGGCACGTCACGGTGGTGGGGGACTCGCTCGAGCTCGACTTGCCGCGGGTGCAGCTCCCGGCGTCACACCTCTCCGCCCGCGGCCACATCCGCTGGCCCCGCGACACGCTGCTGTTCGACCTCAACGTGCACGCCGACTCCGCCACCATGGGAGACGTGCGGTTCGTGGTCCAGCGCCTTCCGGCGAGCGCGGTGTACCGCGGCGGGGTCCGCGTGCGGTCGCATGGCGGCCGTCTGCTGGAGGTGCAGCTCGCTCCGCTCGACGTGCGCTACGGCGGCGGCACGCTGACCGGTCACCTCACGGCGGTGAGCGCCGCCGATTCGGGGCTCATCGCCGTGCGCGGCGCCGATCTCGTCGCCACCGATTTCGACCTCGACGTCCCGCGCGGTCTGGTCGCGACGCTGCCGTTCTTCGGGCGACTGAGCGGCCACACCGTGGCCGACGGCGCCCTGGCGGCCCTGGCGCTGGACATCGACTGGACGTTCCGCGACTCCCTGGTGCCCGGGTGGCCGGTCTCGCGCATCCGCGGCCGGGGCGAGGTGGACCTGCTCGCCGCGGACGGCTTGCGGTTCCTTCCCTTCACCGTCGAGGCGGCCGCCGTGGACCTCGGCACCGTCCGCCGCCTCGCGCCGGCCGTCACGCTCCGCGGGGAGCTGGACGGGGCGGGCACGCTGACCGGCTCGCTGCACGACGCCCGCTTTGCCGGCACACTCGCGCAGCGCGACGGCGACCGACCTCCGACCGTCGTCCACGGCACCGTGGGACTCGACACCCGCGGTGACACGCTCGGGGTCTCCGCCGACGTCAACGCCGACTCGCTCTCATTCGACGGGCTGCGGGGCAGCTTTCCGGGGCTCCCGCTGCGCGGCACGGTCCGCGGACCTGTGAAACTCGCCGGCACGGTGGCGGCCCTGGAAACGCACGCGAATCTCTCCTCGTCGGGGGCCGGGGTGGTGAGCTTGGACGGCGTGCTCACCCTACTCGACCGCCGTACCGGCGGCCGCAACGTGACGCTCGCCGCCAGCGAGCTCGACCTCTCGCGGTGGCTGCCACGGGCGCCCGCGTCGCGACTGAACTTCACACTGGCCGGCCGGATCGCGCAGGACAGCGGGGCGTCCCCGGACGGCGCCCTCACGGCAACGCTGTCGCCCTCCATGCTGGCCGGGACCGCGCTCGACAGCGGCCGCGCCACGGTGCGCCTCGTCGGGGGGCGAGTGTACGTGGACTCGCTGCGCGTGGCCCAGTCGGGGCTGGTCACCACCGGCGCCGGATCCCTCGGATGGCGGCGCCCCGACAGGGGGACGCTGTCGCTCGACTTCGACGCGGACAGCCTGAGCTCGCTCGATTCCCTGGTTGCCTGGGTGGCCGGACCCGACACGGCCACCGCCAGCCGCGGGCGCTCCCTCAAAGGTGCGGCACGGGTGCTCCTGACGTTGGAGGGGGCGCTCGACTCGCTTGCCCTCGAAGCGCGCGCGACTACGGACCACCTGCGGTGGCGCGACTGGGAGATTCCGGCGGGGCACGCGCACGCCGTATATCAGCCGGGTCCGGACCCCGCTTTCCAGCTCGAGGCGGCGCTCGACTCCGTCAGGAGCGGGGCGTTCGGGTTCGGCGCGGCCTCGGCCGCCGTGCGAGGCAGGCGCGACTCGCTGACGTGGTTCGCCCGGTCCCGCGTCGGCGACCTCGGCGCGTTTCTCGCCGGGGGACGGCTCGCGCGGCGCGCCGCCGCCTCCGCGGCCGGCGATCCTCCACTGACGACCGTTGCCGTGGACTCCTTGGCCGTGCTGCTCCCGGGTGGCGTATGGTTTCTCCAGGGGCCGTCCGAAGTCGTGGTGAGCGATTCCGTGATCCGGGTCGCCGGCGTGACGCTGCACAGCGCGACCGATTCCGGGCGGCTCATCCTCAAGGGCGATCTCCCGACCCGCGGGCGCGCGGACGCGCATCTCCAACTGGAGGGCTTCCCGCTGGCGGGTGTCTACGCCCTGCTCGAGCAGGACACGAGCGGCGTCGCGGGCAGCCTCACGGCCACGGTGGGCCTTGCCGGAACGCGCGCCGAGCCCGAGTACACCGGATCGCTCGCACTCTCCAACGGGTCGCTGGGCGAGTTCCGCATGCCCTACATGGACGGCACGTTCGAGTACCAAGCCCGGCGGCTCGACGCGGCGGTGCACCTCTGGAGGTCGGGGCAGCAGGTCTTGAACGTGACGGCGCACCTGCCCCTCGACCTGGCGCTCACGCCGGTGGTCGAGCGCGAGCTGCCGGACACGCTATCGGTGCGGGCCGAAGCCGACAGCGTGGATCTCTCCCTGCTCGAGGCGGTGACCCCGCTCGTCCGTCAGGTGCAGGGGGTGTTCTCGGCCGGCGTCGGCGTCGCGGGGACGTGGCGCGAGCCGCGGCTCGAGGGGGGCCTCCGGATCGCCGGCGCGGCCGCGACGATCCCCGCGCTCAACGTGCGGTACGAGGACGTCGGTGGGAACCTCGCGCTCTCGGGCGACACCATCGCGGTGCGCGCCCTCTCGGCGCGGAGCGGCAACGGCCGGATGGACGTGGCTGGGTTCATACGGCTCGAGCAGCTGACGCATCCCGTCCTGGCCCTCGACATCAACGCCGATCATTTCAAGGCGCTCGATCTGAAGGGCAATGTCGCGGTCACCGCGAGCGGACGGCTCTCGCTCACGGGACCGGTGTTCGGCGCCGCGCTCACGGGGCACGCCACGGTCACGTCGGGCGTGCTGTATTTCGCCGACCTGGTCGAGAAGCGCATCGTGAACCTGAACGATCTCGCCGACACGTCCCTCGCGTCCATCATCGAGCGGCAGGGCCTCGGGCCCGAGTTTCAGAGCGTGTTCCTGGACAGCCTGCACATTCGCGACCTGGAGCTCGACATGGGGAGCGACGTGTGGCTGCGCTCGGCCGAGGCGAACATCCAGCTCACCGGGACCGTGACGCTCAGCAAGCGGCAGAACGCCTATCTCCTCTCCGGCACGCTCCAGGCCCCGCGCGGCGTGTACCGGCTCAAGCTCGGCGTCACCCGCGAGTTCGTGGTGTCGCAGGGGACGGTGAAGTACTTCGGCACGCCGGACCTCGACGCGGAGCTGAACATCGAGGCGAAGCACACGGTGCACCCGGTGGGCAACACGGGGGACATCACGATCGTGGCGCACATCACGGGTACCCTCTCGACGCCGCGCGTGGCGCTCGAAGCGGAGCAGCGGGACCTGTCGCAGACCGAGGTCATCTCATACCTCCTGTTCGGCAAGCCGAGCTTCGAGCTGAGCGGCGGGCAGGGCGGGCTGACCGACCAACGCGCCTTGCTCCAGGGCGCGGCCTCGGTCCTCTCGGGCGAGCTGGAGCGCACGCTCGTCTCGGACCTCGGCATCCCACTGGACTACGTCGAAATCCGGCCCGGCGCCGCGACCGATCCGTTCTCCGGCGTGCAGCTCGCGGTCGGACGGCAGCTCGGTCCCAAGACGTTCCTGGTGGTGAACGCGGGCTTCTGCCAGGGACGCCCGGTCGCCGTGGGCAACACGATCGGCTTGAGCTTCCAGTACCGGATGAACCCCGAGTTTCGCACCGAGGCGAGCTTCGAGCCGGTCAGGATCTGCACGCCGGACGCGCTGGTGGAGGGGCAGAGCACGCCGCCGGCGCGGCAGGTGGGCTTCGACCTGATCTGGGAGCGTCGCTACTGAGATGACCCGGGCCGTGCTGATCACCAACCCGGCGGCCGCGCGCACGGACGCGCGCGCCGTCGCGGCCATCCGCGACACGCTGCGCGGGGGCGGATGGACGGTGGAAGTGCAGGCGACCGCCAAGCCCGGCGACGCCCGGCGCTTTGCCCGCGAAGCGTTGGAGCGTGGCGTGGACGTGCTGGTGAGCTACGGGGGCGATGGCACGGCGATGCAGGTCGCCGCGGGCATGGTGGGGAGCGACATCCCCCTGGGCGTGGTCCCGGGTGGGACGGGAAACCTGCTCGCGGGCAACCTGCGGCTGCCGTACCGGCCCGCGGCGGCGGCGCGCGTGATTCTGGCGGGCCGGCGCATGCGCCTCGACCTCGGTGCGGTGACGCGGGAGGACGGGAAGCACTACTTCGCGGTGTGCAGCGGCGCCGGCTTCGACGCCCGGCTGATGGCCGACACGCCGCGCGCCGCCAAGCGCCGTTGGAAAATGGGCGCCTACGTGGTGCGGGCCCTGGCGGCGCTGCCCGGCGTGCGCAGCGCCCTCCATCGCGTTACGGTGGATGGGATCGCATACGAGCGCCGGGCGGCGATGGTGCTCGTTGCTAATTGCGGCGAGCTGATCCCGCCGTTCCTGCGGCTGCGCGACGGCGTCGCCCCGGACGACGGCTGGCTGGACGTGCTGACGCTGGAGGCGGAGGGCGCGGTCGAGAGCCTGCTCGCGTTCTGGGAGCTGGTGCGGGGCTCGATGAACGGCGCGCGTGCCGCGAGCCGGCGAGTGTGGTTCGCGCGCGGCCGCTCGGTGCGGGTGGAGACGCTGGCCGGGGGCCCGCGACCCGTGCAGCTCGATGGGGAGGTGGTGGGCGCGACGCCGTTCGAGGCGCAGCTCCTGCCAGGCGCCTTGTCGGTGCTGGTGGACCCCGCGCGCGTGCCTCGCCCCAAGGGGTCTCTCTCCCTTCCCGCCCATGGCTGACACGCTGCTGCTCGTGGACGACGACGCCGACGTGCTCAAGGCCGTCGGCGACTACTTCGAGCGCATCGGCTACGAAGTGTACCGCGAAGCGACCGGGGAGGGCGGGATGGACGCGTTCGACCGGGTGCGTCCGGAAGTGGTCATCCTCGACCTGCATCTCCCCGACCACGGCGGGCTCGAGGTGCTCGAGCGGCTGCGCACGGAAGGGGCGGCCGTCATCCTGCTCACGGGGCAGGGGGACATCGAGACGGCGGTCCGCGCCATGCAGCTCGGCGCCGAGAATTTCCTCACCAAGCCGGTGGACATGAGCCTGCTCGCCGCGGCCACGGCCCGGGTCAGCGAGAAGGTCCGGCTGTCGCGGCAAAACGCGTTGCTGCGCGCGCGGGCGCGGCCGGCGGACGGTCTGGACACCATCGGCGTCTCACCCGCGATGCGGGAGCTGGCCCGCCAGATCGAGCTGCTGGCGGCGAGCGAGCGCAGCACCGTCCTGCTCACGGGCGAGAGCGGCACCGGCAAGGGCTGGGTCGCCCGCATCGTGCACCAGCTCAGCCGCCGGTCCGCCGGGCCGTTCGTCGAGGTGAACTGCGGCGGGTTGTCGGCGACGTTCCTCGACTCGGAGCTGTTCGGGCACGAGAAGGGCGCCTTCACCGACGCCAAGGAGCGGCGCCAGGGGTTGTTCGAGCTGGCCGATGGCGGCAGCATCTTCCTGGACGAGATCGGCGAGCTCGCCCCCGAGCTGCAGCCCAAGCTGCTCAAGGTGCTCGAGGCGAAGAGCTTCCGGCGGCTGGGCGGCACGGCCGAGCTGCGGGTAGACGTCCGGCTGATGGCCGCCACCAACCGCGACCTGGTAAGCGACGTGAAGGCGGGACGATTTCGGGAGGATCTGTTCTACCGCCTGAGCGTGCTCCCGCTGCGCCTGCCGCCGCTGCGCGACCGGTCGCGCGAGTGCTGGGGCCCAGCACGACTACCGCGGAGGCGCTGGACCGGCTGCTCTCGGCGCCGTGGCCCGGGAACGTGCGCGAGATGCGCAACGTGCTGGAGCGCGCCATGATCCTGGCGCAGGGGGCGGCGGCGATCGGCCTCGAGCACCTGCCCGCCGACCTGCGCAAGGGAAGCGGGGCCGCGGACCGGCGCCACGTACCGCAGGCGCTGGCGGAGGTGGAGCGCCACCACATCGAGCGTACCTTGCGCGCGCACGGCGGCAACCGCACGCGGGCGGCGGTGGAGCTTGGCATTTCGCGCGCGACGCTGATCAATAAGATTAAAGGCTACGGGCTCGATCTTTGAGGGGAGCGCCTATGCAGAAGCCGGAGCTCAAGGAGCACGACGCGATGGTGTGCCGATACTGCGGGAACGAAGAGCGCGCGTCCGAGGGCTATCCCTGCTCCGAGTGCGGGACCTTCATCTGCTTGATCTGCTCCTTCCGCGGCATCACTCGCTGCAAGGCGTGTGAGGCGAAGGCGCAGGCCCCGAAGACCTAGCCGCGGCGCTTCCGGACTTCGGCGGCGATCTCGTCGACCGGGCTCTCTAACGCGTGGGCCAGCTGCTCGACTGCCGCCCGCTCCGCCGGCCAGTCCCGCGCCGCCGCGATGGCGTCCAGGGCGATCTTGGCGATCGCCGTCGTGTGCTCCTCCAGATCCCGCGTGCGCACGGCGACTTCGCGGGCCAGCCACTGCTCCAGCTCGCGTCGCTCGATCTCCAGCTGCCGCTGGCGCAGCGCCGCCTGGAGCGACATTTCCAGCTCGTCCAAATCCACCGGCTTGATGAGGTAGTCGTAGGCGCCCAGCTTGAGGCACTCGATCGCCGTGCGCGGCTCGTCGATCGCCGTGAGCATGAGGATGGCGAGGTCCGAGTCCTGCGCCAGCGCCTTGGGGACGAGCTCGAGGCCCGTCATGTTCGGCATGCGAATGTCGGAGAGCATCGCCTGCGGCGTCTCGGCGGCCTGCCGGTCCAGCGCTTCGGCACCGCTCGACGCCTGCACCACGCGATAGCCGAGCCTGGAGAGAAAGCGGTGGAGGGCCTGGCGGATGCCGTCCTCGTCGTCCACCACGAGCACCGTCGTCGGCGTGGTCTGTGGAGCGGGGGTCGTCATGCGCGCTAACGTACGTGTCCGCTACAAGCCGAGCAAGCCGAGCGCGTGACCGTGCCCAACCTCGCGTCCGTCTCCGGTATCACGGTCGGTCACTGGACCGACGCGGTGGCCGCGACCGGTTGCACCGTGATACTCGCGCCCGAGGGCGGGATGCGCGCCGCCGCCGCCGTGCGCGGCCGGGCGACGGGGACGCGCGAGGTCGACGCGCTCCATCCCCGCCACCTGGTCGGGCGCGTGGACGCGATTCTGCTCACCGGCGGCTCGGCGTTCGGTCTGGGGGCGGCGGACGGCGTCATGCGCTGGCTCGCCGAGCGGCAACGCGGCTTCCCCGCCGGCCCCGCTGGTGTCGTCCCGATCGTTCCGACGGCCGTGATCTTCGACTTCGATCTCGCGCCGGGCGGCCGCGCCGAGCGCTGGCCGAAGCCGGACGATGCGTACCGCGCGTGCGACGCCGCGTCGACCGACATCGCCGAAGGATCGGTCGGTGCCGGCAGCGGCGCGACGGTCGGGAAAGCGCTCGGCCCGCGGCGAGCGATGAAGGGCGGCGTGGGCACCTGGGCGGTGCAGGGCGGCGACGTGGTCGTGGGAGTGCTCGTCGTCGTGAACGCCGTCGGCAACGTGCTCGATGGCGCGGGCGAGATCCTCGCGGGGGCGCGCGGAGCTGACGGCAAGCCGGTGGACGCGCTGCGCTACCTGGGAGAAGGCCGCCCGCCTCTGGGCGTTGGGGCCAGGCAGAACACGACCCTCGCCGTCGTGGCCACGAACGCGGTGCTCGACCGGCTCGAGCTCGAGGCGGTCGCGCACGCGGGCGGCGACGCCCTGGCGCGCCGCATCGTCCCCTACAGCACCCGGTTCGACGGTGATGTCGTGTTCGCCGTCAGCACGGCGGCGGTCGCGCCCGCTACGCCGCTCCAGGCCGAGGCGCTGGCGGCGCAGGCGATGCCGGTCGCCGTCGAGCGCGCCGTACAGTTGGCCCGCGGGATGAAGGATATCCCGGGGCTCGCGCGAGGCGGGGCGTGACGGACCGCTTCGAGCGTGACCTGTCCGACGTGCGTCGCAAGTGGGTCCCCGACCCGCGCCTCGGCCCCGACCTTCAGCTTCTTCCCGCGGCGGGGGTGCGGGATCGGTCGGCCGTGGTGACCGCCGCGCTGGCGCCACTGCTGGCCGCGCCGGCGATCGGCGCCGCGCGGGTGAGCGAAGCGTTGCACGGCGAGCCACTCGCGGTGCTCGAGCAACGCGGCGACTGGCTGCGCGTGCGCGCCGCCGATGGCTATCATGCGTGGACGGCCAGCGGATACCTTGCCACCGGGCCCGACGACTGGCTCGAGGACTGGGTGGGCCGCGCGCGCGCGCGCGCCGCGGGCGCGGAGCTGCGCGGCGTGGAAGCGCGCCTGCGCCTTCCGCACGGTGCCCGCGTTTCCCTGCGACGGGACGGCCGGGTCGAGACGGCCGATGGGGAGCTGTGGAACGTCGTCGCGGGCGTCGTGCGTCCCGAAATGGAGTGGCGGACGGAGGCGGCGTTCCTTGCGGCGCCTGAGTGGGCGCTGCGCTGGTACTCACGCGTGCCCTACCTCTGGGGAGGGCGGAGCGACTGGGGGATCGACTGCTCCGGGCTGGTGCAGGCGACCTACGCGGCGCGCGGGATCGCCCTGCCGCGCGACTCGGACCTCCAGTCCGTGACGGGCCGGGAAGTGCGGCTCGCGAGCGACGGCAGTGGCTACGAGGCGGGCGATCTGCTGTTCTTCGCCGAAGCGGGACGCGTGAGCCACGTCGCCTTGTGGTCCGGCGCGGGGCGCATCGTGCACTCCGCCCTGGCCTCGGGCGGTGTGACGTCCGACGATCTGCTGGGGGATTCGAGCGTAGCCCGCCGGCTGCGGGACGGTCTCGTGGGAGTGCGGCGAATAAAGGCATGAAACTGATCCTCTTCGACATCGACGGCACACTGCTCTGGACCGACGGGGCGGGGCGGCGCGCCATCCAGCGCGCCCTCGAGGATGTGGCGGGAACCGCGGGCCCGATCGACACCTACCGTTTGGATGGGAAGACCGATCCCCAGATCGTGCACGAGCTCCTCTCACTCGCGGGCCATTCCGGTGCCCGAGACGACGCGCTGACGGCCGCGGTGTGCCGCCGCTACCTCGCGCTGCTCGACCTGGAGCTGCGGCAGCAACCGGAGCGGGCGACCCACTTGCTCCCCGGTGTCGCCGAGCTGTTGCTCGCGCTCGAAGCGCATGAGGCGGCGCAGCGCGCGCTCGTCGGCCTGCTGACGGGTAACCTCGCTCCTGGCGCCGCGCTCAAGCTGCGCGCCGCCGGGGTCGATCCCGCGCGATTCGTGGTGGGCGCGTACGGCTCCGACTCCGAGCACCGCTCCGACCTCCCGGGTGTCGCCGCGGCGCGGGCGAGCGAGCGCAACGGACGCCGCTTCTGGGGTCGCGACGTCGTGATCGTCGGCGACACCCCGGCGGACGTCGCCTGCGGCCGCCCGATCGGTGCCGCATCCGTTGCGGTGGCCACGGGCTACTACGACGTGGCGGCGCTGCGCGCCTCCGGGGCGACGCACGTATTCGAGACTCTGGCCGACACGTCAGCTGTGCTGGCAGCGCTGCTCGCGTGACCGCACCGCTCAAGATCCCCATGCCGCTCCGCGTCCCGGAGCTGGCGCCGTCGCTCGGCCGGCTGCTCGTGCCGCGCCGCCTGGCGGAGCCCTGGATCCGGCTCGACGACATCCGCGAGGAGCTGGCGACGCGCGTCATCGAGCTCGCCGGGGAGGCGCGCACCGCGGCGGCGCAGGAGCAGCGCGATCAGGTGCTCGAGGCGCTCGGCCGCCGCGCCTGGCTCGCTGCCTGGGAGCGTGCCGTGCGACGCACCGCGGAGCGGGCCGGAGCCGCGCTCGACGACACACTCGAGCGCGCTGCCCGGCGCGTGCGCATGCCGCAGCAGGAGTGGCGCCGGCGGCTGCTCTCGCCGGCGGAGCGGCGCGCGATCGCCGCGCGGCTGGGTAGCGGTGCTGAGCGTTTCGTGGGCGCGCTCGACGCCCTCGCCGCCGCGGCGGCCCGGGTGCGCGAGGCGAGCGTGCTGGACAAGGAGGCCCACGCGGAGTGGCAGGAAGCGTTGCGCGGCACCGCCCGCCGGCTCGAGGCTGCGTGGCTGGCCCTGGAAGACGAGCTCGCGCTGGAGGCGCAGCGTTGGGCGCCCGAGATCGAAAGCGTGGAAACCTGGCGACTGCCGCTTGGGCCCGTGCTCGCCGTGTGGGCACCCCTCGCCGCCGCGTTTCTCTGGCTGGGCCTGGTGCTGGGCGGCTACATCGCGGCCCCGTCGTGGCTCGCGGTGTGGTTGGGCTTCTGACTTCTCCGTGAACGCGCTCAGCGTCGGCGTCGACCTCGTGGAAGTACCGCGCGTGAGCGCGATCATCGCCGACAAGGGCGCGCGCGTGTTCGAGCGGCTCCTGACCGCGGCGGAGCGAGCGTACTGCGAGAGTCGGCCCGACCCGGCCACGCATGTGGCGGTGAGACTCGCCGCCAAGGAGGCGGTCTACAAAGCGCTCCAGGGGAGCGACGCCGCGCGCGGCATCGGGTGGCGCGAGATCGAAGTCGTCCGCCGCGCCGACGGCCGCCCGGACGTCGCGCTGTCGGGGGCCGCGGCGGCCCGCGGGGAGGAGTTGGGCGTGCGTCGCGTCCTGCTTTCCCTGTCGCACACGCACCTGGCGGCGGTGGCCATGGCGGTGCTGGTGGGGGACTGACCCCACGCTTGAATTCCCGACAGTTTTACTCTACTTTTGCGGACCCCATTTCCGGACGCACTCGCATTTGTCCTAAGCTGTTCGTCGGCTTGGTGTTGAGCGTCTGTTGCGCCACTGCAGTCGAGGCGCAGCGCGAGGACTCGCTCACCGTGACGCGGCGCGTGGTAGCGGCTACATCACTCGCGGCGAAGGAGTACGCCACGGGCGTGGCTCCGCGCGGCGGGCAAGTGCTCGCGGCCCAGGAGGTCGAGGAGGCGGGCCAGTTTCTGGATGCCGCGCTGCTCGACGTGCCCGCGCTCCCGGTCGCAGCGCGCGCCCTGGCCGACACGGGACTGCGGCTGCTGCGTGCCATGATCGACCGCCACGTGCCCCCCGATTCCGTGGGCCAGCGCGCGGCGATCCTGGTGCAGCGGATCGGCGCCGCGGCGGGCGGAGCGCTCGAGCCGTTCCCGGCCCGGCCACCGTCGCTCGCCCGCGGGGAGTCCGTCTATCGGGAGCAGTGCATCCAGTGCCACGGCGCGGCGGGACGGGGCGACGGCCCCAAGGCCAAACAGCTCACGGGTCCGCCCCCGGCGGATCTCGCCGACCGCGCCGCGCTCGCCGGTGTCTCGCCGGTGGACATGTACCGCAAGATCGCCATCGGAGTGGCGGGCACGGGGATGCCCGAGTATGCCGAAGCGCTCTCGGCCGAGGATCGCTGGGCGCTGACGGCGTACATCGCGACGCTGCGTGCCGACCAGGGCGCCGTGCGGGATGGAGAGGGCTCGTATGCGGCGCAGTGTGCGTCGTGCCACGGCGCGAGCGGCCGCGGTGACGGCGCGCTCGCCCGCACCCTCTCGGTGAGTCCGCCCGCGCTCGCCGACCTTGCGGTGCAGGCGCGCTTCTCGGATGACGACCTCGTGGCACTCATGCTGCGCGGGCGGCCGGGCACGCCGATGCCCGGCTTCGCCCGGGTGCTCGATTCCGCGGCGGCGCGGGCCGTCGTGGCGTACCTGCGCGTGCTGCCTGTGGCCGAGCGCCAGGGGAACGTGCCGTCGCCCGCGGCGTCGGTATTCGCCACGGTCCGCGCCCGCATCGATTCCGCCGTCGCGCTCCGCTCCGACAAAGTCGCGTTCGACGCCTACCTGACCTTCGAGCAGGTGGAGACCGACGTGCGGGCGCACAATCCCGCGCTCGCGGGAGAGCTCGAGGACGCGTTCGCGACTCTACGGGCTCGGGCGGCAGCCCATGCGACGCCCGAGGACCTGGACGCGATCCGGGCGCGGCTGCTCTCAGGCCTGGAGCGGGCGGAGCGCATCGTGGTGGACCGCACGTCGGGCGTGAATCTCTTCACCGAGTCGTTCGTGCTGCTGCTGCGCGAAGGCTTCGAGGCGATTCTGGTCGTGGCCGCGCTGATGGCGTTCCTCGCACGGGCGGGGGCGACCGAGCGACGGCGCGACGTGGCCAAGGGGGCGTGGGTGGCCGTGGCGGCGAGCGTGCTCACGGCCGCGGTCATCGAAATGCTGTTCCAGATCACGCCGGGCCAGCGCGAGGCGCTGGAGGGGGCCACGATGCTCGTGGCCACGGCCGTGCTGTTCTACGTCAGCTACTGGCTGCTGTCGAAGATCGAGGTGGCCAAATGGAACGCGTTCGTGAAGGGCCGGATGGAGGAAGCGTTGTCCACCGGC
>WNGI01005442.1_pt1 | contig 27142 bp, 20 predicted proteins | sample 5400621 | NCBI WGS metagenome assembly WNGI01 (sample SAMN13153374, study PRJNA577476) | soil metagenome | isolation source: 20 cm soil or saprolite under Garry oak tree replicate 1 | place: USA:California | collected 2016-06-15 | reverse complement strand
GCCCGCGACCGCACGATCGCGTCGGCCTACTCGGTGCGCGGCAAACCGCACGGTCCGGTGTCGGCGCCGGTCACCTGGGCCGAGTTACCCGACGTCGAGATGGACGACTTCACGATCGCCACGATGCCGGAGCGTTTCGCGAAGCTGGGCGACCTGCACGCCGGCATCGACGACGCGGTGTGGTCGATCGAGCCGCTGCTCGAGTGGGCCGACCGCGACGAGCGTGACCATGGTCTGGGCGACATGCCGTATCCGCCGAACTTCCCGAAGATGGAAGGCGAGCCGCCGCGCGTGCAGCCGTCCCGGATGAACGAGGCGAACTGGCGCGAGGACGGACCCGGCGCGGTCGAACCGTCGGATCTCAACTAACTCTCCACAGCACACCCGCGACGTCCGATCGCGCATCGCGCTCCCTCGCCGATCGAGATGTTCCCGCAGATCGAGATGCCCGACCTGCGAGATCACCCGTCGGCAGCCTTCGCGCGCACGTGCATTCGTTCCCCTGGCCGCCCGAAGAGGCTCAAGATCTCCGCTGAGCGTTCACCCGTGCTGCCGAACCAGTGCGGCAGCCTCGTGTCGAACTCGGCCGCCTCGCCCACGCCGAGCACAAGATCGCGATCGCCAAGGATCAGACGTACGCGGCCAGCAAGGACGTACAGCCATTCGTAGCCGTCGTGAACTCGAGGATTCGGCTTGGACTGTGTCGCCGGGATGATGATCTTCCACGCCTGAACGCCGCCCGGCTGTTGGGTGAGCGGAAGCACCGTGCGGCCGTTCACACGTCGCGGCTTGAGACGAATCCGCGGGTCGCCCACTTCGGGAGCCCCGACGAGGTCATCCAGCGGCACCCGGTAGGTCTGCGCGAGCGGCAGAAGCAGCTCGAGGCTCGGCCTGCGCTGGCCGGTCTCGAGCCGCGACAGCGTGCTCTTCGAGATGCCGGTCCGCTCGGACAGATCGGCCAGAGTGACACCTCGCTGGGAGCGCATCTGCTTGAGCCGCGGCCCGACCAGATCGAGTGCGGCAGCGATTGACGTCAGGTCTTCCACCGGATCAGTTCAGCGCTCTTTCCCGGAAATGGCAACAAGAGTTGTCGTTCCGTGGCAGTGAGCGCAGGCTGACCGTCATGAGCGAATACGACGTTGCGGTGATCGGCGGCGGAGCTGCCGGTCTGTCAGCTGCGCTGGTGCTGTCGCGAGCCCGGCGCAGCGTGGCGGTTGTCGACGCCGGCGAACCGCGCAACTCGCCCGCAGCCCACATGCAGGGATTCCTCTCGCGTGACGGCATGTCACCGCGAGACCTGTTGGCTGCCGGGCGTGACGAGGTACAGGGGTACGGAGGCGAGCTGATCGCCGGCACGGTCGCCGGAGTCGTCGCGGGTACGGGGCCACGGTTTCGAGTAACTCTCACCGACGGCCCCCAGTTGGACGCCCGGCGTGTTCTCCTCGCCACCGGGCTGCGCGACGAACTGCCCGACATCCCCGGCGTCCGCGAACGCTGGGGACGCGACCTCCTGCATTGCCCTTACTGCCACGGGTACGAGGTACGCGACCAGCCACTCGGCGTGCTCGGCGGAAGGCCTGACGCAGTCCAGCATGCGCAGCTGATCCGACAGTGGTCGTCTGACGTTCTCTTCTTCCCGCACACCGACACGCTCACCGCGGATCAGCACGAGCAACTCGCCGCCCGAGCGATCGGCGTCGTCGAGGGCATCGTGACGCGGCTCGTCGTGGACGACGACCGGCTGCAGGGGATCGAGTTGGACGACGGAAGGTTCATCGCCCGAAGTGCGGTCTTCGTACGCCCGCACTTCGTCCCGAACTCGGACCTGGTCGTCGACCTGGGCTGCGCGGTGGACGACAACGGTTTCGTCGTAGCCGATGCCGCAGGGCGCACGACCGTGCCGGGGGTGTGGGTCGCCGGAAACGCGGCCGATCCACGCGCCCAGGTGATCACGGCCGCAGGCGAAGGGTCATCGGCAGCGATTGCACTGAACGCAGACCTCGTCGAGCACGACGTCCAACGCGCTGTTCGAGAGATCCGCGGTGGCCACGTCGCCTGATGCACCCGAGCGCCTGGCGGCCTCCGCGAGGCGACACCCCAACCCCAGTCCCGTCTGAGCGGAGGAGTTCACCAACCATGTCCGACGATCGACCGATCCCGCAGCGAACGGCGGTTCCGCCGCCATCGAAGCACCAACTGGCGCTGATGATCTGGCTCGCTGTCTTCCCGACGCTCCTACTCCTGAATCTGATACTGCGCGGCGCGCTGAGCGGGCTGCCGATCGCCCTCCGGACCTTCGTCCTTGCCACAGTTGCGGTGCCAATCGTCATCTACGGCCTCATGCCGCGTCTGCATCGACTCCGCGCGCTGCTCATCACGCGCCGGACCGGGTCGTGAACTGCACCGTCAGTAGGTGATCAGCACGATCGACACGGCGGCCAGCGCCAGGCCGACGCGTTGCAGCCGTCCGGTGTGCTCGTGCAGCAGCCACACCGCGAGCAGCACCGTCATCGCCGGGTACAGCGACGTGATCACGCTGGCGATCGAGAGCAACCCGTGCCGCGAGGCCAGCAGGAAGAACAGGTTCGCGCTCGCGTCGAGGATGCCGCACAGCACGGCGAGACCGAGCACGCGACCGGTCAGCACCTCGAAGGCGCGGGTCCGGCGAGCCAGCGGCACGATCAGCGCAGCGGACGTGATTCGCGAGATCACCAACGGCCACATACCCGAATGCGGATCTGCGCGCGCGAGGCAGATGAAGTAGGCGCCGAAGCCGATGCCCGACACGCACGCCAGGGCCAGGACGCGCGCGCCGACCGGGCCGTGCGGGTGATCGTCCGGCGTGTGGCTGACCAGCATCACCGCGGCCATGCCGAGGACGATGCCGAACCACGCGGACACGTGCGGTCGTTCGCCGACCAGGACCCCGAAGCCGACCGGGACGACGGCCGCGAGGACGGCCGTCACCGGCGAGATGATGTTCATGGGTGCCCGGGCCATCAGGCTGTACATGACGATCACGCCGACCATGCCGCCGATGCCGCCCCCTGCACCGAGCAGCGCCGTCCGCGGGTCGAGCGGCCCGGAGAACAGCGGCAGCAGCCCCAGCATCAGCGCCGCGCCGACGGGGTAGGCGTAGAGCAGCACGGTCACGGCCGAGCGGCTACGCGAGGCGAACCCACCGACGAAGTCGCCGCATCCGTAGACGACGGCCGCAAGCAGCGCGAAGACGACGACCACGCCTCACGCTATCGGCCGGCGCGCGATCAGCCGATCGAGTTACCGGTCAGGCGCAGGCAGCCGGCTTGGCGATCGTGATCTGGTTGACGTCGAGGTACCCGGTGCGGAAACCAGCTTCGGAGTAGGCGAGATAGAGCGACCACATGCGGCGGAACGTCTCGTCGAAGCCCAGCCGGGCCACGTCCGCGGCGCGCGTCTCGAAGCGCGAACGCCAGCGGCGAAGCGTCTCCGCGTAGTGCCGGCCGAAGCTGAGCCGGTCCGTTATGCGCATGGTCGTGTTGCGGCGCACGGCGTCCTCGATCGACTCGATCGAGGAGAGCTGACCGCCCGGGAAGATGTACTTGCGGACCCACGTGTACGTCTCGCCGACTCGGCGCACGCTGGCGTCGTCCTGCACGATCGCCTGCAACCCGAAGCGCCCGCCGGGCACGAGTGCGCGATCGACCGTGCGGAAGTAGTCGGCCCAATGCCTGACGCCGACGGCTTCGATCATCTCGACGCTGACCACGGCGTCGTACCGGCCTGCCGTCGACCGGTAGTCCTGCAGCAGCACGTGGGCGCGGTCGCCGAGTCCGGCCTGCGCGATGCGCTTGCTGGCGAGCGCTGCCTGCTCGGCAGAGATGGTCAGCGACGTGACCGTGGCTCCGCGCTGCGCGGCCCGGATCGCGAGCTCGCCCCATCCGGTACCGATCTCCAGCAGCCGGCTCCCTTCGCGGACGCCGGCCGAGTCGAGCAGGCGGTCGATCTTGCGGTGCTGCGCGGCGGCGAGTTCGTCGGTCGACTCGGCCGGATCGCCGTCGTACAGCGCCGCGGAATAGGTCATCGACTCGTCCAGGAACAGCCCGAACATCTGGTTGGACAGGTCGTAGTGCCGCTCGATGTTGCGCCGGGCCCCGTCGACCGTGTTGTCCTCGGCGGCGGGTTGGCGGCGCAACACCACGCCGCGTAGCCGCTGCAGCGCAGCCGGGATCAGCTCGCGCATGTGCGCGGCGAACGCGCAGAGAACGCCGGCCAGATCGTCGGCTGACCAGTCACCGGCCATGTACGCCTCGCCGAAACCGATCGTCCCGGTGCGACCCACCCGATGGAAGAACGAGCCGGGACGCTCCAGGCACATGACCGGATCGTCGATCGTCCCGGCGCCGTATCGGCGCCCGCCGGACTCGACGACGCGTAGCGGCAGCCTGGCGGCGGCGCGCCGGAACAGGGCGCGTGCGACGGCTGCCCGCACCGGTGAGCGCGGCACGGCGGCGACGTCAGGCCATTGCACGGGGTCGATGCCGAGTCGTCGCGCGGCCTCGGTGGCGGTCATGGGTCCGTAACCCCCTCCGGTCGGGTGAGCTGCGTGCCCACATCACACGACGAGCGAGTGCTCCCCGGCAAGAGCCCGCTGCACGAGATTCGTCGCCGCGGCGTCGCCGATATCGGACAAGGCGGGATCAGTCAGTGCACCGACGACGAACTGAGCCGCGAACGCGTGCCACAGCGCCGCGCGTCGCAGCATCGGGTGGCCGTCACCGCGCACTTCGAGGTAGCTGACCCGCGCACCGGCGTCGCGGGCACGCTCGGCGAAGGCGGCCGAGGCGCGCGGGTCGGTGACGCGGTCCCGCGTGCCATGCGCGACGAGCAGGCGCCGGCCGGTCGTCGGCAGCACGGCGTCACCGGGCTCGACCCACGGCGCCAGCGCGACCACTGCGCGTACGCGAGGCGCATCGGCGATGGCGAGCGCGACGCGTCCGCCCATCGAATGGCCGAGCAGTGCAACAGGCAGGCCCGGATACCGCTCGCCCAGCCGGGTCAGCGCCCATCGGGCGTCGTGCACCGGCGATGCCGTCGATCCGTTCCATCCGCGGACCAGGTACCGCAGCCGGGCGACGACGAGCCCCGTGGCGTCGCCGGTGCGGCGCAGCGCCCGGGCGAACGGGATCATCCGCAGACTGGCCGCGTTCGATGCGCGGGTCGGACGGTTACTGCGGGCCTGACCGCCGTGCAGTACCAGCACGACCGAGCGCGGCGACGTGCGTGGCGCGCGCACGTGCAGCGCCGGCACTGTGTCCATTCAGCGCGGGCACGTCGTGTTCGGCGCGGGCACCGTGGCGTTGATCAGGTAGGCGTTGACCTTCTCGTCGATGCAGTCGCTCTGCCCGTAGGACGTGTGGCCCTCGCCGTCCCAGGTCAGCAGCACACCGGTGCCCAAGGACTTCGCCAGATTCACCGCTCCGGCGTACGGCGTAGCCGGGTCGTGCAGGTTGCCGACGACAAGAATCGGCTTGGACCCCGCCGCGGTCTCGGGCGGGATCGGGTGGCGGTTCTTCTGCCAGGACGCGCACTGGAACAGCGAGGCCGCCGACCACAGGCCGAACATCGGGAACTGCGTGGCCCACCGGGACGCTGCCTGCTTGATCTCGGCATCGCTCGGGTCGCTTCGCTGATCGTTGCAGCTGACCGTCTGGTAGACGTCGAGGAGGTTCGAGTAGTGGCCGTCGGGGTCCCGTTCGCTGTACTCGTCGTCGAGCTCGAACAAACCTCTGGCATCGCCGTGCTGTGCGGCGATCAGTGCCGTCGCGAGGCTTGGCCACAGCTGCTTGCTGTACAGCGATGACAGCACCGCATAGAAGACGTTGCCGCCGGTCGCCTTGCGCGTCTCCCCGCCGCGCGAGCTCTGGATGGGAGTCGCGTCGGCCTTCTTGACCAGGGCTTCGACCGCGTCGCGCACGTTGCCGAGCGTCTTGCAGGGCGAGCGTCTCGCACAGTCGGCCGCGAACTGGTCCAACGCGCTCTCGAAGCCGGCAATCTGCTGCTCCGCCCCTTTGATCGCGTCACCGGTCGTCGTCGGGTCGACGGCACCGTCGAGGACGGCCACCCGGATCCGTTGCGGGAAGAGGTGGGCGTAGACCGCGCCGAGCTCGGTGCCGTAGGAGAAGCCGAGGTAGTTGAGCTTGTCGTCGCCCACGGCAGCGCGGATCCGGTCCATGTCCTTCGCCGTCTCGACCGTGTTGTAGTGCTCGAGCTTCGGGCCGTACTTCGCCCGGCACGCGGCAGCGAAGTTCTCGGCGATGTTCTTGGCCTGGATCAGCCCGGCGGCGGTGCGGACATCGACGTTGAGGGCCAGCGCCTGGGTCTCGTCCTTGTCGCTCTCGCACCTGATCGGGGCCGACAGGCCGACGCCGCGCGGGTCGAAGCCCACGAGGTCGAAGTGCTTGAGCACGTCGTCGGAAAGCGATGCGGCGAGGCTGATCGCGAGGAAGAAGCCCGAACCGCCGGGACCGCCGGGGTTCACGAGAAGCGATCCGATCCGATCGGGCTGGTCCCGGTAGCGGATGCGGATCACCGCGACGGGCGTCGTCGCGCCGTTCGGCTTCGCGTAGTCGACCGGCACCGTGACGCGTCCGCAGTCGAAGTTCAGCTTCTGCCGCCTGGCCTCCGGGATGCCCGCTGCGGACAGATTGATCAGGCTCGCGCAGTCGGTCAGGTCGAGCTTGCTGTCGGGTGATGACGTGGTGCCGCTTGCCGAGGTCGTGGGTGTCGCGGACCCAGGCGGTACGGACGTGCCCTGAACGCCGTGTCCGTTGGCCGTCGTCGTGCAGGCGACGAGCAGCCCGACCGCGGCCGCCGCGGCGGTGAGCGCATGAGCGGCCGAACGCCGCGGCAAAGGCACGACCTGCACGTTACCGACGCAACTGAAGAGGCCTGCGGCCCGCCTACCGTAAGACGGCCTGCAGGTCGTAGCTCACCGGCTCGGTCAACCTCGTCCGGCAACCCACAAGCGGGTTCGCTGCCCGAGCCGTCAGAATGAGCCGATGAAGCTGCCTGTGATGCCTCCGGTCGCGCCGATGCTCGCCAAGGCGGTGGCGACCATCCCGCCCGGGGGCTCATACGAGCCAAAATGGGATGGATTCAGGTCCCTGGTATTTCGCGATCATGACGAGGTCGAACTCGGGAGCCGCAATGAGCGGCCGATGACCCGGTACTTCCCCGAGCTGGTCGAGGCGATCAGGGCCGAGTTGCCGCAGCGGTGCGTGGTCGACGGCGAGATCGTCATCGCCACCTCCGGCGGGCTGGACTTCGAGGCGTTGCAGCAACGCATCCATCCGGCGAACTCGCGGGTGCAGATGCTGGCCGAGCAGACGCCGGCGTCGTTCATCGCGTTCGACCTGCTCGCGCTCGGCGACGACGACTACACCGGGCGGCCGTTCGCCGAACGACGCGCAGCGCTGGAGGGCGCGCTGGCGAACGCCGGCACGTCCGTGCACCTCACGCCGACAACGACCGACATCGAGGAGGCGCAGCGCTGGTTCAGCGAGTTCGAGGGCGCCGGCCTAGACGGTGTGATCGCCAAGCCGTTGGACATCACCTACCAACCCGACAAGCGGGTGATGTTCAAGATCAAGCACACCCGGACGGCCGACTGTGTGCTCGCGGGGTTTCGCTGGCACAAGACGTCCACCGAGGCGCAGCCGCTGATCGGATCGCTGCTGCTCGGCCTCTACAACGACGAGGACAAACTGCAGCACGTCGGGGTTGTCGGCGCGTTCACCGCGAAGCGCCGCGCCGAACTCGTCGACGAGCTGGAGCCGTTGATGCTTCACGACGGTGACGGCCACCCGTGGCAGGAGTGGGCGAACGCCGAGGCCCATCAGGGGCAGCGGCTGCCCGGCAACGTCAGCCGGTGGAATGCGACCAAGGACCTGTCCTTCGTCGCGCTGCGGCCGGAGCGGGTGATCGAAGTCAAGTACGAGCACATGGAAGGCAACCGCTTCCGGCACCTCGCCCACTTCATCCGCTGGCGCGACGACCGCACCCCCGAGTCCTGCACCTACGAGCAGCTCGAGCAGCCGGTGACGTTCAAGCTCGACGACATCGTCCCCGGCCTCGGCACGACCGGTGGAAGCTAGGTCGGCAAACCCCGACTCCACCGGCTCGGCCGCTCAGGCCAGCCTTCTGTCAAGGAACGGCCGAGTAGCGGCAGAAGAGGGCGCTGTCTTCTTCGAGCAGGCCGGACAGGCGCAGCAGATGCCGTTCGCCGGCGCTCAGTGGCCAGATGGCGCCCGCGCTGATCCTGGTCGGACCCGGACCAGCCAGCAGCGGCGACATGCTCAGGCACAGCTCGTCCAGGACGCCGGCGTGGGCGAGATCGGCGAACAGCGTCGGGCCGCCTTCGCAGAGGATGCGTCGCAGGCCCCGCTCGTCCAGGGCGCCGCGGGCCCTGACGAGGTCGACGTCCGCGTCGCCGCAGATGACGACATCGGCCACCTCGTCCAGTGCCGCGCGTACTGCCGGGTCGCCGGCCTGGCAGGTGAGGACGATGGTGCGGGCACCGGGCTCGGTGCCGGTGAACAGCGCAGTGCTCGGGTCCAGTCGCAGCGACCGGCTCACGACCGCGGTCGGCAGCGGCTGCGCCAGACCGAGGCGGCTGCGCGTCTCGCGGCGCTCGGCGCTGAGGTCGATCGCGGCGTAGCCCTCGGCGCGGGCGGTACCGGCGCCGACGAGCACGACGTCGGCCAGATCGCGCAGCACGGCGAAGACCTTGTTGTCGCCCGCTGTCTGCAACCCGCGTGAGAGCCCGGCGACGGTGACCGCGCCGTCGACGCTGCTGATGAAGTTCGCGCGCAGTCCGCCACCGTCGAGCCAGTCCCGGGCATAGAACTCGTGGACGTCGACATCGGCCTCGGCATACGGGAGGAGGGCGCGCATGCCGCTCATCTCAGCACGTACGCTCGCCGCGTGTTCGCCGATGGCTAAGCGACGGGCGGTCGCGCTGCCCGGCTTCGTCGAGGATGCCCTGGATGCCGCGCTCGACAAGGCGCTGCGGGTGCAGCGGCCGGTCGTCGTCGCTTACCTCGACCGGGTACGGGCGCGCCGCCGCGATGCCGGTCCGGCCGACGTCATCCGGCTGCTCGAGCGGCGCTACCTCGCGGCCGTGACGGCGGTCGGCGCGGCGTCCGGCGGTGCGGCGGCGGTGCCCGGCGCGGGCACCGGGGCGTCGCTGGCCTCGGCGGCGCTGGAGATCTCCGCGTTCACCGAGGCGACGGCCCTGTTCGCACTCGCGATGGCCGAGGTGCACGACCTGCGCATCGACGATCCGCAGGTGCGCCGGGCTCTCGTTCTCGCCGTGCTGCTCGGCGACACCGGCGTCGAGGTTGCCGAGATCGCGGCGGCCGACGCCGGGTCGCGCTGGGCGCAAGTGGTTGCGCGCCGCGCGCCGGAGGAGACGATCCGGCGGGTGAACCACGCGCTCTCGAGGCATTTCATGACGCGGTTCGGCTCGAAGCAGGGCGCGCTGGCGCTCGGCCGGGCCCTGCCCTTGGGCATCGGCGCGGGTATCGGCGCGGCCGGAAACGTGGCGTTGGGCCGCGGGGCGATCTCGGCCGCGCGGCGGATGTTCGGCCCGCCGCCGAAGTCGCTGCCGCCGCGGGTGATCGACGCCGAGGTCGTCGAGGCGCCGCCGCCCCAGTAGGGTCGGGTCAGCTTGTGGTTGCGTCTAGGGTTCCGCCGGCCGTCTGCCAGGACGACGACCGCCCACAACGAGGATGGCCGGGACTGGACCGAGCGACGCCAGGGCAGGCCGCAGCCAGCGGCCAGGCTCCACACCTGACGGGACAAAAACCCCGAGGGCTCAGTTGGGCGTGCCCCGAAGCGGGGCACCGACCGAAGGAGCCTCGCGGTGCCGCTCGCCGTCGTAGCCAGTCACCCGTCCGTGCCGTTCGAGGTGGTGGCCGCGGTCCTGCTCGCGGCCGTGCTGCACGCCGTCTGGAACGCGATCGCGCACGCGAGCACCGATCGCCTCGCCACCTTCGCGCTGATCGGCATCGCTTCGACGGTGTGCGGCGCGGCGATGGTGTTGGTCGCGCCCACTCCGGCCCGGGCGAGTTGGGCGTTCATCGGCACGTCCGCGGTGTTGCACACGTCCTATGACCTGTTGCTGATGCGCGGCTACCGACATGGTGAGTTCGGCCAGGTGTACCCGCTTGCCAGGGGCACCTCGCCGTGGCTCGTGGCCCTGACCGCCTCCGTGTTCGCGCACGAGACGCTCACCGCGCCGCGGCTGCTGGGCGTCGTCGTGGTGTCTGCCGGGCTGGTGAGCCTCGTCCTCGCCGGCGGGCGGCCGACGCATGCCGACCGTCCGGCAATCGTCGCGGCGGTGCTCACCGGAGTCGCGATCGCGGTCTACACGACGGTGGACGGGCTCGGCGTGCGCTACGCAGGCACCGCGGGCGGCTACGCCGGCTGGCTGTTCCTGACCATGGGCCCGATACTGCCGGTGTTCGCGATCCTGACGAGGCGCAGCCGGATGCTGTCGGTGAGCCGGACCGAGGTCGTGGCCGGACTAGGCGGTGGCGTCCTGTCGCTCGCCGCGTACGGGCTCGTGCTGTGGGCCCAGACGCGAGGTGCGCTCGCGCCGATCGCCGCGCTGCGCGAGACGAGCGTGGTGATCGGCGCGATCATCGGGGCGGTCGTGTTCCACGAACGGTTCGGGCGCTGGCGCATCGTCGCCACCGCGCTGGTCGCCGGGGGAGTCGTGCTCATCAACCTCTGACGACGGCCGCCGATTCGCCGTCCAGCCGCAGGCCGTCGCCGTCGCGTTCAGCGCGGCCGGTCGACAGCAGCACCTCGGACGCTTCGAGCGGCACAACCTGCGCGGCGTCGGCCAGGTTGGCCACTACGCGCAGCGTGCCGCGATGCACGATCACCCAGCGGGCGTCCTCGTCGTAGTCCACCCGCACGCGATCGAGGTGCGGGTCGCGCAGTTCGGGTTCGGCCGCGCGCAGCGCGATCAGCCGCCGGTACAGATCCAGAACCTCGGCGTGCGCGGGAGCCTCGACCTCGGCCCAGTCCAACACGGCCTCGTGATAGGCACGAGGATCTTGCGGGTCGACCATGTCGGCGACGTCCCAGCCATGTCGTGAGAACTCCGTCAGACGCTGCTTGAGCGGCCCTCGCGCCATCGACGGCTCTGGATGCGAGGTGAAGTAGGGCCACCGGGTGGACGCGGCCCACTCCTCGCCCATCCAGAGCATGGGCGTGAACGTCCGGGGACGCGAGCTCGGGCAGCCGGTCACCGGCCGCCCGGTTGCCGACCTGGTCGTGATTCTGCAGGCAGACCACGAATCGATACCCCGGCGTATGGACGCGATCGACAGGACGGCCGTGTACGGCGCCCCGGAACGTCGAGTACGTGCCGTCGTGCCAGAAGGCCGAGGTGAACACCTTTGCCAGTACGGCCAAAGTCCCGAACTCGCTGTAGTAGCCCTGCCGCTCGCCGGTCAGCAGGGCGTGCAGCGCGTGGTGCACGTCGTCGTCCCACTGCGCGTCGAGCCCGTACCCGCCCTCGCGTCGCGGTGTGATCATGACCGGGTCGTTGAGGTCGGACTCGGCGATCAGCGTGAGCGGGCGCCCGACCTGCTGTGACAGCGCGCTGACTTCGTCCGCAAGCTCGGCCAGGATGTGCGGCGTGGACGAGTCGACGAGCGCGTGCACGGCGTCCAGGCGCAGCGCGTCGACGTGAAACTCCCGCAGCCACATCAGCGCGTTGTCGAGCACGAAGCGGCGCACCTGCGGCGACTCCAGGTTGACGAGGTCGCCCCAGGTATTACGTCCCTCCTTCAGGTACGGCCCGAACCGGGTCGCGTAGTTGCCGCGCGGCCCGAGGTGGTTGTAGACGACGTCCAGGACGACGGCGAGACCACGCGCGTGGCATGCGTCGACGAAGCGCTTCAATCCGTCAGGACCGCCGTACGGCTCGTGCACGGCGTACCAGTCGACGCCGTCGTACCCCCAGTTCCACACGCCGTTGAACGCGTTGACCGGAAGTAGCTCGACGTGCGTGATGCCGAGTTCGACGAGGTGCCCGAGGCGCTCCGCGGCGGCGTCGAAGGTCGCACCGGGCGTGAACGTCCCGACGTGCAGCTCGTAGATCACCGCGCGAGGAAGCTCGCGGCCGGGCCAGCGCTGGTCGGTCCACGTGAAGGTCGAGTCGTCATAGACGCGGCTGGCACCGTGCACGCCGTGCGGCTGCCAGCGTGAGCGCGGGTCCGGCAACGGCCTGCGCGAGTCGTCGAGCAGGAACGCGTAGTCGTCGCCCGGCCTGAGGTCGTCGAGGGTGACGGCCCACCAGCCGTCGGGCGCGGCATCCAGCTCGGCGGTGCGCCGCGCGAGTCGCACGCGCACCCGCTGGGCCAAGGGCGCCCACACCCGCAGCTCATTCATGAGCCGGCCTGCGGCGGAGGCCGGCGGGGTACACGGTCACGACGCCCCACCCTGCCATGTGAGCGCATAAGCTCCCGCTCATGTCCGACGAGGCCTCGGTCCGCGACGCGTTGCGCGTCGGGCCGGATGCGATCGACCTGAGCGCCTGCGACACGGCGGCGACGCCGCACGCGCCCGGCAAGAAGGCGAAGACACTCGAGGACACGCAGTCGATGGGTCCGGTGCTGGCCGGACTACAGGAACGCCTGTGGGCCGAAGGGCGCCGCAGTGTCCTGCTGCTCCTCCAGGGCATCGACACGGCCGGCAAGGGAGGCGTCGTCACGCACGTGGTCGGCGTGCTCGGTCCGGAGGGCGTGAAGATCACCGCGTTCAAGAAGCCGACCGCCGAGGAGGCGGCGCACCATTTCCTGTGGCGGATCCGCAAGGCGCTGCCGCCGCGCGGAGTGGTCGGCGTGTTCGACCGGTCGCACTACGAGGACGTGCTGGTACCCCGAGTGCACAAGACCATGCCTGAGGAGCAATGGCGCCGCCGGTACGGCGAGATCAACGCGTTCGAGGCCGATCTCACCGCCGGTGGCACGACGGTCGTCAAGTGTTTCCTGCACGTCGGCTACGCGGAGCAGCGTGAGCGGCTGCTCGCCCGGCTGGACGACCCGACGAAGCACTGGAAGTTCCGCGAGGCCGACATCGACGAACGGGCGTTCTGGTCGGACTACCAGGACGCCTACGCGGAGATGCTTCAGGAGTGCTCCACCGAGCACGCGCCCTGGTACGTCGTGCCAAGCGATCACAAGTGGTACCGCAACTGGGCGATCAGCCAGATCCTGCGCGAGGTGTTCGACGAGCTGGATCCCCAGTATCCGCAGGCGAATCTCGACGTGGCACGCCTGCGCGAGCGCCTGCAGCCGCCGCACTGAGCAACGTCACGCCGTAAACAGCGCGGAGTCCGACGGGGGAGCGCGCCTCGTCTCGCTGAGCTGACCGGCGGGCGAGCGTGCGATGCTGCGCGCGTGCTGCAGATCTGCCCAGACGGCGCGCGGCGACCCGGTGTGCATCCCGCGTTGCCGGTGACGCCCGAGGCCGTTGCGGCGGACGTCGCCGCAGTGGCCGCACTCGGCGTGACTGACGCTCACGTCCATCCCAAGGACGGCAACGGCGCCGACAGCCTCGACGCTCCCCACGTCGCCGCGTTCGTCACCGCCGTGCGCGCAGCCGCTCCCGGCGTCACCGTCGGCGTGACGACGGGGGCCTGGGCGGCGCCCGACCCGTCCGCGCGGGTGGCGATGATCCGGCGCTGGGCCGTCACGCCTGACCACGCGTCGGTGAACTGGCACGAGGCCGGCGCCGAGGACGCCGCCCGCGCACTGCTGGACGCCGGCGTGGACGTCCATGCCGGGCTGTTCACCGGCGCGGACGTGGTCGGCCGGTTCCTGGCGTCGGCGCTGCGGGACCGGGTCGCCCGAGTGCTCGTCGAGATCACGGAGGCCGACGTCGCCGCCGGCATGCGCCGTGCCGAGCAGGTGCTGGCCCGGCTGGCCGGCCTCGACGTCGCCGTACTGCTGCACGGCGAGGACGCCACGTGCTGGCCAGCACTGGTGCGCGCTGCCGAGCTCGGCCTGGACGCCCGCATCGGCCTGGAGGACACGCTGCTGCGGCCGGACGGCACGGTCGCGGCGGGCAACGTCGACCTGGCCGAACACGCCGTCGCGCTGCTGGTCGGCTAGCGCACGAGCAGCGCCACCGGCAGCACGTCCAGCAGGTCGGCGACGTGGGTGGCGCCGGACCAGGAACGCCCGGTCAGCACGTCCGTGTGCGGACCGGCCAACGCCAGCGTGGTGTCACGCCAGCCGCCGTCGCGCGCCAGCCGCACCGGCAGCCGGGTTGCCACGCTCACCGCTCCGCCGCGGTCGAACGCGACGACGTGGTCGCTCGCCGCTCCGACTGCGTGGACAGGCGCGTAACCGCTGAACAGGTCGGGACGGTCGCGGCGCAGTCGCAGCGCCCGCGAGACCAGCCACAGCTTCGCCGCCCCGGTCTCGTCGATCGGCGGCGCCACGGTGAGCCGCGAGAGCAGCGCTTGCCGCGTGGCGAAGTCGACCGGGCGCCGGTTGTCGGGGTCGACGAGCGAGTCATCCCAGAGCTCTGTGCCCTGGTAGACGTCGGGGATGCCGGGCATGGTCAGCGCGACGACCTTCTGCGAGAGCGAGTTGCTCCAGCCGAACGGTGTGATCCGCTCGACGAAGGCGGCGAGCGGATCACGGATCTCCGGTACGTCGTACAGGGCATCGACGGCCGCGTGCACGGATGCCTCGAACGCGCGGTCGGGGTCGATCCAGCCGGTGCCGTCCGCAGCCTCGCGCATCGCCTTCTCGGCGTAGGCATGCATGCGGTCGCGTCCGACGAATCCGGTGCCGGCGAACGTCTGCCACAGCAGGTAGCCCAACGCGGCGTTCGGCACCGGTGCGCGCGCCATCAGGTCGCGAACGAGCTCGCCCCATTCGGCGGGGACCTCGGCGAGCACCGCCAGTCGTGCACGAACGTCCTCGCCGCGTTTGGTGTCGTGCGTCGACAGGGTGGTCATGCCCTGCGGCGCGACAAGCTGGCGCTCCGCCTGAGCCGCGTGGAAACCGTCGAGTCCGGACCCGAACCGGGACGGATCCCCGCCGACCTCGTTGAGCGCGACGAAGCGTGTGTACCGGTAGTAGGCGGTGTCCTCGACGCCCTTCGCCATGACCGCACCGGACGTCTGCTGGAAGCGCACGCACAGCTCATCGGCGGGGTCGGCCAGCCGCGGGTGCAGTGCGGCGATCGCATCCGCGAGCGCTGCTCGCCGCCGGACGGCGGTCTCGATCGCGACGGTCAGGTGCGACGCCCCCTCTGGCAGGTACGAGCGATAGACCGGGAACGCGACCAGCAGCTCGGTAATCGCCTCGGCCGCCCGCTCGATCCCCGCGCAGAGCCCGGCGAGCCGGCGAACCTCCGGCCGCAGGATCGTCGTGGCCACCAGCCGCTTGCCCGCCTCGACATGCTGGTCGAACGACAGCTGATCGCCCGTCAGCGACCGGTAGAGGTCGCTCAGCGCCGCCTCTGCGGACGGGTCTACGAACAGCTCGTTGACCTCGGCGAGCGCGTCGTAACCGGTCGTCCCCGCGACCGGCCACGATCGTGGCAACGACTCGCCGGGCTCGAGGACCTTCTCCACGGTCAACCAGGCGTCGGGCACCGCTGCCCGCAGGCGCGAGAGGTAGCCGAGCGGGTCGGCCAGGCCGTCCGGGTGGTCGATCCGCAACCCGGTCACGCCGTCGCCGACGAGGCGCAGCACCCCGCGGTGCGTCGCCTCGAAGACGGCCGGGTCCTCGACCCGGAGCCCGGCCAGGGTCGGCACGGCGAAGAAGCGCCGATAGCTCTGTTCGGCGCGGCGGAAGCTGACCAGCTCGTAGTGTTGCCGCTCGTGCACCTGCGCGCCGCTGCCGCCTGTGGTGTCCGGCGCGATCGGGAAGCGGCGCGAGCCGTAGCGCAGCTCGTCGCCGACGACGCTCAGGTCGCGTGCCGCGTTGAAATCGTCGCCCAGGACGGGGAGCAGGACGCGGCCTCGCGTCCAGTCGATGTCGAACCACCGCGCATAGGGCGAGGCCGAGCCGAGGCGCAGGACCTCCCACCACGGCTCGTTCTCGGCGGCATCCGCGATGCCGGTGTGGTTCGGCACGACGTCGAGGACGAGCTGCAGGCCGTGCGCGGCGTCGACGAGCGCGCGCCAACCCGCAGCGCCGCCGCGAGCGTCGTCGACGCGCGAGAAGTCGACCACGTCGTAGCCGTGCTCCGAACCGCTTGCGGACGCCAGGATCGGCGACAGGTATACCGCGCCGGCGCCGAGCTCACGCAGGTACTCGCACAGCTGCGCCGCCGCCCCCAGCCCGAAGGACGGCCCGATCTGCAGCCGGTACGTCGACGGCGGCGGCACCCGCATCAGTCCGCCCTCTGCAGCACCACCAGCGCGCGGGGGCCGACCGGGACGACGCCGCCCGCGTCGACCACCTTGCCGTCGTCGAGATCCGGACGGCCGGTGTCGAGCACGACATGCCACGCGCCGCCGTAGTCGGCGTTCGGCACGTGGAAGTCGATCGGCTCGCTGTGCGCGGAGAAGCACAGCAGGAACGACTCGTCGACGACACGGTCGCCGCGGGCGTCGCGATCGGGGATGCCCTGGCCGTTGAGGTACACGGCGATGGCGCGGCCGAACGGTGCTTCCCAGTCTTCCTCGGTCATCTCCTCGCCCTCGGGAGTGAACCAGGCGATGTCCGGCAGCGCGTCCGCGCCGCGGCGGCGTACCGGGCGTCCGTCGAAGAAGCGCCGCCTGCGGAACACCGGGTGCTGACGCCGCAGCTCGGCCACCTGCCGGGTGAACGCCAGCAGGTCGACGTCGACGCTGGTCCAGTCGACCCAGGTCAGCTCACTGTCCTGGCAGTAGCCGTTGTTGTTGCCCGACTGGGTGCGTCCGAGCTCGTCGCCGTGGGCCAGCATGGGCACGCCTTGCGAGAGGAACAGGGTGGCGATGAAGTTACGGCGCTGCTGCGCCCGCAACGTGCGAATCGCCGGATCGCGGGACGGGCCTTCGACCCCGCAGTTCCACGACCGGTTGTAACTCTCGCCGTCCTTGTTCTCCTCGCCGTTGGCCTCGTTGTGCTTGTCGTTGTACGAGACGAGGTCGAGCAGCGTGAAGCCGTCGTGGCAGGTGACGAAGTTGATGCTCGCCACCGGCCGTCGCCCGGAGTGCTCGTAAAGATCGGCCGAACCGGTGATTCGTGCGGCGAACTCGCCGATCGTCGCCGGCTCACCGCGCCAGAAGTCGCGCACCGTGTCGCGGTACTTGCCGTTCCATTCGGTCCACTGCGGCGGGAAGTTGCCGACCTGGTACCCACCGGGCCCGACGTCCCACGGCTCGGCGATCAGCTTCACCTGGCTGACGACCGGGTCCTGCTGCACGAGTTCGAAGAAGCTCGACAGCCGGTCGACGTCGTAGAACTCCCGCGCCAGCGCGGACGCGAGGTCGAACCGGAACCCGTCGACGTGCATCTCGAGCACCCAGTAGCGCAGGGAGTCCATGAGCAGTTGCAAGGCATGCGGGTTGCGGACGTTGAGACTGTTGCCGGTGCCGGTGTAGTCGCGGTAGTACTGCGGCTCGTCGTCCTCGAGGCGGTAGTACGCGCGGTTGTCGATGCCGCGGAAGCACAGCGTGGGCCCGAGGTGGTTGCCCTCCGCGGTGTGGTTGTAGACGACGTCGAGGATGACCTCGATGTCGGCGTCGTGCAGCGCGCGCACCATCGCCTTGAACTCCTGCACCTGCCCGCCGGCGCTGCCCTGCGACGACGCGGACGAGTAGCGGGTGTCCGGCGCGAAGAAGCTGATCGTGTTGTAGCCCCAGTAGTTCGACAGGCCGCGCTCGAGCAGCGCCGAGTCGTTGACGAAGTGATGCACCGGCATCAACTCGACGGCCGTCACGCCCAGCGCGGTGAGGTGGTCGAGCATGACCGGATGGGCGATACCGGCGTAGGTGCCGCGCAGCTCGGCCGGGATCTCGGCGTTGCGCTTCGTCAGGCCCTTGACGTGCGCCTCGTAGATGACGCTGTCGGCGTAGGTGTGCTTGGGCGGGCGGTCGACGCCCCAGTCGAAGTACGGATTGACCACGACCGACTTCGGCATGTGCACGGCCGAGTCGTCGGTGTTGTGGCTGTCGGGATCGCCGAGGTCGTAGCTGAACAGCGACGGGTGCCAGTCGACGCTGCCCTCGACCGCCTTCGCGTACGGGTCGAGCAGCAGCTTCGCGGGATTGCACCGCAGCCCGTGCTCGGGCTCGTACGGTCCGTGCACCCGGTAGCCGTAGCGCTGCCCGGGCTCGATGCCCGGCACGAAGGCGTGCCACACGAAGCCGTCCATCTCGGGCAGGTCGATGCGCGACTCGGTCCCGTCCGGATCGAACAGGCACAGTTCGACCCGATCGGCGACCTCGCTGAACAGGGCGAAGTTCGTCCCGGATCCGTCATAGGTGGCGCCGAGGGGATAGGCGCTGCCTGGCCAGACCTGCATCAAACGTCCCTCTTAATCGGCTCGTGGTCGACGTCGATCGAGTCGATCACTCAGCGTCTGAGACTGGACAGGCGGCAACCCGCCTGCTGTGGTGATGAGAGGTAGAGCCTGCCAGATCGGGGATTCGCACTGATGGCGAAGTTTGTTGGGCACGGCATGTGTCGGTGCCAAAACGCCGCGTTACCCCCTGTGCAGGATGGTATTCCCGTTCGGGAACAGGCCCTATCATTCGGTGGGCTCTCGTCCCTTGCCATTGACCCTACGACCCCCTGAGAAGGTATGGCCGGCCGGCACTCGCAACCCTCCTCGGCGCGTCGAGGGATGTCTCTCCCCGTCGTTGCCGCCATTTTGCTACTCGTCGCCGCATGTACTGCCGGCATCCTCGTGTACTTCAACAACGGTGGATCGGCGCACAAGGCAGGCGGAAGCAGCTGCGACGGGAAGGTCACGATCTTCCTGGACGCTGCGCCCAGCATCGCCGACCCGGTCGAGGCGATCGCGAAGAAGTGGGTCGCGACCAACCCGACCGCCGGCGGCAAGTGCGTCGCCGTCAACGTCAACTCGCTGCCGTCGGCCAACGTCGAGCAGATCCTCGCGTCCGGGGGCAACAGCGGCGGTGGCAGTTCGGCCTCCGTGTGGATCCCGGACTCCAGCACCTGGGCCGCGCGGCTCAACGACGACCTGGCGGGCGGGTCCCGTACCGGCCAGATCGAGATCCACGCGCCGATCGCGTCATCACCGCTGGTGTTCGTCAGCTCGCCCAAGATCGTCTCGACGTTCACCACCAAACCTGACTGGAAGGCCGCGCTGAAGGGCCAGTTCCCGCTGACGGTGCCGGATCCTGTGTCGAACACCGACGGGCTGCTGAGCCTGCAGATCATGAACTCCGTGGTCGGTTCGACGTCCTCGGGGCCGAACCCCGACGTGGCCAATCTGATGCTTCGGCTGAGCCACTCGACGCTCGCCGACGCCAACTCCGGCTTCGCGCAGCTCGCTGCCGACCCGAGCCGCGCCGATGTGTTCACGGCGCCGGAGCAGGCCGTGATCCAGGCCAACCGTGCCAAGCAGTCGCTGTTCGCCGCGGCGATCTACCCCGACGAGGGCACGCTGAGCCTGGACTACCCCGTGGTGCGACTCGTCCGCTCGGGCGACGACCCCGCACTGACAGCCGCCTTGGACGCGTTCGAGCAGCAACTGCGAACGCCGGCCGCGCACACCTTCCTTGCCGATGCAGGATTCCGCGACGCGACCGGCGCATCCGTGCCGGGCGTGGGCGCGGCCGAAGGTGTCGCCGCGGCCCCGATCCGGCAGATGTCCAAGCCGTCGGCCGGGCAGGGCGTCGACACGCTGCGGCTCTGGGAAGCGGTGACCGACGACGTCAACAGCCTGCTCGTCATCGACACCTCGGGATCGATGGCCGAAGCGGCCGGCAACGGCCAGAGCAAGATCCAGCTGACCGCGGCGGCCGCAGCAGGTGCCGTGGGGTTCTATCCCGACTCGTCGAACGTCGGCATGTGGGTGTTCTCCACCAACCAGAATGGCACCACCCCGTACGCGGAGCTCGTGCCGATCGGCGAGATGAGCCAACAGGTCGCGGGCGGGGCGACTCGCCGCAAGGCACTCATCGACGCATCGAACGGCCTGGCCGGCCGCGTCCACGGCAACACCGCCCTGTACGACACGACGCTCAAGGCCGTGCAGGACGTCCGGAAGAACTACGACCCGTCGAAGGTCAACACGGTCGTCCTGATGACCGACGGCCAGAACGAGAACCCCGGTGGAATGACGCTCGCCGCGCTGCTCGCCGGGCTGAAGACGGCCCAGGCGAAGCTCCTCCCGGTGCCCGTGTTCACGATCGGGATCGGGCCGCAGGCGGACATGAACGCACTGGGCCAGATCTCGAAGGCGACCGGTGGCAAGGCCTACTCGGTCAAGGACCCGACCGACGTGCGAAGCGTCTTCCTGGACGCCGTTGTGCAGCGTCGCTGCCAGCCGTCGTGTTGACCTAGTCCATATCCGGGCTCTTGGCGCGCAGCGCCACGACCACGCCTGCAGCCCCGCACACGACGGCGGCGAGTCCGACGCACAACGCCGGTCCGATCTGCAGGTCGAACGAGAGCGAGCCGCGCGAGGATTCGCCGGCCGCCGCGATCTGAGACCGCGCCGACTCGACATGCAGGTACTCGGCCGCCACGACACCCGCCAGCAGGCTCGAGGCCACCAGAGCGACGTCGCGTGCGACGCGCGCCGAGCGGCGCGTCCGGCCGAGGATGCGGCTGGCGATCGCCACGAGTAGCAGCACGGCACAGGCGCACGTCGCGATCCCGTAACGGGCCTCGTGCCCGAGGTGCGCCGACACGGTGCCGCTCGGGGAGAAGTCACGTACGCGACCCCAGCCGTCGATGCGATGGGTGAACATGTCGGTGCTGATCGTGCCGTCCGGGCGGAACGTCTCGCGGAAGCCGACGAGTGACGTGAACGGGGCGGCGGCCGCGCCCGCCGCCGCAAGCCCCCAGAGGGCGACGGCCAGCGGGGTCGCCCACTCGACGCGGTACCACCGGCGCCGGGAGGTGTCGGGCAGCGGCTCGCCCTCGGGCCGGTCAGCGGCCAGCTCGTACATCTCGAGGTCCGGATCGCCCACGTGTCACGTTGTACCAGCCGTGGCGCGGCCGCGCGCCTCCGCTAGGCTGGGCCGAACTGGAGGGGAGTAACCCCGTCCTTCGCGGTGTCCCCGTCATCACGGGTCGCTCTTCGCGGCCCCGGGGTGCCGGCCCGGCCTCGGGTGGGTGAGACCTCCGGCAGCACGAACGCGTACGTCCGACCTCGGGGTGCGCCGGTGGCGCCGGAGGTGACAATGCACGTCGAACCATGGGTCTGGGCGTTGACGCTCGCGCTCGCCGTGGTCTTCCTGGTGTTCGACGTGTTCTACATCGGCCGCCGACCGCACGAGCCGAGCCTCGGCGAGTCCGCCCGGCACCTCGCATTGTTCGTCGCCGGCGCCGTGCTGTTTGCCCTCGGGATCCTTGTGGTCAGCGGACCCGAGTACGCCGGCCAGTTCGCCGGCGGCTGGCTGACGGAGTACTCGCTGTCCGTCGACAACCTGTTCGTCTTCCTGATCATCCTGACGAAGCTGAAGGTTCCACGTCACCTGCAGCAGTCGGCGCTGCTGGTCGGCATCGTGCTCGCGCTCGTCCTGCGCGGCGCGTTCATCGCCGCCGGCGCGGCCGCGATCAACGCGTTCAGCTGGGTCTTCTACGTGTTCGGCGCGTTCCTCGTCTACACCGCGGCCAGGCTGGCGCGCGACGACGAGGCCGATCCGTCGGAGTACACCGACAGTCGCATGGTGCGCTTCTTGCGCCGGCGCATCCCGTCAACGGACGAATGGCACGGCGCGCACGTGATCGTGCGCAGCGCAGGCCGGCGGGTGGCCACTCCGATGATGGTCGTCATCATCGCGCTCGGCACGACCGACCTGCTGTTCGCCCTGGACTCGATTCCCGCGATCTACGGCCTGACCGAAGAGCCGTACCTCGTGCTGACGGCGAACCTGTTCGCCCTCATGGGGCTGCGGCAGCTGTACTTCCTGCTCGGCGGGATGCTCCAGCGCCTGGTGTACCTCAACATCGGGTTGTCCGTGCTGCTCGGCTTCATCGGCGTCAAGTTGATCTTGCATGCGCTACACGAGAACACGCTGCCGTTCGTGAATGGCGGCGAGCGCGTCAGCGGCGCGCCGGACCTGCCGATCTGGGTCTCGCTGACCGCGATCGTCGGCATCTTGGCCGTGACGACGGTGGCCAGCCTGGTCAAGTCCGGCCACGACGCCCGTCGGCAGCGCAGCGAGGTCAGCTGAGCGTCAACTGGTCTCCGACGGCGTCGGGATGCTCGACGGGTTCGGCCACGGATGGTTCCGCTTGCCGTTGCCCGGCGGCAGCTGCGGCATCCGCGGCATCATCTGCGGGCCGGGCAGGTACCGGTAACCGGGGCCGCCGAACTGGACCGAGCGGCCAGGGTGGTCGTTGTCGAACGCGACTGAGGCGCCGCGGCCGGTGGTGCGGCTGACGCGGCGGGCTGCTCGACCGTGGGCTGCTCGGCTGCCGGCTCGGCCGGTGTCGGCGGCTGGGCCGCTTGCCCGCTGGATTCTGGCTGTTCTGGTGTGGTCATGGTTTGCTCTCCCGGGTTCCCGTCCACGATAAGCGCGGCAGTCGAGAACGCTCGGTGACCGCGCAGGCTCCTACCCAGTGCATAAGCAGGCCGCCGCATTGTCGGAGTTCTCTCGTACGGTGGTGGACGTGAGAATTGCCAGTGACATCGTCCCGAGCAGCGGCGTCTTCAAGGTCGTCGCCGACTTCGAGCCGTCCGGCGACCAACCGGCGGCCATCGAAGACCTCGAACGCCGGGTGAAAGCGGGCGAGCGCGACATCGTGCTGCTGGGCGCGACGGGCACCGGCAAGTCGGCGACCGCGGCGTGGCTGATCGAGCGGGTGCAGCGGCCGACCCTGGTGATGGCGCCGAACAAGACACTCGCGGCGCAGCTGGCCAACGAACTGCGCGAGATGCTGCCCGACAACGCGGTCGAGTATTTCGTCAGCTATTACGACTACTACCAGCCTGAGGCGTACGTCCCGCAGACCGACACCTATATCGAGAAGGACTCGTCGGTCAACGACGAGGTCGAACGCCTGCGGCACTCGGCGACGATGTCGCTGTTGACTCGGCGCGATGTCGTCGTGGTGGCCACCGTCTCGTGCATCTACGGTCTGGGCACGCCGCAGGAGTACGTCGACCGTGCCGTTCGGCTGCGGGTCGGTCAGCAGGTCGAGCGGGAGAAGATCCTGCGCCGCCTCGTCGAGGTGCAGTACGCGCGCAACGACCTGTCCTTCACTCGGGGCACGTTCCGGGTGCGCGGCGACACTGTCGAGATCTTCCCGGTGTACGAGGAGCTCGCGATCCGTGCCGAGATGTTCGGCGACGAGATCGAGCGGCTGTACTACCTCCACCCGCTGACCGGCGAGGTCGTGCGCGAGGTCGACGAGGTGTTCGTCTTCCCGGCCACGCACTACGCAGCCGGCCCGGAGCGGATGCAACGCGCGATCCGCGGCATCGAGAAGGAGCTCGAGGAACGTCTTGCCGAGTTGGAGAAGCAGAACAAGCTGCTGGAAGCTCAGCGATTGCGTATGCGCACCAGCTATGACGTCGAGATGATGCGTCAGGTCGGCTTCTGCTCCGGCATCGAGAACTACTCGCTGCACATCGACGGCCGCGAGCGGGGCAGTGCGCCCAACTGTCTGATCGACTACTTCCCCGAAGACTTCCTGCTCGTCATCGACGAGTCGCATGTCACCGTCCCGCAGACCGGCGGCATGTACGAGGGCGACATGTCCCGCAAGCGCACGCTCGTCGAACACGGGTTCCGGCTGCCCTCGGCCATGGACAACCGTCCGCTGAAGTTCGAGGAATTCGTCGACCGCATCGGGCAGACGATCTACCTGTCCGCGACGCCGGGGCCGTACGAGCTGGGTCGCACGAAGGGTGAGTTCGTCGAGCAGGTGATCCGGCCGACCGGGCTCATCGATCCAGAGGTCATCGTCAAACCCACCAAGGGGCAGATCGACGACCTGGTGCACGAGATCCGCGAACGCGCCGAGCGCAACGAGCGCGTCCTGGTCACCACGCTGACGAAGAAGATGTCCGAGGATCTCACCGACTACCTGCTCGAGCTCGGCATTCGCGTGCGGTACCTGCATTCCGAGGTCGACACGCTGCGACGGGTCGAGCTGCTGCGCGAGCTGCGCATGGGTGAGTACGACGTGCTGGTCGGCATCAACCTGTTGCGAGAGGGCCTCGACCTGCCCGAGGTGTCGCTGGTGTCGATCCTCGACGCCGACAAGGAGGGCTTCCTGCGGTCTGGCACGTCGCTGATCCAGACGATCGGGCGCGCCGCGCGAAACGTGTCGGGGCAGGTGCACATGTACGCCGACACGATCACGCCGTCGATGAAGAACGCGATCGACGAGACCAATCGCCGGCGGGCCAAGCAGATCGCCTACAACACCGAACGTGGCCTCGACCCGCAGCCGCTGCGCAAGCGGATCGCCGACATCACCGACCGGCTCGCCCGCGAGGCAGCCGACACCGAGGCCCTGCTGGGTGAGGGTGCCGTGCCGGTCGGCGGGTCCGGACGTTCGCAGTCGCGCGGCAAGTCGGCCGTGCCGGGCCGTGGCGGTCGCGGTTCGGCCGGCGTCGTCGGCGTGGGCGCGCACGCCGACGGCAAGCTCGACATCGCCACCATGCCGCGCGCGGAACTGGCCGACCTCATCCAGCAGCTCAACGACCAGATGCTCGGGGCTGCGCGCGAGCTGCAGTTCGAAGTGGCCGCCCGGCTGCGCGACGAGATCAGCGAACTGAAGAAGGAACTGCGCGGGATGGACGTGGCCGGCGTCAAGTGACGGCCGGCAAGCCGCACGACGCGCCTGACGAGCTTCGCGAAGGCTGGGTCGATTGGGTGGCGAACGTCGCGGCATTGCTGTTCGAGCATCGACCGAGACGTGGGTGAGGGGGCCGGCGAGTGCCGGCCCCCTTACCCGATCCGTGAGTTGGTCGGTCTCGCTTACGGAAGGATGTCCCAGAACGTGAGCGTGGATATTGCTCGGGCGTTCTTGCTGTCGGCCGACGTCCCCGGGGTGAAGGTGCTGTTGTCACCCTGGCTGTTGAAGGACGCGGCTTGCTGCTGGGCGTTCTTGATCGTGTTCGTGTTCGTGCCGCAGTACGCGCTCTCCCATGCCGCGAAGGTCCCGCTGCTGGGCGCGCTGCCGAAGGCCGAGGCGTTCAGCTCGGCCGAGAGCAGTTGCTGCAGGAGCTGCATCCTCGCCTGATCGAGCGCCGACCGCTTGGCACCGGTGGACGTCTTGGATACGTCACTCCAGAAGCCACCCATGAGCTTGCCGAGCGTGTCGATCGGCCGACCGCATATCGTCTTGTCACCGATGCCCACCGTGCCTGCCACACCCGGGAAGGTGTGCCCGAAGGCGGTGCCGCCGAACCAGGCGATGTTGGCAAGCGGGGTGTGCGTCGCCCAGAAGCCCTGCGTGCGGGTCACGCCCTGGCCGGTGTTCTCGAAGACGCAGGTCACCGTGTCGCCGTTCTTCAGCGAGACGCTGGCCGTCTGCGTGTTGAGATCACCGACACCCGTGCTGCCACCGCTGCCGGTGACCGTGCAGTTGTACGGCGTGAGCGGGTCGCTGGAGCCACCGATTCCGGTCAGGATCCAGCCGAGCTGGGTTCCTTCCTTCATCGTGTAGGTGCCGGCATTCAGGGTCTGGGTGTTCGTGCCCCCACCCGGCAGGGTGAATCCGGTGTAGCCCGAGCCGGTGGTGGTGAAGCCGAAGCTGCCCGTGTTCACCGGCTTGGTGATCTTCTGGACGATGATCTTGCCGGGCAGGTCGTCGTTGGTGATCGTGCACGTCGCTTCGCCACCGATCCCGACCGTGACGTTGCTGCCGCTCTGGGTGCCACCCACGCAGACCCACGCGCTCGCCGAGTAGCCGTACAGGTTCGTCTCGGACAGCGCCCAGGTGTCGGCCTTGAGCCCGGTGCCCGAGTCGACCGGGCTGACGCCCGACAGATCGTTGGTCCCGGCGCCGTTGGCCGTGAGGGTGAAGTTGGCAACGGTCGCGGTGCCACCGTTGTCGTTGACGACGACCTTGCGCAGGTGCAGCTTCGGCGCGACATCGTTGTTGATTATCGTGCACTCAGCTGCACCGCCGATGCCGACGGAGATGTTGCTACCGCTCTGCGTGCCACCCACGCACGACCAGTCGCTGGCCGAGTAGCCGGCCGCGTTGGTCTCCGAGAGCGCCCAGGTGTCAGCCTGGAGCCCGGCACCGGAATCCACCGGGCTGGTGCCCGACAGGTCGTTGGCACCGGTCCCGTTGGCCGTCAGGGTGAAGTTGGCAACGGTCGCGGTACCACCGTTGTCGTTGACGACCACCTTGCGCAATTGCAGCTTCGGCGCGATGTCGTTGTTGGTGATCGTGCACGTCGCCTCGCCACCGATGCCGACCTTGATGGTGGCGCCGCTCTGGGTGCCACCCACGCAGACCCACGCGCTGGCCGAGTAACCGAACACGTTCGACTCGGACAGCGCCCAGGTGTCGGCCTGCAGCGTGGCGCCCGAGTCGACCGGGCTGGTGCCGGACAGGTTGTTGGCACCGGTACCGATCGCCGTGAGGGTGAAGCTCGACTCGGTCGCGGTGCCACCGTTGTCGTTGATGACGACCTTGCGCAGGTGCAGCTTCGGCGCGATGTCGTTGTTGGTGATCGTGCAGGTGGCTTCCCCGCCGATGCCGACCGTGATGTTGCCGCCGCTCTGGGTGCCACCCCCACAGACCCACGCGCTGGCCGCGTAGCCGGCCCCGTTGGTCTCCGACAGCGCCCAGGTGTCAGCCTGGAGCCCGGCACCGGAATCCACCGGGCTGGTGCCCGACAGATCGTTGGTACCGGTCCCATCCGCTGTCAGGGTGAAGTCGGTGACGGTCTTGGTGCCGCCGTTGTCGTTGATGACGACCTTGCGCAGGTGCAGCTTCGGCGCGATGTCGTTGTTGGTGATCGTGCA
>WNGI01003103.1_pt1 | contig 27167 bp, 21 predicted proteins | sample 5400621 | NCBI WGS metagenome assembly WNGI01 (sample SAMN13153374, study PRJNA577476) | soil metagenome | isolation source: 20 cm soil or saprolite under Garry oak tree replicate 1 | place: USA:California | collected 2016-06-15 | reverse complement strand
CCGGAACAACTTCACGCGCCGTTGCACTCACAGCGCGCACCCTCGAGTTCTACAAGCAGGTCGATCTCGCAGACACAATCATCGCCGCCGGTCGCAAAGTTCCGGGCGCGAACTTCTGGACGCGCGGAAAACGATCTGCACATCTCCTGCTCGAGAGAATCGGCGAAGGGCTCACGCCATTCTCGTTCGTGCTCATCTATCCGCAGGACGAGCACGAGCGCCTGCTGATCGAACGCCTCTCTTCTCTCGGAGTTCATGTTGAGCGCCCGACCGAACTCGTCGCAATTGCAGAACACGACAGTGGGATACGAGCGACATTAAAAAAATCTGACGGCTCCGAGGAAATCTGTGAGGCCGTTTACGTCGCAGGCTGCGACGGTGCGCATTCGACGATTCGTGAATCGTTGAATATTGGATTCCCCGGCGGGACTTACTCCGAGCTGTTCTATGTCGCCGACGTCGAAGCCCATGGACCTCCTATAAACGGCGAGATCAATCTCGAGCTCGATGACGCGGATTTTCTCGCGCTCTTTCCACTCAAAAGAGACGGGCATGTTCGATTGATTGGCAGCGTTCGTGAAGATCCGGCGAATCGCGGAAAAGAATTCGGGTTTGCGGATGTCGGTCAAAGAGTCATCGAGCACATGCAGCTGACGATCGATCGCGTGAACTGGTTTTCGACTTATCACGTGCACCACCGCGTCGCCGCAAAGTTTCGCGTGGGTCGCACGTTCCTTCTCGGCGATGCCGCACACATTCATAGTCCCGTTGGCGGGCAGGGAATGAACACTGGAATAGGCGACGCGGTGAATCTCTCATGGAAGCTCGCCGAGGTACTCAAAGGCAACGCGCCCGACAATGTTCTCGATACTTACGAGGTAGAGCGAATCGCCTTCGCCAGGAAACTCGTCTCCACAACGGATCGCGTTTTTACTTTCGTGACGAAGCGAAGCGATCTCGCGAATTTCGTGCGCACGAGACTGGCGCCAGTGATTTTTCCAACCCTGGTCAGAGTTCCTGTCGCCCGTCGCTTCCTGTTCCGCACCGTTTCTCAAACTGCGATCGAGTATCGCCGCAGTGCGTTGAGCGATGGTGTTGTCGACAAAATTCACGGCGGTGATCGCCTGCCGTGGGTGCAGCTTTCAGATGGTCGCGACAATTACGAATCGTTGAAATCGCTTGTGTGGCAGGTTCACGTCTATGGCGCGCCGAGGCGCGGCGTAAAGGAAGCGTGCGCGTCGCTTCATCTGCCCTTGCAGATTTTTCCATGGACGACGGCGACGGAGCGCGTGGGATTCACCCGGAATGCCGTTTACGTCATCCGGCCCGATGGTTACGTCGCGATAGCGGACGAAGGAACTGCGCCGCAGAAGTGGAGCGAATATTTCACTCGTCGCGGAATCAGCTTGCACTCTTCCGTCTAGTCACCCTTTCGCTTGGGGATTAACACGCGACCTGCCAACGGCTCGACCGTCAACTCGAACGGCGAATTTCCCAATAGCTCACCATCTGCCTGGCCAACCCTCGGCGGAATCGTCTCGATCGTGAACTTTTTTCCCGACCGATAAGTCACAGCCGGATCGTCCCGGAAATTCTTCCGAGACATCATCAAGAAAATTCGCATCGCATCACGCAGATTCTTTGGCGAATAAATGCACGCGTTCAACAATCCATCGTCGCGTCTGATTCCGTCACCGAACGCAATGAGATCGTTGAGCACCGCGCCGAAATTCGCAACCAGCACCGCTGCTGCCTCACGCTCGGTGACTTCACCGTCAACTGTCAATCGGACTTTGAATTTCTCCATGCGAAGGAGTGCGCGAGTCGCACTCAACACGTACGCAAGAAATCCGAGACGCCGTTTCAACGGACCGGGGGCACCCGCGATCATCGACGCGTCGAGTCCAACTCCCATGCCAATTGCGAATCGTTCACCGCTCGCGAGTCGGCCGAGATCGATTCTCGCTTCATCACCTTCGAGCAACGCGCGCACTGCTTTGCCGGATCTCATCGGAATTCGGAGAGTTCGCGCAACGATGTTGCCCGTTCCACCAGGAAGAATTCCAACCGGTGGACCCGTATTCGCGAGCGCGCCGATCACTTCGATCGCCGTACCATCGCCGCCGAGTGTGAACACCGCGTCGTACGACTGGGAGTGCTCGATTGCGAGCCGAGCTCCGTGTCCGGGAGAATCCGTAAGCATCGTGTCGCAACTCACACCTGCATCAGCAAATGCGCGCTGGGCCTTTGGCAACGCTTTCCCGCCGATTCGTGAGGCAGGATTCACAATGAGTAGCGCTCGCCGGATTTGAATGGGCACGCAGTTAATTAACCCGTGCCGGCCGCTGAGGCCAACGCACTATCTAATGAAAGGGGTGTACCAGGAAGGATGTGCATGCCCAGTCTCCGCCTTCTATTTTGATAGCATGATCCTGAAGTCCCTACTCGGATTCTCGCTGCTGCTCGCTCCGCACGCGACGCCCTCACGGTTGCCTGCAACGACAGCCACTGCTGAAGTCACCGGACTCTACGTTGCGACACGGCTCAACTATTACCCGCTGCCGCGCATCGAGCGCGTTCCAACCACCGACGGATGGGAGCACTGGTTCAGGCTGATGGAAGCTCTGATTACCGTCAGGCCCGACGGTCGCTTCATTGCGTCGTTCAAGTACTACCGGCAGCACGTGCGACCGAAGGCTACCGTGAATCCCGGCCCGTTGCTCAACGAGAGCTACAAGGGCAAGTACACAGTTAACGGAAACCAGATCACGTTCATTCCCGACAAGACGAAGGATCACAAGGTGGTGAAGCCGCTCGTCGGAACGATCTCCGGGACTCAGATCACGGTTCCGTACATTGTAGCTGAGGGACAGAGCAGGCACCCGCTTCGGCTGGACTTGAAGCGGGAAGGGAACTGGTAGTCACGAATCGGTTGTCGACGGTCGTTGTGTGGACAACCGTCCCAGCGGCCCAGGAGTTGAATAGTTTATTTCCCGCGCCGCACGTACTTCTGGATTCTTCTCAGCTTACTCGAGGAGATTCGGAGGAACGTGCGGCGCGCCAGTTTCCGCTACCCGCTACCCGCTACCCGCTGCCCGCTACCCGCTACCCGCCGCCGCCCGCGCGACTCATTTTCGGAGTCTCTCAATTTTTTATCAGGCCGTGGAGCATTTTGCGCACTTCCACTAGTTGGGTTAGGAGTAGCGTAAAGTCGGCTTCGGTCATCATGCCAACGTCCCGAGCTAAATGGATGTGAGTCTCTACCTCATCGACCGATGTGAGGGAGTAGCGCAGATATCGGATGAACTCGCGTGCGCTCTCGTGCCCTCTTCCCTCGGCGATATTTCCGGAAACTGATAGAGTCGCCCCTGGTAAGTTGATCGATCAGCCTCGGTCGACGCTCACCGCGAAGTCGACCGCAAACTTTGAAGCTATCAACGGCCAATTGATGTGCAGCCTGCCACACACGCAGCTTTCTGAAGTCCGACATTCATAATGCTTGCTCCATCCTGATCGATGAGCGTAAACGTTCCGTCGCACGGAAAGGCGAAAGGCTGCACCGTCGTAGCGGGTAGCGGGTAGCGGGTAGCAGGCAGCGGGCAGCGTAACACTTTTCTTACACACTTCGTACTGACCTTCTCGCCGCCGCCGTTCCAACTTTCATTTCTCCAAACTCACAACAGCCTATGACCAATAGACGTGATTTCCTCCGGAAGACCGGAGCAGTTGCCGGCGTGATTGCTGCCGAGGCGGCGCTTCGAAAAGCGAACGCGATGCCGTTCGCGCCTCAGCGATCGATCGCGCCAGCGACACCGGTGATGGACGCCGCTACACGCGAGCTGATGATGGAAGCATTGAACGCGGCGAAAATGGCCGGAGCGAATTACGCCGACGTTCGCATCGGCCGCTACCGCGCGAACTTCGTCCAGACTCGCGAGCACCAGATCGTCAACGTCGCCGACACTGACTCGATGGGAGCCGGAGTTCGCGCACTCGTCGACGGCACGTGGGGATTCGGCGCGACTCGCACTCTCACGAAAGACGGCGTCGCAAATGCCGCGAAAAAAGCAGTCGCTGTCGCAAAGGCCACGCGACTCGGACGCGATCGCGCGGTCGAGCTCGCACCTGCACCATCGAGCAAAGACGTCGCCTGGCAGAACGCATTCACGATCGATCCGTGGACAATTCCGATCGAGCAGAAAGCCGACCTTCTGCTCAAGGCAAACGCGGAAGCGATGAAAGCGCAGAACGTGAAATTCGTTTTCAGCGCGATGTTCTTCCGAAAGGAAGAGCGTAATTACGCGAACACCGACGGCTCGGTGATCACGCAGACGATCATCGACAGCTGGGTGCCGATGCAGATCACGGCGGTTGCACCCGACGCATCCGATTTCCAGAATCGCGGGCAGGTCTCGCCGCCGATGGGTCGCGGTTACGAATACGTTCTCGCGCAGGACATCGTCGGCAATGCAACGAAGTGGGGCGAGGAAGCATCTGCCAAGCTCAAGGCAAAACCGGTCGACGTCGGTCGCTACGATCTCGTTCTTCACCCGAGTCATCTCTGGCTCACGATTCACGAATCGATCGGACATCCAACCGAGCTCGATCGCGCGATGGGATACGAAGCGAACTACGCAGGAACGAGCTTCGTCTCGCCGCCCGAAAAAGTTCTTGGCAAGCTCAAGTACGGTCCAGAGTTCATGAACATTCAGGGAGACCGCTCGCAGGAAGGCGGACTCTCGACCATCGGCTACGACGACGAAGGCGTGAAGCCGGAAGACTTCCTCATCATCAAGAACGGAATCTTCAACGACTATCAAACCACACGCGAGCAGGCGAACTGGCTCAAGTGGTGGTATGACTCGCAGAATCGTCCGACAAAATCGCACGGCTGCTCATTCGGCGATTCGTGGTCGAGCATTCAGTTCCAGAGAATGCCGAACGTGTCGCTTCTTCCCGGAGAAAAAGAGCAGAGCTACGAGGACATTATCGCCGCAACTGACAAGGGGATTGCAATCATCGGTGACGGATCGTTCTCGATCGATCAACAGCGATACAACGCACAGTTCGGCGGCCAGGTTTTTTATGAGATCAAGGGCGGAAAGATCGCCGGCATGCTGAAGGACGTTGCGTACCAGATGCGCACGCCCGATTTCTGGAACTCCATGGACATGATCGGCGGGAAGAAATCCTACCAGCTCGGGGGCAGCTTCTTCGATGGCAAAGGACAACCGCCGCAAATCAATTCAGTCAGTCACGGCGCGGTGCCCGCACGGTTCCGCAACATCAACGTCATCAACACCGGAAGGAAAGCATGAGCGCGCCCAAGCGATTGATTCGAATGGACGACGGGATGGACGAAGGAGTTCTTCCCGGTCCCGAGTCTCAGAATTTGATCTCGCGCGTTCTCAAGATGTCGCAGTCCGACGCTGCGAACGTCGCGATCAACAGCAACGTCACTAACAATCTCCGTTTCGCGGCGAATCAGGTTTCGACTGCAGGGAGCGTGAGTGACATCAACATTCAGGTCACGAGCAACTACGGGCCGAAGCACGCGACCGTCGTCACCAACAACACGAGCGACGACGCATTGCTCGCAGCGATGCGACAGTCCGAGGCACTGGCAAAGCTTGCTCCCGACGATCCGGAAGCGCTGCCCGATCTTGGTCCTCAGAATATCAAGACAGTCAACGCGTGGTTCACCGACACCGCCGATTTGAGTGCGGCCGATTTGATCAAGGCGGGGCTCACGGCACTCGAGCCTGCGCGGAAAGCGAACGATCTCAACGTTGCCGGCTATCTCGTCGTGAACCAGGCGTCGACGTCGCTCGGAAATTCAAAGGGATTGTTCGCCTATCATCGGTCGACGAACGCGAATTATACGATCACCGCTCGCACAGCCGACGGAACAGGATCGGGATGGGCCGGCGCAGAGCATCCGGATTGGAAGCAGCTCGATATCGCCGCGGTGAGCGCACGTGCAATCGAGAAAGCGCGACTTTCACGGAATCCAGTCGCGATAGAGCCTGGACGATACACGGTGATTATGGAGCCGCAAGCTGTCGGCGATCTCGTGCAGCTCATTGGATTCTACGCCGACGCCCGCGCGTCTGATGAAGGCCGAAGCCCATTCACGAAGCAGGGCGGCGGAAACAAGATCGGCGAAAAGATCATGGATCCGCGCGTGAGTCTAATCGCTGATCCATTCGATCCAATGATTCTCTCGCAGCCGTGGGATGGCGACGGACTTCCCCTCGGCCGTCAGGTCTTCGTCGATCACGGAGTACTGAAGGAGCTTTACTACTCGCGATGGTGGGCGAAGAAGCAGGGCAAACAGCCAACCGGCGCGCCGACGTCATTCATCATGACCGGCGGAACCGATTCGGTGGACGACATGATCAAGTCCACTCAGCGTGGCGTGCTAGTCACTCGTCTCTGGTATTTGAGAGAAGTCGATCCTCGGACGATTCTCTACACCGGTTTGACGCGAGACGGAACGTTCCTGATCGAGAACGGAAAAATCTCGAAGGCCGTGAAGAACTTCCGGTTCAACGATTCGCCACTTTTCATGCTGAATAACTTGGAGGCGATTGGGAGACCTGTCCGGTTAGCAGGCACCGAGGCGGGTGGAGCGGTTGTTGTGCCACCGATCAAAGTCAAAGATTTCAACTTTACAAGTCTCTCGGACGCGGTATAGGAACAGCGCAGGGAGACCGTGAGACCGTGAGAAAATGCGGCGAACATCAAGTAATGTTCGCCGCATTTTCTCACGGTCTCACGGTCTCCCTGCGCCGTTCTCGATTTCTCACTGCAATACAATTTTCCCGCGAATCTCTCCACCCGGAAAATCTCCCGGCCCCGTATTCGCGGGCGCGACACCATCATCGGTGTGGACGTTCACGTAGGTGTCGCCTTGTTTCATCAGATCTATCAATCCATCGAACGATACGCCCAGCGGAGATGTGAACGCGGCGCGCGTAATCGAACCGGTGATTGCAGGATTGTTCGATTTGGCCGCCGCATAAAGCGGAAGGACGATTGGGCCTGCCACCTCAGTGCCACCGATGTGAATGTGCGACGCGACGACATTGTTCAAGCCGGTCGTCGTAACATTCCACGTCAGTGTGTTCCCGTCGGCGGAAAGCGTAAACGTACCTGTTCCCGCGGCAGTCGTCACATTGGGAGTTGGTCGCTCACTCGCTCCATTGAGGGTCGCGGAAAATGTCTGAGTGCCCGGTTCGGTGGTACCTCCACCACAGCCGGCGCCAATTGCGAGTGCAACCGACGACAAAATGAACCACTTCGAGCGCGTCATCTCTCCTCCTTTGGAGCGGTTGAACAAACAAGACACCGCCGGTTACTGAACATTGACGGTGCCTTCCATGAACGGATGCGGGATGCAGTGATAGTCGAACACTGTTCCAGTCGGGTCGTTGAACGTCCGCGAGTAAATGCCTCCCGAAGCCAGAGTGGGAGAGCTCCAAAGACCGATATCGGATGTCGACGTGTGCGAATCGGTTCCCGGATCGTCGCAGTTCACCCACGTCACTGTCGTTCCACGCTTGATCGATATCTGCTTCGGAACGAATGCAAAATTCTTTATGAAGACGATCACTGTTCCGACAGCCGGCGATGAAACCGGAATTCGACATTCACCCGCCGACGTCCCGGGTCCCGTCGCAGACTGGCGTTCCGAGAAGCAGCTCGACAACCACACGCTCGCGAGAGCGACATTCACCACGATCGCTGCAACCGCAACCTTGTGAGAGTCGATGATTGGCGAGGTCAAGGTTCCCTCACGACGATAGTCCCCTTCATGAAGGGGTGGGGCATGCAAAAAAAGTTGAAGGTTCCGGCTTTTGTGAAAGTGTGACGGAATGTTCTACCGGGCTGAATGAGCCCCGAGTTGAAGCTTCGATCGACTGCAGTGACTGAATGAGGAAGGGGATCGCGGTTAGTCCACTCAACAGTCGTTCCGACCACAACTTCGAGCCTCGACCGGAGATAATTGATGTTCTTCATTCCGGTTCGCACCATGAGTCCGGCCGGCGTATGCGAAGCCGCTGTGTTCGGCGGAGTCGGGCCAGTTGCGGGGTTTCCCATCACTGTGGGATTCGGCGCCGGTGCTGCGTGACTCATTTGAGCTACTGAATCGGATTTCGCCGGCGGAGCGACTGTTGGTGTAACCGACGAGTCGATGAGGACCTGAGTGACTCGCGACGAATCCTCTTCCGGATTTTGCTCCGCGCGTCTCCCGAAGTAGCGCCGAAGTGTCAGAGGTATCGTGAACTCAAAGCCGTAGCGAACTTCGCTTGTGCCGCGCGAAGACCCCTGCAAGGTATTCACGAGAGTGTTCGTCGCCTGAAGTGAAACCGTGTGCGGTGTGAGCGGAATCGCGAAATGAAATCCTGCGCTCCACGCCACTCTTTCACTCGAGTCACGATTGTTGAGCGACGCGACGTCGCCGGTGAGTGAGATGTAGGTTCCCACTCTGATCACCGCCGCTCCTGCTCTGACATAACGCCGGTTATCTCCGCCGAGCGGATCGGAGAGTGTCCGCGCTGCGACGATGATGCGGGCGATTCCTGTCGTCCGTGCGAGAGAGACTTCGCCGTCGACACCCTGCGCCGCGTTGTTGTAGCCAATCTGTCCGCCAACGTCGAGCGGCGCTCCGTAATCCTGAGAAAGTGGCAGCCACCGCGCGAACGCCTCCCATTCATTTGGAAAGCGAGCAGCGAGCGTTGAGTTCGTGGAGTAATTGACGCCGGCGAGAAAATGTTTCGACAGTCCCGCCGCCAGGAGAAACGTCGGGACGTTGGTAACTTTTCGCTCGGGCTCGCCGCTCGTTGAAAAGCGATGAACGAAGTGGAAGTAGAGAGTGCCCGGCGATCCGGTCCAGTCACCTGAAACGTTGGGGGACCGATCGAGGAGTGATTGCGCTGACATCGGGCGTGCGGCGAGCGCCGCGATTAATGCGACGAGCGACAAAAAGAGGCGCATGTGATCGTGAGAGAGTGTCTACGTTCCTCGAAACATTCTTCGCCGACGAAGTCGCGTGGCAACTTGGATGAGGCGTGTTACCGATTTTTAACGGAGAGGGTTTGTTTGTACGCGGCGAAACTGCTTCCCCATTCGTCTTTAATACGACGATTCCGTGGATGACACTCTTCGGAGGGCTGCACACTTATCGGGGAAGCATAGGCCTTTACGGCCGTCTTATCGCCGCTGGCGGAATAGTGTCCGTGGGCCTCGGATTTTTTCTTCTTGCGAGAGACAACGCGCTGCTTCGGTGGTCAGCTGGCTTGATGGGTGGCGCAATCTTCGTCTTTTCCGCAATGCTTCTTCGGAATCTGATTGCGGTCGTTGGCAACCTTAAGGGGGATCCGATGATGGTCGCCTCGTCAGGTCATGGATTATACGTGTGCCTTGGCGGGGCGGCGGTCGTTTGCGGATCGCTTGTTACGACATTATTGGCCGAGCGTTAACACTGTGCCTTTCCTCGCCGTCTCCCAAATGCATACTTTCGTCCAATGGGACGCAGAAAAGAACGAGCGGCTGAGGCCGCGCGCGCGAAGAAAAAGAAGAAAGAACCGCGTGCTCTAACTCCGGCAAAGCGTGCAGCATTCATCGCTGTCACAACACTCTTCCCATTTGTTCTGCTCTTCGCTCTCGAAGGAGCTTTGCGCGTCACTCACTACGGACGCGACACGCCACTCTTCGAGAAGGCCGCCGACCTGCCCGGCAATTATCTGCAAGCAGGACACGAAGTCGCGGCGCGCTTCTTTCCGAACGAACAGTTTCCACCATCACCGCCGAATGACGTTTTCCTCGCGGAGAAACCCGCGCATTCATTTAGAGTATTCGCGCTCGGCGAATCCTCGACTGCAGGTTTTCCTTATCCGCCGAATGCGATGTTCTCGCGCGAGGTCGCCGATGCGCTGCGGGATGTGCTTCCCTCAGATACGGTCGAAGTCGTAAACCTCGGCATCGCCGCGACGAACAGCTACGCGATCGTCGACTTCACCGGTGAGATCATCGATCAACATCCCGACGCAGTAATGATCTACGCCGGCCACAACGAGTACTACGGCGCGCTTGGCGTTGGGTCAACGCAAACGCTCGGCTCATTTCCTCCGTTCATCCGGCTTTACCTCGAGCTACAGCGGCTGAAAACGTTTCAGCTGCTGCGAAATGCGCTCACTGGAATAATGGGCATCGGTCGCGGAAGAGCTGCGCAGGATGAGTCGCCGAGCCGGATGGAATCGGTCGCGCGAGACCAGCAGATCGTTCTCGGCGGCAAGGTATACCGCGCGGGGATCACTCAGTTCGAGAGCAATCTGCGAATTGCAATCAGAAAGTTTCGACGCGCGGGCATCTCTGTGTTTGTGGGAAGTCTCGTCAGCAATCTGCGCGATCAGCCGCCCCTCTCAGTCTTGTCGAGTGGTGGGAAGGCCGGCGCCGATGCGGGTGCGGCTTATCAGGAAGGGGAGGAGGCGCTTGCACGAAACGACTCACTAGCGGCGCGACCGCGTTTTGTGAAGGCGCGCGATCTGGACCAGGTTCGCTTTCGAGCGCCGACTGATTTCAATGAGATCATCCGTCAGATCTCGAAGGATGAAGGTGCGGTTTACGTGCCGGTCGAGGAGTCGTTCACGAATGTCTCGCTGAAGAGAATTCCGGGACACGACCTCATTCTCGAGCACGTCCACCCGAACAGTCACGGCTACGCACTGATGGGTCGCGAATATTTCTCGGCATTGCGATCGAGTGGATTGCTTCGCAGTCGTGCCGACTTTTCGCGGTTGAAGACCTGGGATCAGTACGAGAAGGAGATGGCGCTCACGCCGCTCGATGAGCGCATCGCTCAACATGAGAGAGAGACTGTCGTGACACGCTGGCCATTCGTTCCGTTTTCGCGACAGCAGGACTATCGCGGCACGTACAGGCCAGTGGACTTTCTCGATACCCTAGCGTTCAACGTGGCGCGTGGTGGATTGCTGTATCCCGAGGCAAAGCTCGCGCTGGCGCGACACTATGAGGCCGCGAATCAGGTTGATGCCGCGCTCGCCGAATACGATGGTCTCATTCGCGATCTTCCCCGGAGCGAATTGCCTGCGCGGTATGCTGCGACTCTGCTTTTGAAAGTCAATCAGCCAGAGCCTGCAGTTCCGTACCTCGAGAAATCGAACTCGATTCGTCCAACGGCGTTCGCATCATTGACGCTCGGTGTCATCGCTTTGAGAGCGAAGCAATTCCCGCGGGCAGTCCAGCTGCTCCAGATGGCATCTGCGCTCGATCCAAGTAACGCCGAGATCCAGTACCAGCTCTCGCTCGCATACGCGTTCAGTCACGACATCGATCATGCGCGCGCGTCGGCGGTTCGTGCTGCGCAGCTCAATCCGAATTATCCGGGTATCGCGCAATGGCTCGGTGCACTTGGTTTGCGGCCTTGACAAATAGTCGTTGCAACGACTATCGTTTCAAGGAGCAATTATGCCATCGCGTCTTGCAGCAGACATAAAGCAGAAGAAGCGATTCACCAGCCTCGAGCAGGAAGCATTTCTATTGCTGCAGCGGACAACGAGTGAGCTCGCGAAGATCGGCGATCAGGTTTTCAAGACTGCCGGGCTATCCGGGCCGCAATACAACATTCTTCGAATCCTGAGGGGTGCCGGTGCGAAAGGGCTCGCCTGCGGTGAAATCTCGGACCGGCTCATCACGCGCGATCCCGACATCACGCGGCTGCTCGACAGAATGGAAACGCGCGGGCTCGTATCGAGACGGCGCGACAAAGCAGACCGCCGAGTGATCATCGCTCGAATCACGCGGGCCGGTCTCGATTTGCTCGCGCGACTCGACACTCCCATAAACGCGGCTCACCGTGAACAGCTAGGTCACCTCACGAAGCGCCAGCTGCAAACACTCATCGAGATTCTCGACGCGGCTCGCAAGCGCAACACCACCACAATCAACCGGAAAAAATCATGACCAGCCTCGATCAGACCTCCAATAGCCGCGGTTACGCTTATGGACTTCTAGTATTGCGAGTTGTAGCCGGCGTGATCTTCATCGCGCACGGCTATCTCAAAGCATTCAAGATGGGCATGGGAGGAACCGTCGGTTTCATGACGCACCTCGGAATCCCCGCGGCAAATCTCGCGGCATGGTTCAGCGTGCTGGCCGAGCTGCTCGGCGGGACCGGGTTGATTCTCGGAGTGTTCACTCTGCCATTTGGCATCGCGCTGACGATCGACATGCTCGGCGCAATCTGGTTCGCGAAACGTGGTGGCGGATTGTTCGCGCCCAGGGGGTTCGAGCTGGAGCTCCTGCTGCTTGCGTCAGCCCTTTGCATTGCCTTGACGGGGCCGGGGCCAATTTCGCTGCGAAGTGCATTCTCCCGAAGAACTACGTAACGTAGAACGACGCAGCAGTTTTCAGGTCGTTGGTGCGCGCGGTAACGTCACCGTAAACGTGGTTGATGTTCCAGCGATGCTTCTCGCTCGAAGATCTCCCCCCATCCCTCGTGCGAGCGCACGACTGATCGACAATCCCAATCCCGTCCCGTCGCGTCGCGCGGCGAGCCCCTGGCTCAGCTGCACGAACGGATCGAAAATCGTTTCGAGCTTGTCCATCGGAATACCAATCCCAGTGTCGCAGACGCGAAGAAATACAACGCCGAAAGGCTGCGAGCCGTCGGCGCGCTCCGCGACGTCGACAAGGATACGGCCTGATGCCGGCGTGAACTTCACCGAGTTGCTCACCAGATTCAGAATTATCTGCATGAGTTTTTCCCGGTCGGCAAAGACTTGAATCAGCTGCTCGGGGAGACGCACCTCGTATGAAAGGCCGTTGCTCGCGACCTGCGGCTCGATCATCGGCGCAATATCGCCGATGACTTCCTGTATCACGAGCGACTCGATGCGATACTCGAGCTTTCCACGCTCGAGTCTCGCGAAGTTCAGCAAGTCTGTTATCAATCCGAGCAAGTGCAGCTGAGCGCGCTTCACGCGCAGGAGCGCATCTCGCTGCGTGTCGTTTATCGGACCGTGAATCTCCATTGCGAGAAGATCAACGTGTCCGCCGATTGCATTGAGCGGAGTGCGCAGCTCATGACTCATCGTCGCGAGGAATTCTCCCTTCGCCATGTTCGCGCTTTCAGCATCGGTGCGCGCCACTTTTTCGGCTTCGAATAACTGCGCGCGATCGAGCGCGACGGCGCATTGTCCAGCCACGGTGAGTGCGAACTCGCGATCCTCAGGAGTGAATCGTTGAGGTTCGTTGAAAGCCACCGCCATCGCGCCAATTGATCGCCCCGCCGCCATCAACGGCAGAGCCATGCGGGCCGCAAATCCCGAGTTGTCCACGAGTGGGACAAGGGCTGGATACAGGTCCGCCCAGTCGCTTTCTGATTCGAGAAATAGCGGCTCTCCCGTGCGGACAACGTCGGTCAGCGGAGTTGCCCTCGAGAGCGAAATGTGACGCCACTTCTCGAAAACTTCCTGTGGCATGTTGATGGTTTGAACGATCTCGAGCTCGTCGAGCACATCGTTGCGCAAAGCGATCGCGGTGCGCGCCCCCTGAGGAAAGGCGCTTTCCGCGCGAGCGATCACCGCGGCCACGACGTCTGCGGGCGTTACCGCAACGGAAAGCTCTGCTGACAATTGCTGCAGCTGCTCGGCGCGTGTGCGCGCGACGCGCTCTCGTTTCTCGGCTTCGGTTGCCATCTCTCGTGCTTCTTCCGCCTGGGCGAGAGTTGATTGCATGTCGTCGTTCGCCTGCTCGAGCTCCTCGACGAGTGTCTGCATTTCTTCGTTCTGAACCGCGAGCTCTTCGGTTTGATCCTGGAGTTTTTGCGCGAGTACCTCGAGCTCATGTCGTTTTTCTTCGGCAGCGGCATGAGCTGCAGTCTCTGAAGCGAGGCGTCGAGCCTGTTCCTCTGCGGCGCGGGGGGCGGTGAGATCTCTCGTGACTTTTGCGAAGCCAATGAGGTCGCCTTTTGCGTCGCGAATGGCAGTGATCACGACATTCGCCCAGAAGCGCGATCCGTTTTTTCTTATGCGCCAGCCGTCGTCCTCGAATCGTCCCTCTTTCGATGCGACTTCGAGCCCGTCGTCCGGCTTTCCCTCCGCGATGTCTTCGTCCGGATAAAAGAGAGAGAAATGGCGTCCGACGATTTCCTTCGACGTGTAGCCCTTGAACCGTTCCGCGCCGGGATTCCAGCTGATGACGCGACCCTCGGGATCGAGCGCGAAAATCGCGTATTCGGATACGCTCTCGACGAGGAGGCGGTACTGCGCGTCCCGCTCGCGCGTGGACTCACCGCGTTTCATCTTAGGAAGTGTACATGAATATCCCCGCCACCTTCATCGTGGGCAATTGCGATCGCGAAGTCCTGGAACAAAGAAAGGGCGTCGAGTCCGCAGTGATCCCCGAGCAATTTCGGGAAATAATGCGCTGGGTTGCCGGTCAGCTCGATGGGACTCTCGACAAGTGGATCGCTGCATGGCCGAAGACCGTGCGTGCTGAAGTTGGCCAGTTAGGCAACGTATTGTTCTGTCACGCGACGCCGCGTAGTGACACTGAAATGTTCTCGAGTCAAACATCGGAGGCCCGATTATTACCAATCTTCGCGGGAATCGATGAGCCAATCGTTGTCTGCGGTCACACGCACCGGCAGTTCGATCGAATGCTTGGAACCACGCGCGTCGTCAACGCCGGAAGTGTGGGAATGCCGTTCGGCGCCACAGGCGCGTACTGGCTCTTACTTGGCCCCGATGTGGAGCTGCGCCGCACGGACTACGATCTCGAAAGTGCGGCCGCGCGAATTGGGAGGACGAATTATCCGGGAGCTAATGAGTTCGCACAGAATTACGTGTTGAGCTCTCCGAGGTGAGAGGAAGTCACATCTGTTTTCGTAACAGATGCGACCATCGCCTTGACGTGGCTCTGAAATCCGGTAGCGTCTCGCAAATCCATACACCGCGAGGCCGCAATGAGACGGAGACGATCGCTGAAGTCATCTGTCCGGGTTCTTTTCTCAGCCGCGTTTCTTTCAGGATCGTCTATCGTTTCCGGACAAGGTGTCACCACCGCCGCGCTCACTGGAAACGTCAACGACACGAGCGGCGCTCCTATAGGCGCAGCAACTGTCATCGCTGTGCATCTGCCGACCAACACACAATACCGTGCCTCGGTCACTTCAAGCGGTCGCTACAATCTTCCGAACCTGAAAATCGGCGGCCCTTATCGAGTCACAGCGACGTCCATCGGATACGAGCCACATTCCGAGTCCAATGTATTTCTTTCTCTCGATCAGACATCTCGTGTCGACTTCCGTCTGGTGCGCAGAGCAGTTCAGCTTACCGGTGTTCAGGTCACGGCAGAGCGAGACGCAGTCCTGAATTCCGGACGCACCGGGGCAGCGATGAGCTTCGATTCCATCAAGGTTGCACTGACGCCTTCGATCAAGCGAAGCACGCGCGATTTGACGCGACTCGATCCGAGAAGCGACGGCAACATGAGCTTCGGCGGGCGCAACTGGCTGTACAACAACATTTCAGTCGACGGCTCCTACTTCAACAATCCATTCGGACTCGATGATCCTGCGCCGGGTGGACAGACCAACGCCGAGCCGATTCCATATGACGCTGTCGCCCAGCTTCAGCTTTCGATCGCTCCGTTCGACGTGCGCGAAGGCGGTTTCACCGGCGCGAATATCAATACGGTGACAAAGAGCGGCACAAACGAATTTCATGGATCGCTTTACTCCTTTGGTCGCAACGACGCGCTTCAAGGCAATACGGTGTCGGGCTCGCAGGTCGTCGCGAATCCGGACCTCAGCTACAATCAGACCGGCGGATCCTTCAGCGGCGCGCTTATTCGAGACAAGCTCTTTTTCTATGTCAATGGAGAAATCGAGCGCACGAAAGAACCAGGTTCTAGTTTCGTCGCGAGCACTGGCGGCGCGACGGGACTCGGAATATCGAGAGTGCAGGCATCGGTGATGGATGCGATCCGCCAGCGCATGATCGACGGTTACGGTTATGACCCTGGTCCGTATCAGGGCTATTTCTTCCACACCGACAACAACAAGGCGCTCGCGAAGCTCGACTGGAACATCAACGCGAATCAAAACCTGTCGTTCCGCTTCAACTATCTCGATGCGAAGCGCGACCTCGGGCCACATCCGTTCGTGCTCAGCTTCAACAATACTGGGCGTGGACCAAACGGAAGCAGCCTTCCGTTCTACAAGTCAGGTTACGCAATCAACAACAACCTCCAGTCTTACGCGCTCGAGCACAACAGCCGCTCGGGAAGCTTTGCAAATCGATTCTTCGCCAGCTACAACCGCTTCAGAGATTTCCGATCGCCGTTCAGTGAGGACTTTCCGACGATCGAGATCGGCGAGGGCGGCGTGACGTACACGACGCTTGGACACGAACCGTTCTCGATCAACAACGTCCTCGATCAGGACGTGTGGCAGGTCACCAATAACCTCAGCATCTTCCGCGGAAAGCACGCGTTCACTGTCGGTGGAAACTTCGAGTCATTCGAGTTTTTCAATTCGTTCAATATTTTCCGCGACGGCGTGTTCTTCCTGCCTGCGGAGTTCGTTCCGATCGGCAGCACGTATTCATCTCTCGCGAACTTCTTCGCCGCGACGGCTCCGGGTCCGAACAAAAAGGATTTCAAGAGTCTGATCGGCGGCGGACCGTTCAAGGGCGAGATCATTCACGTTGGGCAAGTATCCGCGTACGTGCAGGATGAGCTGCTGGCGACAGATCGACTGAAGCTGACGTACGGCGTGCGCGTCGATTTTCCCGTGTACTTCACGAAGCCGATAGACAATCCGTACTCGCGCGCGCTCACGGCGCTGGATGAAAATCGCAATCCCGAAGTCGTTGATCAGAGCAAGCTGCCGGGATCGTCACCACTCTTCTCGCCGCGCGTCGGATTCAATTGGAATGCTGTGGGCGAGCGGCGCACTCAGGTGCGCGGAGGCACTGGAATTTTCACGGGGCGAGTTCCATTTGTGTGGGTCGGAAATGTCATCTCCAACCCCGGCGCAAATCCGAACCTTGCTCCGCCAAACGCGCCGATCAAAACGCGTAAGGGCTCGACGCTTCAGCAATCTTTCGACGTAAACGCGATGGTACCCGACTTCAAGTGGCCACAGGTCTGGACAACAGATGTTGGCGTCGATCAACAGCTGCCATGGAACATGCTCGGCACATTCGAGGTGATTTACGGGAAGGACATCAAAGGAATTTTCATGCGCAACGCGGACCTCGTAAAACCGGTCCGCATTTTACCGGACGGTCGTCCGTACTACGGCGGATTCGGCAAAACCGAGCTGAACCCGAATGGTGGCGGGGGCATCTACGTGATCGACAACACGAGCAAGGGATACTCATTCAATATCTCAACGCAGCTACGCAAAACGTTCAGCCCAAACGCCGACGCATCACTCGGGTACAACTTCACCATCGCAAAGAGCCTTCTCAAATCTTCGGAGATCGCGAGCGTGCTCTGGCAGAACCAGCCGATTCAAGGCGATCCCAATAATCCGGAGCTGAGCTATTCGGAGTTCGGGCAGAGGCACCGCTTCGTTGGTTCGGCGAGCTACAGCAAGTCGTGGTCATCGAGCATGCGAACTCAGGTTGGATTGTTCGGCGAGCTCGCTGAAGGAAACCGCTTTGCCGGTAACGGTGGAAATCGCTATTCGTTCATTTATTCAGGCGACGTGAATGGCGACGGACAGGCCGGCAATGATCTCATCTACATCCCGAAGGACCAGAGCGACATATTGCTCGATCCATTGGGCAGCAGCTCCGCCGCGGATCAATGGACGCGATTGAACGCGTTCATCGAGCAGGATGATTATCTGAGATCACATCGCGGACAAATCGCCGAGAGGTTTGGCGCGCCCAATCCATGGTACAGTGATTTCGATGTACGGATTCTTCAGGATTTCGTGTTCGCGCGCGGCACAACGAAGCACGGATTCCAGCTAAGCCTCGACGTTTTGAATGTCGGCAATTTGCTCCACTCGGGCTGGGGAGTTCGAAAAGTGGCGAGCGCTTCCGCGACGTCGCCGCTGTCCCTCGTGAGATTCGATGCATCGGGGCGACCCGTTTTCAATTTCGTCGGACCGGCACAGACCTTCGTAGATGACCCAGGATTGTTGTCGCGCTGGCGCGCGCAGCTCGGGCTGCGGTACTTGCTCAACTGAAGAAAACGAATTGGGCGGATTAGAAACGTCTCTAATCCGTTCCAATCTGACAGATCCGTTTTCTTAGCAGGCGAGCGCGATCTGTATTTCGCTCGCTTTCGCCAGGATCGTTGAAGTGTCAGTGCTGCCGATCTTCTTCGCACCGTTGAGTTCCTTGACGAAATGATCGAGCTCGTTGCACGCACCGGAGCTCTTTCCCCTGTCGAGGGCCTTGAGTGCATTTCCAAGTATGTCGTCCAGCTTTTTTTCGGCTGGCTTTGGAATGTCGAGATTCGAGATTGTCCCACGCAGCGACTCGATCATCTGGGCGGCCGATATGAACGAAAAAGTTGCGACGGTTCCGGCTACGAAATTCACATGGCCGACGACTGTCGTTCCGCACGGATCGGAAGCGGGAATTCCCGGATCGTCAACGCACGTCGTGCCGGCGTATCCAGCGCCCCCAACAACATCATTGCTTGTGTAGCTATATGTAATCGTCGTTACCGGGTCAGCTGTCGGGTTTGACTCATCCGCGGGGATGAGTCTGGTAACCAGAGCGAAACAGGAGCCACGATTGACAACGGCGGGATTCAGTCCCGGCACCGTGCTCCCACCCGCGGCAAACTCGATGTTGCTCACCGTGAACGTGTAGTTGCCGGCGGGGCTGTCGCCTGAAACGCACACTTCCGCAGAGGTACCTTCGGTTCCGAAGTCCGCGCGCAGGCCTGGAAGCGATGGGCCAGTCAATCGATGTGGTTCGCTGGAGCAGGCGCTAACCGCAGTCAGCGCCAGAATCGTGATTGCACGTCTCGCCTGCACTCTCATGTCAGCCCCCGGGGATTGGGAGTTGACGGAGGGCGACTTCGCGAGTCGAGCGCGAGCAACCGTCCGTCGTTCTCGGCGAGTACAGTACTATCTCGGGGAGTTCGTGGCAACCTTGAAAAACTCAAGCTAGTAGCCTGAGCTTTTCAGCTTGAGCCTTACTAGCTTGTGCCGTTGAAGTTGTCGTTTATCTGAACCCCTCCATTAATTTTTGCAGAGCGTCATTCCCCGGGCACAGTTGCTCGTAAGGCACATCGACAAGCGGCGTCTCCACCGTCTTCGCGACAGCGTGCATATCCTGTCCGCCCTCGGCGATGAAGAGCAACCCCGTCGCGACTTCGCCGCGCTGCTGGCACGCGCGTATGTGCGCGTAGGCGGCTTCGCGATTCGTTGGATCGTATCCTTCCGGCGTTTTTCGAAAACGCACAGTGCTTCCATCGTGCATCGTCACGACTGACACCGCCTCGTCCGTCTCGGGTGCGACAACCTCGCGTCGCAGCGGAACGAAATCGGCCGCGGAGATCTCCACTTCGTGCTCACGCGTGAACTTATAGCTCTTCGTCGATCCTTCATGGTCGTTGAATGTGACGCACGGTGAGATGATGTCGACGAGCGCCAACCCATTGTGCAGCAAACCCGCTTTCAGAACGGGAACGAGCTGCGCTTTATCGCCCGAGAAACTTCGCGCGACGAACGTCGCACCGAGGGTGAGCGCCAACAAAACCGGATCGATCGGCGGCTGCAGATTCGCCTCGCCCTTCTTCGATGTCGAGCCGATATCGGCCGACGCGGAGAACTGGCCTTTGGTGAGTCCGTAGACTCCATTGTTGTCGATGACGTACAGCATTCGCACGTTACGGCGAATCGCGTGCGACAACTGACCGAGCCCGATCGAAAGTGAATCGCCGTCGCCGGAAATTCCGATGTAGTAGAGGTCGCGATTGGCTGCATTCGCTCCCGAAGCCACCGAAGGCATTCGACCGTGCACGCTGTTGAAGCCGTGCGACTGCTTCATGAAGTACGCAGTCGTCTTGGACGAGCAGCCGATGCCGCTCATCTTCGCTGCGCGATGCGGAGGAAGCGCGAGCTCCCAGCACGTTTGCACGAGCGCAGCTGTCACGGAGTCATGACCGCAACCCGCGCATAGCGTGGACATCGCACCTTCGTAATCGCGCACCGTGAACCCAAGCGAATTCTTGCGCAATCCGGGATGGCGAACGGGAGGTTTGGTAATCGAAGTCATGCGACCGCCTGCGCTACGTGATTGGAGACCGCGGTGACCACAACGTTCGCGGTCAGCGGCATCCCGCCGTAATCGAGAACTGGAATCATCGCATCACGCGGCACTCCTGCCTCGATCGCAAGCAACGACCGAAGCTGTGCATCGCGATTTTGTTCGACAACAAATACAGGAGAATGCGAATCGATGAATTCCTTCACTGATTCGCTGAATGGGAACGCTTTGATCCGCATGTAGTCCACCGGGAGCCCTTGTTCCCGCAAGCGATCTACAGCTTCGAGTACAGCCGCATTGCAACCCCCTACGGAAACGATTCCCACCTGCGCGTTGGGCTGCATCTTGAATTCCGGCGCCGGCATTGCGCTCGCGGCCCCGGCAAATTTTCGAGCGATGCGGTCTACTACTTCCTGATACGCGTCAGATTCTTCCGTGTATGCTCCGTACTTGTCGTGACCGGATCCTCGCACGAAGTACGCGCCGTTCGGGTGAACGCCGGGAAGCGTGCGTGCGGCGATTCCGTCGCCATCTACGTCGAGGTATCGCGAGAACTTCTTCACGTTCGCCAATTCATCGGCATTCAAGACTTTGCCGCGGTCGGGACGATAATTGTCGTCCCACTCGAGTCGCTTGCACATCCAGTCGTTCATGCCGATGTCGAGATCGCTCGCGACGAACACCGGCGTTTGAAATCGTTCGGCAAGATCGAACGCGGTAACACTCAAATAAAAACACTCTTCAGGATTTGCGGGAAAGAGCACGATGTGTTTCGTGTCACCATGCGACGCGTACGCGAGGGAAAGCAGGTCGCCCTGTTGTGTACGCGTCGGCATTCCAGTCGAAGGTCCCGTCCGCTGAATGTCGTAGAAGACAGCAGGGATCTCGGTGTAATACGCGAGGCCAATGAATTCCTGCATGAGCGAGATGCCGGGGCCCGCTGTGTTGGTGAATGCTCGTGCACCGGCCCATCCCGCGCCAATCGCAATGCCCGCAGCGGACAGCTCATCTTCCGCCTGGATGATGCAATAGCGTGCGAGACCAGTCTCCGGATCCTTGCGGAATTTCTCGCAAAACCCCTTGAACGCTTCCATCAGCGATGTCGATGGCGTGATTGGGTACCACGCACCTACTGTCGCTCCTGCGTACACCGCACCAAGTCCCGCGGCAGTGTTACCATCGATGATGATCGCATCTCCGGTCGCATTCATCTTCTCGAGATGAAACGGCAACGGGCAGTCATAGTTTTTCTTCGCGTAATCGTATCCGAGTCTGATCGCCGTGTTATTTGCATCGAGCAGTCTCTTTTTCTTCGAGAACTTCTCGATGATCATCTGCCCAACGACATCCATGTCAATTTCGAGCAGTGCAGCCAGCGCGCCGGCGTACGCGATGTTGCGTAGCAGGGTCCGATCGCGATCGCCCTGAAAGTTCTCGACGCACATTCGCCCGAATGGAATTCCCAGGATGGTGATTCCATCGCGAACAAGCTCGGGTTCCAGCGGCCACGAGGAATCGTAGACGAGATAGCCCCCCGGTCGCACAGTTGCGACATCTTTTGCGTAGGTACTTGGATTCAACGCGACGACGAGATCAACCTCCGACGGTCGCGCGGTGTACCCATCCTTGCTCACGCGAATTTCATAGAACGTGGGCAATCCCTGAATGTTCGACGGGAAAATATTTTTCCCCGTGACCGGAATACCCATGCGAAAAATCGCCTGCATGAGCAGACTGTTCGCGCTGGCCGAGCCCGTGCCATTCACGGTGGCCATCTTGAAAGCGAAATCGTTTATACCGCTCATACGGCGACGGGGACGACGGTCCCGGAAGAGCTGAACGCGTAGGGAAGAACGAGCGCGAACTTCGCCATATCCCACGCAGCAGTGGGGCATCGCTCCGCGCAAAGTCCGCAGTGCAGGCAGATGTCTTCGTCCTTCACCATGATGCGCTTCGTTTGTGGCAATCCTTCGGATACATACAAATCCTGATCGAGATTGTTCGCCGGCGCGGAGAGTCGCGTGCGCAATTCAACTTCCGACTCGGCGGGCGGTGCAATCGTCAGGCAGTTGACCGGACACACGTCAACGCATGCATCGCACTCGATACACAATGATGCCGTAAAGTGCGTTTCGATGTCACAGTTGAGGCACCGCTCCACTTCAGTCGCCGTCTGCTCCGGCGTGAATCCGAGCTCGACTTCCACACTCAACTTCGAGAATCGCTCGACGAGCTCCGCGTGATTCATGCTCGAGCGCGGCGATGGGTTGAAATCGTTGCTGTACGCCCATGAATGCATTCCCATCTTCGTGCTCGCGAGATGCATTCCCTGAGGGGGCCGATCAGTCACTGATTCACCCTGACAATGCTGATGAATGGAAATCGCAGCCTGATGTCCGTGCTCGACTGCCCAGATAATGTTTGCCGGTCCCCATGCGGAATCGCCGCCAAAGAAAACGCCCGGTAGGGAGCTCTGCATCGTCACCTTGTCCACAACCGGCATGTCCCATTTGTCGAAGTCGATGCCGATGTCGCGCTCGACCCACGGAAACGCGTTGTCCTGACCGATGGCGAGAATTACTTCGTCGCATGGGAGTATGACGGTATCGATGACCTTGCTTGTCTGACGCCCGTTCGCCTCGCTCCATTCCAGTCGCTCGAACTCCATTCCAACAAGTTTTCCGTTTTCGACAACGAACCGCTTTGGCGCATGGTTCTCGATGATGTGGATGCCTTCTTCTTCCGCGTCTTCGAGCTCCCAGGGCGATGCCTTGAAATAAGGTCGGGAGCGCCGAGCGATGACTTTCGTGTCAGCGCCGCCAAGTCTGCGCGAGGTGCGGCAGCAATCCATTGCTGTGTTGCCGACGCCGATGATCAGCACTTTCGCACCAATGCTGTCGATGTGACCGAAGTGCACCGAGCCGAGCCACTCGATTCCGATGTGAATCTTTTCGCGCGCGCCGGCTTCCCATCGTCCCGGAATATCCAATTCTTTTCCCTTCGGCGCGCCACTTCCGACGAAGATCGCGTCGTAGCCTTCACTGAGAAGTGATCTCATGCTCTCGACTGCCGTGTTGTACCGCACCTCAGCGCCCATGTCGATGATGCATTGCGTCTCTTCGTTCAACACGCTCTCGGGCAATCGAAACGCGGGGATGTTGTAACGCATCAACCCGCCGGCACTCGAGAGCCTTTCGTAGATCACTACTTCATATCCAATGGGCAGAAGATCATTCGCAACTGTGAGCGATGCGGGACCGGCGCCGATCAGAGCGACGCGCTTGCCGTTTCGAATTTCCGGGGCCTTGGGCAAATACTCGGTGACGTCGTCGCGCAAATCAGCGGCAACGCGCTTGAGACGACAAATAGCCACCGGCTTGCCATCGACGCGAACGCGACGACACGCAGGCTCGCAGGGCCGGTCACACGTGCGCCCGAGGATTCCCGGAAAGACGTTCGACTCGCGATTGAGCAGATACGACTCGGTGTAGCGTCCCTGCGCGATGAGCCGAAGATATTCCGGTACGTTCGTGTGCGCGGGACAAGCCCACTGGCAGTCGACAACCTTATGGTAGTTGCGCGGGTCGTTTGCGTCGGTGTATACGGCCATTTCTGTCTGAGTCGTTGTGTTTAGTATATACGCGCCCGGAGGGGCTCGAACCCCCAACCTTCTGATCCGAAGTCAGATGCTCTATCCAATTGAGCTACGGGCGCAACGTAAAACCAATCTATGGTTGTCCGCGCGATTTTGGCACAAAAAACTCCGCGTCAGGGAAGCGCTCGTAAGTCGGCTCGACCCTGATCATCAGAGAGATCGCGAGTCCCGGATACTCTCTCGAGTTTTTCGTCTGGTACCAAATTCTTGACCTCGCTGACTGGACATCGAAGATAAAGAGAAGCAGCGGAAATTTGTGGTGGATTGGTAATCCATAACGTTTCAGCAACGCTTTGCTTGACACGTTGCTTGCTGGCGGTATAGTGGGACTCGATCGATTGTCTACTCAATTCCACAAAGCGGTGACGTGACGAAATCCATCATCAACGCATTCCGGCTCGCGCCCGCAGTTTTGTTGCTCGGGTACATCGCCTGCAAAGGAGGCGAAAAGCCAGTCGATCCGAGTGTCGCAACGACGATCGTGGCGTTCTCTTCTACATCCCTCTCCGGAACGGCCGGAACCGTTGTGTCGCCGGCGCCTTCAGTTCTGGTCAAAGACCAAAATGGCGCACCGCTTTCAGGCGCGGTTGTGAATTTCCTTGTATTGAACGGCGGAGGATCTGTAAGCGCAGCGTCCGCCACCACAAACGCGTCCGGAGTTGCAACCGTTAACTGGACCCTCGGTGCCACGGTGGGAGCGAATGCGCTGAATGCATCGGTCGGAACGTTGACCGCAATCACATTCACCGCGACGAGTACTGCCGGCGCCGCCTCGACAGTGACAAAAACCGCCGGCGATAATCAAACCGGCTCAGAGGCCCACGTCGTCTCCGTCGCACCGTCAATAACGGTCAAAGACGCCAATGGAAATCCAACGAACGGCGTACCCGTGACGTTCGCCGTTGCGACCGGCGGTGGATCGGTGACGGGCGGCACGACAACCACTAATACTTTTGGTATCGCGACCGTCGGCAGCTGGACGCTTGGCTCTGTCGGAACGAATACTCTGACCGCGACGGCCCAGGGACTTCCGCCAGTTACGTTCACCGCCACTGCCCAGCCAAACCTTTGCGCGATAACGACGCCCCACACATTTGGCAGCACCACCAATGGCGCTCTAGCGACGACTGACTGTCAGCTCTCCGACGGCACGTACATCGATTTCTACAGCGTGACCATCGCGCAAGCCGATGCTTATGTATTCCGTCAAACAGCGGCGTTCGACACGTACATGTATCTCGATGCGAGCGACGGAACACCAATCGCCGAGAATGACGATGAAAGCGACGGCGTAACAAATTCTGCGATCAAGGCGCTGCTGCCTCCGGGCACATACGTCATTGGCGCAAACTCATTCGATGCATCGGTAACCGGTAACTACTCGATATCCTCGAGCACCGCTCCGACCAACGTTGGCAATTGCGAGGTTGTGTTCGCCGTGAAGGGGGTCTCGACGAATCAGAACATAGAGGCGACTGACTGCCCCTGGCCGGCAACCCCCCCGACGATGTATGCGGACATCTATTACATCTTCCTCAAGATGGGCCAGCAGCTCACGATCTCGATGTCGTCGACTACGATCGATTCGGGTTTGGAGCTGTTTCGACTCGACAACCCGGCCACGCGCGTCGCGTTGAACGAGGACAAGGACGCGACCACGAAAGACGCGCAGATCGTATATACGGCGACAGCGACGAACTACTACGCCATCGTTGCCAGAACGGGTGTCAACCTGCAGACCGGCGCGTACACACTTCAAATTCAGTAGGTGGCGATGACGATTCGATTTTTCGCGATGATTTCTTTGGTGTTTGTGTTCGGCGCGGGCCCGGCGCGTGCGCAGGGGAAGCAGCCACAACCAATCGTTTTTTCACCGTCAGTTCTGAAAGCGATGGCGGCTCAAAAGACGAAATCGAAAACCCCGCTCAGTGCTCGCATGGGAATACATCGCATTCCTTCGAATATCATCGTCGCGCGGGCATCTGGTGCAGCGCCAACTTCGGTGAGCCAGATCAGGAAGACTCCGGCTCACCGATAACGCTCGCTTACCTTCCGAGCGGGAAGCCCAACCCCACAGTTGCGGCGAAAGCGCGGTTCTTGATTTCTCTGTTGTCGCCGGAATCGTTGATGTTGGTGAATCCGAGCGTGTATCGCGCATCGATCCTCACGACCTTCGCGCCCACGTTGAACTGAACTCCTGCGCCGGCGGTGCCGCCGAAATCTGTCGTCTTGATCTTGATCACTTCCGTTTTGTCGCAATCCTCGGAGCCGGTGACGGCGAGTATCACGCCTTCCGCTGAGCAGCTCACCTTGAACTCGATCTCAGGGCCAACAAAAACGAACGGCCTCACCTGCGTATCCGACACAGGAATCCAGAACTTGCCGAGCACCGGGACTTCGATGTAGTTGATCCTCACACCGCCTTCGAGCGAGGAATTCGATCCGGTGCCCTGAACCTTCGTTCCTTTCTGGCTGAACAGCGCCTGGGGTTCGATGCTGAACCAATCATTCACCTGGACTCCGAGGAACCCTCCGCCAACAAAACCCGGCTTCCAGTGGAACGTGACTTCGCCCGACTCAGGGTCCTGAGTCACCTTCGCGTAGTTCACTCCGGCCATTACTCCGATGGTCATATCGCCGGCTCTTTGCGCCGTAGCGATAGTTGGAATGAATGCGCCACTCAATACCATTATACTTACTGCGGCTTTCGCGATTCTTGACATGCTTAGCCTCCTGGTTAGCGTTGCCGATGGGTCATCGGACGCAGCAATGACTGGGCCTTCACGTCACGGATTTTCGTGGCTGCCGCTTCGCCCCCCTCTTTCGCGCTAAACAGTTGGCCCTGCGCCCTCGGGACGAGCCATCGCCGGAAGTCCGAGGAGTGAGCGCGCATGGTTCAAGGCATCGAACAGATTTCCGAAGAGATTATCTTTTCCGATCTCTTCGAGTACCGGTGATCCAGTGAACAGACGTCCCGCATTCGGATTTAAAAAAACTTCGGCTTTCCTGCTACTCTCGCGAGCGTATCCTTGTTGTGAATTGATTGCCAATGTCGTCGGTGCTTGAAGCCAAAGCGTTGTTCGCTCCCGGACGGCAGCCGCTTTCGTACCCGGATCTGCGCGCACACGTCGCCTGCACTGCGGCCGGAATACGCCGGCGTGGTTTTCGCCGCAACGACATCATTGCATTGATTCTCCCAAACGGACCCGAGATGGCGACTGCGTTCCTCTCGGTGTGCGCGG
>WNGI01000636.1_pt1 | contig 27190 bp, 30 predicted proteins | sample 5400621 | NCBI WGS metagenome assembly WNGI01 (sample SAMN13153374, study PRJNA577476) | soil metagenome | isolation source: 20 cm soil or saprolite under Garry oak tree replicate 1 | place: USA:California | collected 2016-06-15 | reverse complement strand
CTGCACCTTCACGCGGTCGGCCCCCAGGGCAACCTCTGCCTGGCCGATGCTGCGAAATCCAAATTTGCCGCGGTCGATCGTCCCGTATCCGGGCAGGACGAGCCGGACGTCGCACCCCATCTCCGCCAGCGCCCGGGGGCGCGCCCCACAGACATCGGCGAGCCCGCCCGTCTTGGCGAACGGCACCGCCTCTGAGGTGCACACGTAGACCCGGAGGAGATCGGTCACCTGGGGATGGTGATGCCGCGGTCCTCTCCCCGCCAGGCCTGCCCGTTCCCGATCTCCACGTGGCCGGGAGTTCGCCACCCCCGAAACCCGGTCCTCCCGTGCCCCCTACGGAAGGAGGTCATCTACCGCTGCCGGAACATACGGGGCAGTCTCTCGAGACGGTCACCCCGCGGCGAATGGTCCGCGTTGTGCCGCCTGTCGAGAGCGGTCGTTCAGGTGAACAAAGGAGGGATGGACGTGCAGCGATTCGTGCGGGCGCTGTCCGCCGTGCTGCTGGCCCCTGCGCTGCTGTTGGGTGTTGCGGCCGTCGGCCGGCCGCCGGGCGCGCAGGGCGCGTATGCGTCGGCATCCGAGATCAAGATCGGAGCCGTCCTGCCGCTCACCGGGCCGTTCGTCGCCTCGGGCACCTACTTCAAGCAGGGCTACACCATGGCGATCGACGAGGTCAACAAGGCCGGGGGCCTGGATGTCGCGGGACAGAAGTACACGATCAGCCTGACGATCCTCGACGACGGGAGCGACGCCACCCGCTCGCGCAGCCTCGTCGAGAAGCTCGTCACCGATCAGCACGTGAACTTCCTCCTCGGCGGGTACGACACGTCCCTCGTCGAGGCTCAGGAGGTCGTGCCCGACCAGTACAAGATCCCCTACGTCGAGGGCGGCGGCGCGGCGTCGGAGATCTTCAAGCGCGGGTACAAGTACGTCTTCGGCACCCTGGCCAGCATCTACAAGATGGGCAGGTTCACCATGGGCTTCATCGCCGCGCAGCAGGCGGCCGGGAAGCTGCCGAAGCCGCTCACCATCGCCTTGGTCTGGGAGAACACCGATCACGGAAAGGATTACGAGACCGCCGTGCTGGAAGAGGCGCAGGCCGACCCGGGCTCGTTCAAGGTCGTGCTCAACCAGACGTTCCAGCTCAACGGCAGTGATTTCAGCCCCCTCCTCCAGCAGGTCAAGGCCGCGAACGCGCAGGCGTTCCTCTCCGACGCCCACCTGCCGGATTTCATCACCATGCACCGCCAGTATCTGCAGGCAGGCCTGTACCACCAGTTCATCTCCTACGGCGGCCGGGGACCGGATCAAAAGGGCCGGCAGGCGCTCGGGCCGGGCGCCGATTACCTGGTCGCCGCGGTGTGGTGGACGCCCGCGTTGAAGGACCCGGCGTCCCAGCTCTTTGCGCAGAAGTACATGCAGCAGTACCACCAGGTCCCGGACTGGTTCCAAGCGCTTTCGTACGATACCGCGCGGGTGCTCCTCCTGGCGATCCGGGAGGCCAAGAGCCTCAACGGACCGGTGGTGCGCGACCAGCTCTCCAAGCTCATCATGCGGAACTCGCTGCTGCCCGGAGGGGTGATCCGGTTCGCCCCGGATGGACAGATCGTGGCCCCGTACGTGATGGTTCAGAACACGCCCGGCAACACGGTGCGCATCATCTGGCCCCAGAAATTGCCGGAGTCTCGGGACCCGATCCTGCCCCTGCCGCACACGCAGTAGCGCGATCCGGCGCCCTGGCGGAACGCAGCGGAGGTGTTCTCGGCCGAGAACCTGATCTCAGTGGGTATCGCCGCCCTGTTGACCGCGGGGCTGTACGCGATCATGTCGTACGGCCTCGCGATCATCTACGGGGTCATGAAGGTCATCAATCTCAGCCACGCCGGGTTCCTGATGCTGGGGGCGTTCCTGGCCCTCGTCTACTTCCAGCGCTGGCATCTCGACCCGGTGCTGGGCGCGTTCGTCAACCTGCCCGTCTTCTTCGCCGCCGGTTGGATCGTGCACCGGCTGCTGGTCCGGCGCGTCGTGACGGCCCTGCCGATCGCCTCGCTGCTCCTGCTGTTCGGTCTCTGGCTCGTGCTCCAGAACCTCGCCCTGGCGGTCTGGGGCGGCGAGGACCAGTCGATCATCACGGCGTACACGTACAAGGCGCTGTCGGTGTTCGGGTTCCGGATCCCCGTGACGCGCCTCATCGTGTTTGGCGTGGCCCTCGTGGTGCTCAGCATCCTCCACTTCGCGCTGGGGCATACCTACCTCGGTAAGGCGCTCCGCGCCACCGTGCAGGACCCGGTGGCCGGGCTGCTCGTGGGGATCGACACCGAGCAGATCAACGCGATGGCCTTCGGGCTCGGCACGGCATTCGCCGGGTTGGCCGGGGGCCTGCTCACGCTGCTCTTCAGCTTCAACCCGGATTTCGGCGGCACGTTCCAGCTCAAGAGCTTCACGATTATTGTGCTGGGCGGGCTGGAGAATCTCGCCGGGGTGACGGTGGGGGCGGCGATCCTGGCGTTCGCGGAGTCGTATGCCGTGCTGTTTATGCGGGCGAGCCTGCAGAACGTGATCGCCTACGCCCTCCTCGTCGTCGCGCTGATCGTGATGCCGGGCGGGGTCGCCCAGCTACTGAGCCGGCGTCGAACCTGACGCGTCCGCCCTCATGCCCGCCGCCCGCGCCTCCCTGCCGTCCGCGTTTGGGCTGGCCCTGCTCCTCGCCCTGGTCCCGTTCCTTGCCCCGGGGAACATCACACTGCTCAACCTCGGCTTCCTGACGTTTCTGTATGTGGCCCAGGGGATCGCCTGGAACATCCTCGGCGGGTTCGCCGGCTACGTCTCCTTCGGGTATGCCGCGTTCTACGGCCTCGGCGCTTACACGACCGCGCTGCTCTGGCTCGCCGGCTGGCCGCTCCTCCTGACCTACCCCGCGGCGGGCCTGATCGCCGCCGCGTTCTCGCTGATCGTGGGGGGGCCCACGCTCCGCCTCACCGGGCCCTACTTCTCGATCGCCACGATCGGCGTCGGGGAGGCGATGCGGATCCTCATGCTCAACCTGGACCGGATCACCGGCGGGGCGTCCGGGTTGAACCTCCCGACGGCGGTCCCTTCGAAGGCGTGGTTCTATCTCCTGGCGCTCTTGGTCGCGGCCGCGGCGTTCGCCGTCGCCGCGATGGTCCGCGGGTCGCGGTTCGGCCTGGGGCTGCAGGCCCTGCGGATGGATCTGGAGGCCGCGGAAGGGCTCGGTGTCCGGACCGCGCTGTTCAAGAACCTCGCCCACACGCTGAGCGCGTTCATCGTGGGGGCCTGCGGCGGGCTGTACGCGACCTACCTCCAATTCGTGCACCCGGATACCGTCTTCAGCTTCACCCAGAGCATCAGCCTCGTGCTGATCACGCTCATCGGCGGCCTCGGCACCCTGTGGGGGCCGGTGCTGGGGGCGGCGGTCTTCTACGCGGTCCAGGACTACCTGCAGACGAGCTATCCCACCTTCCACCTGCTCGTCTACGGGGTGCTGCTGATCCTGATCCTGCTGTTCGAGCCGAGGGGGCTGGTCGGACTGGCCGGCAGGCTGTGGCGCCCGCTGGCGGCCGCGGCGGGGCCAGGTCGGGCCGGCGCCGGGGCGGGGCGGACCGGATGAAGCCCGCGCTCGTCCTCACCGGGATCACGAAGCGCTTCGGCGGGCTTCAGGCCGTGCAGGACGTCACCGCGGAGATCGCGCCCGGCCAGATCACGGGATTGATCGGCCCGAACGGGGCGGGGAAGACCACGATCTTCCGGATTATTAGCGGCGCGATGCGGCCGACGGCCGGCCGTATCGTGTTCGGGGACCGGGAGATCACCGGGTGGAGCCCTCACGGCGTCTGCCGGCTGGGCATCTGCCTCACCCATCAGATCGTCCGTCCGTTCCCGGACCTCACCGTCCTGGAAAACGTGCTGGTGCCCGCGGCGTTCGGGAGCGGCGGCCGCCTGCCGCATCCCGCCAGGGCGGAGGCCGAGGCCGTGCTGGAGTTCACGGGGCTGATCGCCCGGCGCGACCTCCCGGCATCCGTCCTGACCCTCGCGGAGCGCAAGCGCCTGGAGATCGCGCGGGCTCTGGCGACTCGTCCCAGCGTGCTCCTCCTGGACGAGGTGCTCGCCGGGCTCAACCCGGCCGAGAGCCAGCGCGCGGTGGAGCTGGTCCGGCAGGTCAAAGCCCGCGGCGTGACGATCTTTATGATCGAGCACGTGATGCGGGCGGTGATGGCGCTGTCCGACCGGGTCCTGGTGATCAATCACGGCCGGCTCATCGCCGATGGGCCGCCGGCGCACGTGGCCAATCTTCCCCAGGTGATCGAAGCCTACCTCGGGAAGCGGCTGGAAGGGTAGCCGGTGAGCGCCCTGCTCGAGGTGGCCTCGATCGTTGCCGCCTACGGACAGGTCCGCGCCCTCTGGGACGTGTCGCTCACCGTGGGCGAAGGCGAAATCGTCACCTTGCTCGGGGCCAACGGCGCCGGGAAGACCACCACGATGCGGGTCCTCTCCGGCCTGCTTCGGCCCCAATCGGGCACGGTGGCCTTCGCAGGGGAGATGATCCACCGCCTCCCGGCGCCGCGCATCGTGGAGGCGGGTCTGGTCCAGATCCCCGAAGGCCGGCGGCTGTGGCCGCGGATGACCGTGCTCGAGAACCTCGAGTTGGGCGCGTACGTCCCGGCGCTGCGCGCGCGCAGGCAGGAGACCCTCGACTGGGTCCTCTCCCTGTTCCCGCGCCTGGGCGAGCGGCCGACCCAGCTGGCCGGCACCCTCTCGGGCGGAGAACAGCAGATGCTGGCGATCGGCCGCGGGTTGATGAGCCGGCCGCGTCTCCTGATGCTGGACGAGCCGTCGCTCGGGCTGGCGCCGATCCTCGTCCGCGAGGTCTTCAACATCGTCAAGCAGATCAACGCCCGGGGCGTCACCGTCATGCTGGTCGAGCAGAATGTCCGGCAGGCCCTCGAGATCGCCCACCGGGGCTACGTGCTGGAGACCGGCCGGATCGTACGGTCCGGGTCGGCGCCGGACCTGCTCGACGATCCGGAGATCAAGCGCGCGTATCTGGGTCTGTAGGCGCGACGGCCCGGGGAGTCTCCCCGCACAGGATCACCATCAGGTCGTTGACGTTGGTGTTCGTCGGCCCGATCCGGATGAGATCGCCCACCGCGTCGAGCAGCGGATAGGCGTCGTTCTCCGCGAGGTGCCGCGCCGGGTCGAAGCCCCGCGCGCGCGCGCGGGCCAGCGTGGTGCCGTCGGCGACCGCCCCCGCCGCGTCTGTCGGCCCATCGGTCCCGTCCGTCGCGAAGCTGACGAGCAGGGTGCCCGCGAGTCCGGCCATCGGACGCGCGGCGCCGAGCGCGACCTCCTGGTTGCGGCCGCCTCGGCCGTTGCCCGTGACCGTCACCGTCGTCTCTCCTCCCGCGACGATGCAGGCGGGCCGCGCCACGGGATGGCCGGTCGTCCCCGCCTCCCGGGCGATCCCGGCGAGGGTGCGGCCGACTTCGCGGGCCTCGCCTTCTATATAGGTAGAAAGCAACAGCGCGTGGTACCCCAGCCGGCCGGCCTCGGCGACCGCGGCCCGGGCCGCGGTCGCGTTGTCGGCGAGGACCGTCACAGAGCTCCGGGCGAACGTGGGATCATCCGCCTTGGGCGTCTCGGGCTCCTCGCCGGCGCCGCCGCGGCGCAGGGTCGCCAGCACGGCGGGCGGAACCTGCTCGGTGAGCCGGTACTTCGCCAGGATTGCGAGCGCATCGACGAAGGTGGTGGGATCGGGAACCGTCGGGCCCGACGCGATCGCGTCGAGCGGGCTCCCCACGATGTCCGAAATGACCAGCGTGACGAGGCGCGCCGGGGAGGCCGCCCGAGCCAGCTGCCCCCCTTTGATCCGGGACAGGTGCTTGCGCACGGTGTTGATCTCGGTGATGTCCGCGCCGGAGCGCAGGAGCAGGTCGGTGGTCCGCGCCTTGTCGCTCAACGTCAGGCCCTCCCGGGGCACCGGAAGCAGGGCCGATCCGCCCCCCGAGATCAGACAGACCACCAGGTCGTTGGGACCGAGCCCTGAGACGAGCGCGAGGATGTCCCGCGCGGCCGCCTCGCCGGCCGCATCCGGCAGCGGGTGGCCGGCTTCCCGCAGGACGATTCGGTTCAGCGGGGCGGTGTACCCCGTTTTCACGATGATGAGTCCGGCGGCGATCCGATCCCCCAGGACGTCCTCGACGGCCCGGGCCATCGGGGCGCACGCCTTGCCCGCCCCGATCACGATCACCCGTCCCCCGGCCGGCAGCGGGAACGTCCGGCCGCCGACCGTGAGCGTCTCCCGCTCGTGCCGGAGCGCGCGGTGGGTGACGGCGTACGCGTCGACCGCGCTGAGGGCCCGGGCGAGAATCTGCACCGCGGCGCGCCGGAGCGCCGCCGTCTCCGGGACCCCAAACAGCGCATCGTCGATCCGCGGCGGCGCGGTCACTCCGCCCGCTCGACCTTCACCGGGCCCGAGCCGCGAACCGCCTTGAAGACCGCCGGATCGCCGTCCACCCGTCCGAAGACGTTTACGGGGCTCGCCGGGCGGATCTCGGCGCCGCGGCTCGCCGGCGTGGGCCCGAAGAAGATGCAGAACGCGCTGCCCGGCGGCCAGTATGCCAGGTCGCCCATCGCGACGGTCTCGCGCGGGGACTCGGGGTCGCAGGTCACCGGGATCGAGAAGTAGATCTCGTCTCCCCAGGTGCTCCCCCGCCCCTCGATCGGGAGCGCCCGCCAGATCGCGTCGGCCGTCCGGCTGTCGTTGATGGTCGCCTCGCGGCTGATCTTCCCCGCCGTAATCCTGATCTTTCGCACGGCGCGCTAGCCGAGCACGATCGGAGGGGTCCGGCCGTTCGGCGGCACGGCCAGCACCTGGCCGGCGGCGCCTCCGGCGTTGGCGATGGCGTCCAGCGCCGTGTCGCGCGCCAGGGGCGCGAGGTTGTTCACCTCGCTCAGGTGGACCAGGCAGACCGTGCGCGCCCGGCCCGCCGCCGTGCGCGCGAGCGCCCGGGCGGCGTCATCGTTGCTGAGATGCCCCCGCGGCCCCACGATGCGGTTCTTCAGGAACCACGGGTACCCGCTCACGTTCAACAAGCGCAGGTCATAGTTGGATTCCAGGATGACGAGTTCGGTCTCCGCCAGGTAGGGGTCCAGCGACTCGTCGATGCTGCCCAGATCGGTCGCGACGGTGATCCGATGCCGCGCCACTTCGAGGGTGAGGCCGACAGGTTCGGCCGCGTCGTGGGAGACCGGGAACGCGGTGATCACAAACGGCCCGACCTCGAACGGCCGGCCCGTTTCGAATGTGCGGAGCGCCGCCCCGGCGAAGGCGTCGCCGCCGGCCGCGATGGTGGCGGCATTGGCGTGCACCGGAATGTCGAACCTCCGGCTGAGCGGTCCCACTCCCCGGGCGTGATCATCGTGCTCGTGCGTGAGGAGGATCGCCGACACCCCGGCGAGGTCCGCCCCGGCATCGGCGAGGCTGCGCTCGATCGCCTCGGCCGACAACCCCGCGTCCACCAGGAGCCGCGTGGTCCCCGCTTCGAGCAGCAGCACGTTGCCCGCGCTGCCGCTCGCCAGCACCACCGCCCGGGGCGTGGGGGGGTGCGCGCTCACCGCAGCACGATCTCCCGGGGCCGCATCGTCTTATAGGGTTCGCGGTGCGGCGCCGGGGTCCTGGAATTGCCGGTGCTGGCCGTGTTTCCGTGTCCCGGCGGAGGAGGGCTTCAGCCGGCCCGCACCCAGAACGACAGCGCGACCGCCGCGGCCACGAACACGATGACCGGCCAGTTGATCGCCCGCGTGCGCGCCCACAGCGGCGCCTCCTGGGGAATCTGTCCCCAGACGAGCGTCCGGCCATCCCGGCCGGTGGCGTTGGTGCCGGTGATCGTTCCCGGAACCTGCAGGCTGACGCGTACGCCGACGGTGGTGCCCGCCTGTTGGGCGAGCCGGGCCGCCGTCACGGTCAGCTCCTGGGAGTAGGTGGTCAGGATCCCCCAGCCCCGCTTCGTGAACCGCAGCGTGCCGAGGGTTCCGAGGGTGGGCGCGAGCATGCGGCTCAGGGGTCCCTGGTCCACCCGCTCCACCACGCCGATCGCGTTCGCTTCGGTCGGCACCACATCGACATCGACCGCCGTCGAGGCCGTGTTGAGCGTCAGCACGAGGTACGCCACCGCAACGCCGATCCAGAACCCGAGGACCATCCTGCGCATCATGCGAGGCCTCCGATGGCTGTTTCCCCGAGTATACGTCCGGAGGGCCCGCGGCGGGACGGCCCGAAGGAAGACGTTGTGGACCGCGTCGTGATCACCCAGGTCTTGCGGCGGGCGCGTGCGGCCACTGCCGCGTTTGCCGGGCCTCCGCCGGTGTCGCTGGAGCGCGTCGCCGGCCGCTTGGGGATTGCGGAGATCCGGCGGGTGGAGCTGGTCGGGGGCGGCGCGGGCGCGCGCCTGGAGGAGGCCGACGGCCGCCGGGTCCTGGCGGTCGACCGGCGGATCCCTCCGCGGACGCCTCAGTGGAACGGCTTGGTGGCGCTGACGCTGGCTCGGACCTTGCTGCCCTCTGGGTCCGGCGGCGAGGGCGCGGACGATCTGATCGAGATCGGCGCCGCCGAACTGCTCCTGCCCGCCCGCGTCTTCACGCCGGTCGCCGCCCGCACCGATCTCACCATGGACGGGCTGCGGGACCTGGCGCTGCGATTCGCCGCACCGATCCGCCTGACCGTGCGTCAGTGGCTGCTGACCAGAACCTGGACCGGATTTGCGCTGCTGTGGCGGCCGGACGGGGGAGGGCTGCGTCTTGGATGGCGGGCGGCTTCTCCGGGACTGCAGTTTCCCGCCCCCGCGGCCATCGGCGCGCCGGCCGGCGCGATCTGGTCCGCCCAATCGCGGCTGCACGCCACCGTGCGGACCGGCCGCCCGCACCACGGGGTGGAGGAGGTGCAGAGCGGCGCCGGGGCGGCATGGTGGTTCACGCGCTTCGGCGTGGTCCGCGACCTGGGGCGGCGGTCTGTGCTCGCGCTCGTGGTCCTCGATCGGCGCGGTCCGGAATCACCGCGGCGGCGGCCCGCGGAGGGAAACGCCGCCTGGCCTGAGAAGAGGAGGCCGGCGGCGGGACGTTCGGGGGCCCCGGTGGGCGCTGGGAGGCCATCATGAAAGTGCGCGGCGGCAGAAATCTGTACGGCCATGACATCGGCATCCTCGTGCTCGATACGGTGTTTCCCCGGATCCCGGGGGACATCGGGCACGCGGGCACGTTCCCCTTCCCCGTCCTGTATCACAAGGTGCGGAACGCCTCCCCGGCGCGCGTGGTGCGGGAGGGCGATCCGGCGCTCCTCGAGGGGTTCGTCGCGGGCGCCCGCACGCTCGAAGCGAGCGGGGTGCTGGCGATCACCACCTCCTGCGGCTTCCTCGCGATGTTTCAACGGCAACTGGCGGAGGCCGTCCGGGTGCCGGTCTTCACCTCCGCGCTGCAGCTGGTACCCCTGGTGTCCCGGATGCTCGGGCCGGACCGCGCGGTGGGTGTCTTGACCGTTGACGGCCTCGCCCTCGGTCCGCGGCATCTCGCCGGCGCCGGGATCACCGAGGACATCCGGCTGATCATCCGCGGGCTCGAGCGGGGACACGCGTTTACGCCGGTGCTCCTCGAGAACGAGACCGAGCTGGATGTCGAAGCCGCCCGCAGGGAGAATGTCGAAGCGGCGCGGGAGATGGTCGAACGGCACCCGGAGGTCGGCGCGATCGTCCTGGAGTGCACCAACATGCCGCCGTACGCGGCCGCGATTCGCGAGGCCACCGGGCTGCCGGTCTTCGACATCACCACCCTGGTTCGGATGGTCTACGCGGCGTTCCACCCGCCCGCGTACTGACGCGGGCCCGCCGCGCAGTAGTTTGACCGCAGTTCTCGGGAACTCCAGGCGAAGGGGGCCCGAAACGGCCATCTGGACAGCCGCGTTCTGGGGTATATAATTTCGGTAAGCGGGCCCGGGCATCCGCCCGGTCCCGATCCTGACCACCACAGGAGCGTGGTATATGGTTCCGGTTCGCGCCGCCCACCGGCGGTGGGTCGTCCTGCTGGTGGCTGCCGCGCTGTTCGCCGTCCCGTTCGGCACGGTGCAGCACGCCACCGCCTCCGATGGTACTCTGGTCCTCGCGGCGCTGAAGGTGCTCGATGAAGAATATGTCGATCCCGTCCAACCGGTGATGCTCTTGAACGCGGCGATCGGCACGCTTCGAAAGGCCACCAATCAGAGCGGCGCCGTGCTGCCCGATATCCCGGCCGGGACCGCACGGGCCGACGCTGAGATCACCTTCACCAGCGAGTTCGAGCGGGCGGCGCAGTTGACCCCGGCCGGTGAGACGCAGCTCGCGTACGAGGCGACCGCCGGGATGCTGGCCTCCCTCCGCGACAGCCACACCGCGTTTCTCGACCCCAAGCAGTATCTCGAGAGCCGCCAGCAGATTCTCGGCCGTCCCGGGTTCACCGGCATCGGGGTCGTGATCACCGCCCGCAAGGACGCCGCCGGTGACGCGTGGATCTTCGTCGAGAACGTCTTTCCGGGCTCGCCGGCCGAGGCCGCCGGGGTCAGGCGCTTCGACCGGATCGTTCAGGTCGACGGCAAGTCCCTCAAGAACGTCACCAGTCTGGAAGCCAGCCAGTTCATCCGCGGCCCAGCCGGGTCCACCGCGGTGCTCACGGTCCTGCGCGGCGACCGGACGGTGACGATCGATGTCGTGCGGGCTCCGATTCGCGAGCATCCGGTCGAGGCCAGGTTCATCCAGCCCGGGGTGGCGTACGTGAAGCTCGTTGGGTTCTCCCGGGGAGCCGGCGCCCAACTGCGGATGGCGCTGCAGGGGCTCGAGGTGCAGGAATCGATCCGCTCGATCGTCCTCGACCTCCGCGGCAATCCCGGGGGCCTGATCCACGAGGCGGTGGCGATCGGCAGCCTGTTCCTGCCGCCGCGGACGATCCTGTCCAAGATCACCGAGCGCGGCCAGTCTCCGAGCGTCCTGCAGACCGCCGGGACCCCGCTGTTTCCCCAGACGCCGCTCGTCGTGCTCATCGACGGCAGCAGCGCGTCGGCGTCCGAGATCCTGACCGGAGCCTTCAAGGACCACCATCGGGCCACGATCGTCGGCGAGAAGAGCGCGGGCGCGCTCGGCGGCTCGGTGACGGTCCCCCTGCCCGACCGGACCGGGATGTCCGTGACGGTCGAGCGGATCATGACGCCGCAGGGGGCGCTCGTCGAGGGGGTGGGGATCCCGCCGGATGTGAACGTGAGCCTGACCGTGTCCGACATGGTCCGGGGTGAGGATACCCAGCTCCAGGCTGCGCTTCGAGTGCTCGCGGCGCTGGACAGGCACCCCGCCTCTCGGGCGGCGTAAGGACGGGGCCGCGGTCGCCGATCGGCGCTCCGGCCTGGATCAGCATCGGCGATGACGACGGGCGGTAGGCGGTCCAGGATCCGCCGCGCGCTCTTGGCCGCCGGCGTTCTCGCCGTGGCGGCCACCGCCCTCGCGCTCCAGGGGTGGCGCGTCACCCTCCGATTTGTCGGTCCGGAGGCATCACGCCCAGAATCGTCCCCACCGGCCGCGTCGGCAGCCCGCAGGGATCGAGGGTCGCTGTACCTGAGGCTCGGGTCGATCGGCCGGTACGGCCTGTACGACGTCGCGGGGAGATCCTCCGCCACCCTCCCGCCGGCGCCCCCCGCTCCGCGGTCGTTTACCGGGCTTCACCTGACCTTCTCCCGTGAATGGCCCCAGGGGTCCTACGAGGTCGGCACGCATCCGGTCGGGCCCAGCCCCGCCGCCAAAGGGCAAGGACCCGTTCGCCTCGTCTGCGACGCCTGCTCGGCGGTGAACTCGGTATTCCACCGGTCCCCCGACACGCCCTCGGCCGGGGAAAAGCTGCTCATCGATGCCGCGTCCTTCAGCATGATTTGGATGATGGGGAACGGGCGGATGACGGTCGTGCAGTGGGATCCTTGAGCGCGGCGCGGCGGCGAGCGAACGGGTCTTCCCGGGAGCGCGGTCGCGCGGACCGCGCGGCTAGCGGATGAGTTCAAGCTCCTGAAGCCGGGTGCGCATCGCGGCGGGACTCACGGCGAACATCCGGGCCAGCGCGGCGCCGACCTCGTCGGTTTCGCCTTGGCGCTGGCGGAGGCCGAGCGCCTGGTGGATCCGCGGCGCCAGTTCCGCAAACCGTCCTCGGATCTTTTCCTCCGGCATCAGCACCTCGGCGGCAAACCGTCTGGCTTCCCGTTCCTCCACCCGACGCCGCGGCTCGGGAATCGTCAACCGGTGACCCGGGGCGGTGCTCGCCACCAGCGTGCTGTGCTCCAGGACCGCATGGCCGAGTTCCTCGGCGATGATCCAGCGGCGCTCGGCGTCGGTGATGCCGGTCCGGGTTTGGTTGATCACGATCACGGTGTGATCGCCATCCCGGGCGATCGTGCCCCGCTCGTCGGGCGGGAGCGGCCGTTCGCGCACCGGGTACCCGTACTGCACGGCAATGCGCTCGACATCGACGGGGATGCCGCGGACTCCCTCCAAGATGGCCCGCGCCCGCGCCTGGGCGCGGCCGAGCGCCGGCTGGGGCTCCCGCTGTGCGCGTCCATTCCCGGGGACCGGTGCGATGAATGCCTGCAGCGTGGCGAGCTCGCTTCGCGCGGACGGCGACAGCGCGCGGAGATCTTCCTCGAGGGTGACGCTCCCGCAGCCCTGGCACAGCCAGGCGACAGGAGGCTCGCAGGTCGAGTCGAAGAAGGGCTCGAGCTCGTGACCGCACTGCCCGCAGTCGCGCATCGGAGTTTTATTGTAGCACAGCCGCCGGGCTAGTCCAGGGCCAGTTCCTCGCCGACCTGCCTCTCCCGCGCCCGCTCGTAGGCGAGCTGGGCCGTGGCCACGTCCTCGACCGCCAGCCCGAGCGACTTGAACAGGGTGACCTGCCCGGCGTCGGTCCGGCCGGGGCGGCGCCCCGCGAACACCTCGCCGATCTCGGCCTGGATGTGATCGCCCGTGATCGCGCCCTCGTTCATCGGTCCGACGATGTCGCCGGCCTCCACGACGGCGGCCGCGCGGGAGTCCACGAAGAGCCGCGCCCGCACCACCGCCTCGGTGTCCATCTCGCGCCAGGTCGGGCGCGGGGCCCCCACCGCGTTGATGTGGGCGCCAGGCGAGAGCCACCGTCCCTCCAGGACCGGCGTCTGGCTGCTGGTCACGGTGCAGATGACCTCTGCGCCCCGCACCGCCTCTTCGGCCGACGCCGCGGCCGCGACCGGCAGGCCGTAGCGCTCGGCGGTCTCCCGGGCAAACGCGTCGGCGTGGGCCCGCGTCCGGGTCCACACCCGCACCTCGCGGAGGGCGCAGACCTCCCGCAGCGCTTCCATGTGGCTGCGCGCCTGCACGCCGGCGCCCAAGAACGCGACGATCCCCGCTCCCCGGCGGGCCAGATGCTTCGTGGCCGCCGCTGAGACGGCCGCGGTGCGCATCTCGGTGATCAGGCGGCCGTCCAACAGCGCGAGAGGCGCCCCGGTCGCCGGATCGTGCAGCATGATGGTGGCCAGATGCGTTGCCAGGCCGCGGGCGTCGTTCCCAGGGTAGACGGTCACCACCTTGAACCCCAGCGCCCCCTGATCGCGCACATAGGCCGGCATCAGCGCAAGGATGCCGCGGTGCGCCTCCACCGGGATCACCGTGCGCGCCGGCTGCACCACGGCGCCGGTGGAAAACGCGGCCAGGGCACGCTCCATCAGCGGCACGAGGTCGCGCATCACCAGCAGCCGGCGGAGGTGGGATTCTTTCAGCAGCGTGACCATGGGAAGGTCTTCTCTACGCAGGAGAAGGCGTGGGGCGTCGCGCAGAGTGCTTCGGCGTCTACGCCGGCTCCGGCACGAGTTTGGGCGGGATTCCCGGCTGGGCCCGGCTGAGGAGCGCGGGCAGGCTGCTCACCCCGAACCGTTCGGCCCACTGGCGCGCCGCCGCATTGCCCGGGAACACCCCCGAAGCCGCAGGCAGCGCATCTTCGCGGCGGCGAATGAGCAGCCACACGTACGGCGGCGAGAACGGAGGCTGCCAGGCGAGCAGATCCTCCGCCCCGAGACCGGTGGCGCGGGCGACGTCGTCGACGCGGCCTTCTCCCGCCCGGATCGCGCCGACGGCGCCGGCGGCGAGGGTGCAGCAGCGCAGGTCGGCCGCCATCAGTTTTGCGTGGACGGTGGCGCCGGGTCCGTAGAAGACAGGGATCAGTTCGGCTTCCAGGCTCTCGATCGGGTCGAGGGCGATCCCGCGCTCGCGCATGACGTCGAACGCGGCCAGGGTGGCCCACAGCGCGCCCGGCTCGCTGCTGCGGGCGCGGTCGTCATGGGCCGTGACCCACATCTCGGCGGGAATGCGGGAGAGCGCCTCCGCAAACGCCGCCCGGTGGCTCACCCGAAAACGGATCAGCTGGCACATCCCCGTCAACTCCCCGCGTTGGATTCTCGCCCAGTGCTGTGGGGCACGCTCCGGCTCAGGCCGTAGGGCAGGGATTCCATGCCCGAAGACAGGCTTCCTTCGGGTCCGGGGGCCTGCGGGCCGCGCCGGAACGCGCTGCGCCGGGGCGTCCGGCGTGCGGATGGTGCGCCGGCCGGCGGGCCCCTCGGGCGGGCCTCAGGGCTGCCTTACCTGGCGGGGGCTGTCGGGGAGACCTGCCCGGCAGACTGGATCCGGGAGCAAGAAGACCAGCAGTGGAAACGAGTGGACCGGATCATCCCGCTCGGACGTCCGGCTCCTGGGTCACCAATGGCTCGTCATCAGCGGGGGCCCACTGGCCTGTGGAGGCGGCTTTCCGCTTGGTGAGCAGCTCGATCAGCAGGGCCTCGGCGTAGAGCGCGATGCCCAACACGATCAGAGCCACCTTCAGGTCCCACAGGTTGAGGTACCGGTTGTGGCTGATGTACGAGTAGGACGCCACAGCGTGCTTGTGGCGCAGCGCGGACAGCACGCCCGTCTCCCCCGTGACGAGCACTGTCGCGGCCTTGTTGGCAAAGTTGACGTACACAGCCTCCAGCACGAGCGCGAGCGCCAGGACCTTCAGGCAAATGAGGCCCGCCCGGAACAGGATCTTCTTCTTGTGCGGATCCAGCTTCACATTCATCTCGGCATCCCGTCGACGTCAGTGACGATGAGGGTCGCGACCCCCGGCTGCGGATAAGGGCGAGGCGCTTTGGTGGCCTTCGCTGGTTGTCTTGGGTCGTGTTTCCGATTGGCGACGGTTTGGATGAGCAGGGCTTCGGCGTAGAGCGCGACCCCCACCAGCAACGCCCACTTCAGCTCCCCGAAGCTGAGCGGGCGCACATCGCTGACGTACGTGTAAGATGTGAAGATGGGCCGGTGAAGCACCTGGGAAATCCCCGACGGCACGGACGTCATCAGGACCGTGACGACCCTGGTGGCGTAGTGGATGAGCACGGCCTGCAGGACCGTTGCCAGGGCGCAGAGCTTCAGTCCGATGATGAAGGCTCTCAAGATGGACCGTCTCCAGGTCGAATGCATCTTCCCCTCCGCTGTGTTGCATGCCCCGAATCACCCTGTCATAGACTTGCGCCGCCCCTCCGGCGGACTTCGGAGGGATCTGATGTTGTACTCTTGAAGAGGGGTCCTGGTTTACGCCGTAGGCCCCGGCGGGCGCGGGGAGGACCGGTGGCGCGAGGAGGACCCGATGGCGCATCTCGGCTTGTCGATCCGCGGTGGGGAGCGGCGGGAGGAGGAACTGCGGTTCGCCAGGAGGCTGGGCTACACCGCCGTCGAGATCAGCATGGATGGGACCGGCCTCATCTTCGGCGGGCAGCTGCACCCGCAGATGCTGCGGGACGCGCTGGCGTCCTTCGCCAAGCAGGATTTCCGGTATTCGGTCCACAGCCCGAGCAGCCTGGACCTGCGTGACCGCGCCAACCGGGAGAACCATCTCGCCCTGGCCAGGGCCACCCTGCAGTTCTGCCGGGAGGCCGGCGGCCGGATCCTGGTGATCCACTTCGAGCAGCAGAGCCAGGACCCCGAGGACGAGGCCGCATTCGAGGATGCGATCCGCCGCCTCTCCGACGAGGCCGGCGATGTGCTGCTGGGCATCGAGAACATCGAGGTGGAGCGGGTCGACCCGGTCATCGATTGCGTCCGGCGGCTCAACCGTCCCAACGTGGTCATGACCCTCGATGTCGGCCATGCCTATCTCGCGTCCGTGTACTTCCGGTTCGACTTCTTCGAAGCGGTCCGGGCCGCCCTCCCGTTCGTCCGGCACGTCCACGTCAACGACAACTTCGGGCGCTACGACCCGCTGCGGCTGGAGAATTTTACGCTCTACCGGACCCAGACGCCGGCCGATACGTACCCGCTCGGGAAGGGCGATCTCCACCTCCCGGTGGGGTGGGGGGCGATCCCGCTGGAAAAGGTGTTTGGGCTGCTCCGGGGCTTTCGCGGAACCGTCGTCCACGAGTACCGGTACAACCTCTTTCTGGGATCCGCGGAGGAGGATTATGCTCGGGTGCAAAACCTCTTCGCCATGCTCGAGGACCCCGCGCCCGGACCCGAGAAGGGGAGGTGACGCCGGCCCGGCAAGGTTCGACGAGCCTTGAATCGCCGTTCACGTTCGGTTAACCTTCGGCGCTCATGCTTCCGAACGGGGCGTGCGGGATGCGCAACGCAGTGAGCCATAGGGGGGTGGAGCCATGGAGAGGATAACGGGACCATGCCGGATCCTCGCGGCCGCGCTGGTCGCGGGCGCGGTGTGTTTGGCGGGGCTGAACGGCGGCACTCCGGCCCGGGCGGCCGATACGGTCACGCTGAACCTGTACATCGGTGGGGACACCAATATCTTCGATCTCTGGAAGAAGGCGCTCTTGCCCGCGTTCACCAAGCGGTATCCGCAGTACAAAGCCAACATGGTCGAGCTCCTGCACGACAACGGGTCCGAGGGGATCTACGCTAAGATCCTCGCCGCCAAGCGCGCCGGCCGGACCGTCGACGTCGACCTGTGGGAGACCACGCCCGGTTTCATGGAGCAGGGGATCGGGGAGGGCCTGTGGGTGAAGTTGAGCGACCGGCTCGTCCCGAACATCAGCAAGGTGCCGGCGGACACCCTCGCGGCCGCGGACTATTACGGCCTGCCGTATCGCGGGTCATCGGTCGTGATCGGCTACAACAGCCAGTTCGTCAAGAATCCGCCGTCGACGTTCGACGACCTGGTGGCTTGGATCAAGGCCAACCCCGGGAAGTTCACCTACTGCGATCCCAACACGTGCGGGTCCGGCACGGCATTCGTGACCGGCGCGATCTACCGGTATGCGTCCGCCGAGAAGTTCGCCGGGAAGGCCTACGATGCCAAGGACGAAGCCGCCTGGCAGCCCGGGTGGAAGCTGCTGAAAGAGCTGCAGCCGATGATGTACAACAACGGCTTCCATCCCAACGGCAACGTGGCGGTGCTGCAGCTGCTCGCGCAGCAGAACATCTGGATGGCGTCGGTCTGGTCGGACATGGGGCTGGATTGGTACTCGCGCGGCCAGCTTCCCAAGACGATGAAGTTTATCCAGATCACGCCGCCGCTGATGGGGGACGATTCACGGGTGATGCTCCCGGCCGGCTCGGGGCATCTGGAGGGAGCGCTCACGCTCCTCAACTGGCTGCTCACCCCGGAGGCACAGACGATGGTGATCGACGTCGTGGCGGGGTATCCGGGCATCGATTGGAAGTACATGCCGGAGTCTGTCCGGCAGAAGTTCATCGACGTCGCCAAGGCCTTTGCTCCCTGGCCCAACCCCAAGTATCTGGCGGACATCAAGCGGCTGTGGCATGAGCAGGTGGTCGGCGGGGCGCAGTGACTGAGTCGCGGAGGCAGGGAGCACTGGGGCTCGCCCTGGTGCTCCCGCCCCTGCTGGTCTTGATTTTTCTCATCATCGTTCCCGCCGTGAGCGCGGTCATCGACACGCTCCGCCCGCCCGAGGGTGCCGGATGGACGCTGACCAACTACGCCGGGATCCTCGGGAACCGCGTCCTCCGGTCGGACATCCGCTTCAGCATCGTCGTGACGCTCGTGGCGGTCGCCGTGACGTTCTGCCTCAGCTACCCGCTCGCGCTCTACCTCCGCTTCACCAGGGGGCGGCTGCCCTCGCTGCTGGCCGTGCTGTTCACGATCCCGCTCTTCGTGCCGGTCGTGATCGCGTCGTTCGCCATGATCACGTTTCTCGTCAATCACGGCATGGTCTCGACGGTCCTCTACCGGATGGGCATCGAGCGGTTTCCGCCCCTCGTGTACAACGCCACGGGGATCGTGCTCACCGAAGTGTGGACCACGATTCCCTTTGCGGTGTTGATCCTCGGCGCCGGCCTCCAGGCGATCGACGATGCGCTCATCGACGGCGCCCGCGACGTGGGGGCCGGTCCGCTGCGCACGTTTGCCTCCATCATTCTGCCGCTCAATGCCACGCCGACGATGATCACGCTCACCCTCCTATTCATCGGGATCTTCGGATCGTTCACGATCCCGTACCTCGTCGGCGGCAACGCCCCGCAGATGCTGGGGGTGACGATGACCAACTACCTCACCCAATACCTGCGGCGGCTTGATGCGGTGACGATCGCCGTCATCGCCTTCGTCATCGCGGCGGCGGTCGGCGCCCTGTACGTGGTGAGCGTCAGCCGCCGGGAGCGGCACGCGTTGTGAGCGTCGCGATGGAGGCTCCCGGCCGCGCGGGGGCCCCGTGGTTCTGGGCGATCGCCGGCCTGCGCCGGGCGCTGGGGCTCGGCGCGTTCCTCGCGCTCGCGGCGTTCATTCTCGGGCCGCTGCTCACGCTGCTCGTCTGGGCCGTCGCCGGGACGTGGCTGTTCCCCAACCTTCTCCCGGAGTTCTCGCTGCAGTGGTGGTACTACGTCCTCGGGAACGAGAACGTCGTCAAGGCCATCCGGATGAGCTTCCTGAGCGCGCCCGTCGCCACGGGGCTCTCGGCCGTGATCTGCATTCCGGCCGCCTACGCGTTCGCGCGGCTGGAGTTCCCGGGGCGGCGGCTGCTGCTCCTGTCGTTCCTGAGCGCCAACGCCTTCCCCAAGATCGGGCTGTACGTGAGCATCGCCACGCTGTTCTACCGGTTGAACCTGATGGACACGTTCGCAGGCGTCGTCATGATCCAGCTGGTCAACACGCTGCTGTTCATGATCTGGATCCCCACGGGCACGTTTCGCGGCATCAACCGGAACCTGGAGGACGCCGCGCGCGATGTGGGGGCGGGGCCGCTCCGGACCTTCTTCCAGATCACTCTGCCGATCGCGCTGCCCGGGCTCATCGTCGCCTCCCTGTTTGCCTTCCTCGCCGCCTTCGACGAGGCGCAGGGGACCCTCATCGTCGGCACGCCGAACCACATGACGATGCCGGTGATGATGTACACGCTGGTGCTGAGCTACCCGCAGCCGGTGGGCGCCGTGTTCTCGGTGCTGCTCTCGCTCCCGTCGCTGGTGTTCCTGCTCCTCGCCCAGCGGTACCTGCGGGCCGGCTACCTCGCCGCCGGCTACAGCCTCTAGGCCGTCGCATGGCGCGCCTCTCCCTGCTGCATCTCACCAAGACGTTCGGCGCGCAGGCGGCGGTGCGCGACGTCACCCTGGAGGTGCGCGACGGCGAACTGATGTGTCTCCTCGGTCCCTCCGGGTGCGGGAAGACGACTACGTTACGCATGATCGGCGGGTTTGCCCTTCCCGACGCGGGGGACATCCAGATCAACGACCGGAGCGTGGTCGCCCTCCCCCCCGAGAAGCGGCCGACGGCGATGGTCTTCCAGCGGTACAATCTCTGGCCCCACATGACCGTGGCCGGGAACATCGCGTTCGGGCTCAAGCTCCGCCGTCTGCCGCGGGAAGCGATCGCGGAGCGGGTCCGGGACGTCCTCGGCCTCGTCGGCCTCCCCGGGTTTTCCCTGAAGTATCCCCATCAGCTGTCGGGGGGCGAGCAGCAGCGCGTCGCGGTGGCCCGGGCGCTCGTGCTGGAGCCCCAGATCCTCCTCCTCGACGAGCCCTTCAGCAACCTGGACGCGCGCCTTCGGGTGCACATGCGCGAGGAAGTCAAGCAGCTCCAGCGCAAGGTCGGGATCACCACGGTGTTCGTCACCCACGACCAGGAGGAGGCCCTCACGATCGCGGACCGGATCGCGGTCATGAACGACGGCATCCTCCAGCAGGTCGATACCCCGGACGCGCTGTACGCGCGCCCTCAGACCCTCTTCGTGGCCGACTTCATCGGCACGATGAACCTCATGGCCGCCCGCGCCGACGCCGGCCGCGGGCTCGTGGCGGGGCCGTGGCGCCTCGCGCTCCCCGGTGGACGGTGGCCCGAGGGCGCCGAGGCGACGCTCGCCGTCCGGCCGGAGGATCTCGTGCCGGATCCCCAGGGCGCGCCGGCAAGGGTCCGGCGGGTCATCAACCTGGGACACTACCTGCTGGTGCTCCTCGACGGTCCCGGGGTGCCGGCGCTGCGGATGTTTACCGAGAAGGGCGCCTCGTTCTCCGAGGGCCAGGAGGTCCGGCTCCGGATCGCCCGCGGGCTGGTCTTTTGCGGGCCCGAGGTGGCCGAGATCGGCGGACCGATGCGCCCCTCGGCGGTCGCCCCCACAGACCGCGCGTGATCCCGGGGTCCCCACCGTCCGGCCCTGCGCGTCTGCGGGCCGGGGAGGTATTCGAGCATGCGTTCATGCTCGCCGCACCCGGTGAGGCGTGGGCCGCGCTGACGCTCGACGCCCCGGGGACGTCCTGGCGCCGCGGCGAGGCGGCCGTGGTCGCGGTGGACGTCGACGGCGGGGCGCGGCAAGAGGTGATCCTCGCGAACGGCGAGGAGCCGACGGAGTACCTCCGGGCCCTCGGCCGCCTGCCGGCAGGACGCCACACCCTCCGGCTGCAGATCCCGCAAGACCTGCCGCTGTCCGCGGGGCGGGGGGTCACGGTGGGCTCGGTGCGGACCGGGTGCGTGGATGACTCCGACCCGGCGGCGTCCGTCTGGCGGCACGCCCCGGTGATTCACTACCGGGCCCTCACTGGCCCGCTGGACAGCCTGACGTCAGACGCCCCGTTGGTGCTGTTTTATCGCCTGGAGCCTCGAGCCGGCGGCGCGGCGCTCGAATATCACCTCATCTACAGCCACGAAGACGCCGGGACCGATCTCACCGGCCTGCTGGCCGTCTGGGGCCACACGGTCGACATCGAGTGGGTCTTCCGAGTCACGCTCGATCCCCGCGGCGGCGTGATCGGTGAGGAGTTTCAAGGCCTCGAGCACGCGACGCTGCGGTTCGGCGGCGGCCGGACAATGGGCGGGCACCCGGTCCTGCAGGTCGCGACCCTGAACGGGACGGTGACCGACGTGGTGCGGTGTCCCTATCGGGCCGCGCTCGCCCCCGCCACCGCCCAGCCCGAGGGTGAGCCGCGCGAAGGCGTGCTGCAGCGGTATCCCTGGATCTACCGGGTCAGCGCCCTCGAGGTCCTCCGCCAGGTGGCGCTCGAGGCCGATCCGTCTCCGGCGTCGGCGGCGGCCGCGGATCTTCGGTCGTACGTCTTCTTCCAATGGAAGAGGTTGCCGGGACCCGCGCCGCACGGCACAAATCTGCCCCTCGAGGCCGGGGTTCGCGTGCGCGACGTGTGGTACACATCGGCGTGGGGGCGTCCGGATCTGGCGTTTGCCGAGCCCGATGCGGAGAGCACGACCGTCAAGGTGCCCGCGGGGACCACGGAGGCCGATGTCACCGGCATCGCGCTGCGCGCGTTCGATCCTCCCGCCCAGCCTGCGGACGTCCGGCTGGTCCGAGCGTTCTTCCTCGACGGGGAGTACCGCCCTCGGCCGCCCTTTGCGGGCGGCGCAGCCTGCCGCCTGACACGCCGTGAACCGCGCAGGGTGGTCTGGGAGCGCCCCTAGACGGAAGAGGACCGCGGCCGGCGGGCCCGATCGAAGAACGATTGGACCGCGGTGCTACAATAAAGGTGAGAGGTGAGAGCAGTGAGCCGTGGGCGCGCTTCGTTGGTGCTGGCGATCAGTCTGGCAGCGGCGATCTGCGTGGCGGGGACGACGGTGGTCCCTGCGGCTGAGGCTGATGTGCCGTCCGCGGCTGGACCAGGCGTAGGGTCGGTCGTGGTGTTCACGCCAGCCGTGAGCATCACGCCCACCGTGGTGACGGCGCCCGCCCCCGTCGGGCCGTCCCGCGGCGGAGTCATCCCTCCCATCGCGACCCCGATCCCGAGTCTCGGCCCGGTTGTGCCAGGCGTCTTGATCTTGACGCCGGTTCGCGCGACCGGCGTGCTGGCTGTGCCGGTGCAGGCGCCGTCGGCCTCGGGTTCAGGCCTGTCGTTCTCGACCTGGCAGCTCGTCATCCCGGGGCCGAACCCGGCTCAAAACACGTCGGTCGCTCTGTCACACCTTCTCGACTCACTGCTCGCACCGCCGCGGCCGGCCGGCGGAGTGGGGGTCCCGGTCACCGTTCTGACGACGCCATCGGGATAGAGGCCGTCTCCCTCTGCCTGGGGAGAGGCGCGTCAGGCGGCACGAAACGGTAGGCGGATGTTTATTGGGCTCACCGCCCTCATCTACGTTTTTGATCTCTTGTTGTTCGTCTTGGTCTTCTTGATCATTCGCTCCCGGAGGGCGAGCGCTCGGGTCATCGCGACGGTCGTCGTGCTGGCGGCCGTGACGTATCTCGCCAGCGTGGTGCTCCTCGTGGTCGTCTCTATGCACTTCTCGCCGCAGATCTCCGGACGGTAGGGGGCGGCAGGCGGTCTCCGTCTCCAGGGTATCGACGATTAATGGTCGGGAAGGACCTGGGTGTCCGGTTCTGACTCAACCGGCCCAAGCCGGTACCCGACCCGGGGCTCCGTCAGAATGTACGCCGGACGTTCCGGATCGGATTCTAGTTTCTTTCGGAGGTTGCTGATGTTGACGCGCAACATATGGCTCTCCGCTGCGTAGGCCGACCCCCACACCTGCAGCAGCAGCTGGTGATGGGTAAGCACTTTACCGTCCGCCTGGACGAGCGCCTTCAAGAGGTCGTACTCGGTCGGCGTGAGCTGCGCGACCTTCCCGGAGACCGTGACCAGCCTGCGATTCAGATCGACCTCCAACTCCCCGATCTTGAAGCATGCTCCAACCCGGGGCCCTCCCAGACGCCGCAGCAACACCCGGAGCCTGGCATGAAGTTCTCCGATGCCGAATGGCTTCGTGAGATAATCATCCGCCCCCGCCTCGAGGGCGGCGACTTTCTCGGCCTCCTGGTTCCGAGCTGAGAGGACAAGGACTGACACCCGCGCGTGATCGCGGATCCGCCGTAGGACCTGGATCCCATCCATATCCGGGAGACCGAGATCGAGAATCACAAGATCCGGGCGAAACGATAGTTCGGCGCTCAGCGCGGCTCGGCCGTCCGCCGCCTCGGCGACGGTGTAGCCTCGCGCGCGCATGGCAATCTCCAGAAAGCGGCGTATGGAGAGATCATCGTCGACGACAAGCACCCTCGGGCCGGACTCTGTCATTCGGCATCGTCTCCAAGAGGCAGGCTGATGCTGACAATGGTCCCGCCCCCGTCACGCCGCTCTGCCCAAATCGTGCCCCCGTGCGCTTCGACGATTCCCTTGGCGATTGCGAGGCCGAGGCCGGTGCCGCCGACCACGCCCGCTGCCGAGGCCGGTTGTCTGAGCCGTGAAAACTTTTCAAATATCCGATGCAGGTGCTCGGCGGGAATGCCGATTCCACGGTCCGCCACGCTGATCACAACATCCTTGAGCCCCGCGCCGGCCGTGATCTCGATGGGTGCGCCGGGTGGAGAGTATTTGGCCGCATTGTCGAGGATATTGATGAGCGCGTGGGGAAACAAGATCGCATCCACGGAGATGGATGGCAGTTTCGGCGGTAACTCGACGCGACACCGCCGCTCCTCGAAGACCTCCCGCAGCTGATCGGCCGCGCTGTCGATGACGCTCCTGACGTCGAGGGGCTCTTGCCGCACCCTAACTGCTCCCGCCTCGAGGCGGGTCATCTCGAGAATTTGTGTCACGAATCGATCCAGCTGTTTGGCCTCGCGGTAGGCAATGGTCAGGAGTTCTTGACGGCCCTCCTGGCCGAGAGCCCGTTCCTCGAGAAGCGTGCTCAGGCTGCCGATCACTCCCGTGAGCGGTGTTTTGAGGTCGTGCGAGATGCAGCTGAGCAGGATCTTCTGGAGTCGCTCGCTGGCGGCGTACTGGCTTGCCTCCGCGCGCACTCGCTTCATCCGTTCGATCGACGTGCCCATCACCACGGCGATCGCGAGCATTCCGGCCAGGAGCACTGCTTCCTCGACCGTGGGCATGGAGAACGCAGCGTCCCAAGGCGGGACAAAGAAGAAATTGAATGTCGCCGACGCGACAACGGCCGCCGTGATGGCCGGCCCCCGTCCCCACAGGATCGCGACAATCAGAGCGGAGAGAAGAAATGGCACCGTGGTGGTGATCGGTGTTCTCACGCCGCCATAAAAGAGAATCAGCGCCACGAACAACACGAACACGGCGCTCCCCATGTGCAACAGCCTCCGAGAGGGGAACTGTTGGCTCGTGGGCCTGGAGCCGTCGGCAGGCGGCTGCGGGTACAGGTGGGTTGGGTGAAGTTCCATGGCAGTGTCTACTCTACACTGGGTGCCCCTCTCTGCCAGGGAGGGCGACATAGGGATGCCTTGCGCGTGAAGCACGAGAGCAGAGCGAGGCAGCATGCGCCGATCCGCCGCCAGAATCGACCCTATCTCAGAACGTGCCGCCGCCGCCCGACGATCCGTCGCCCGACAGAGTAATCCAAATGCTGTCGGTACCAGCAATCGGGCTCAACTTGCCGCTCATCAGGATCGTGATCAGCTGGCTGTTGCCGGCGAACGACGGAGAGGCCCAGTGCGCGCCACCGGGCATTGCGAGCCCGATCTGGGCGCCCGTGCTGTCGAACGTGTTGTACTGCTGGTAGTAGGCCCACTCCAGGGTCTTCGCTTCCTGCAAGATGTTGTCCCCTTCAGCCTTGTAGGCCTTCTTCCGGGCCGCCAGGTACCGCGGCACCGCGAGGGCGATCAGGATCCCCAAAATGGCCAGAACGACCACGAGCTCGATCAGAGTGAAGCCGCGTTCCCGACTCGCGTTGCGCCTGCACACCCATCCGAACATGCTCGATTCCCCCTCAGCAAGTGTGTCCAATCCACAGGTGCTTGAAATGCCCCAGCGGCACGCAGCAAGTGTGTCCAATCCTGCTGTACTTGAAATGCCCCAGGGGCACGCAGGCGGGACGGGTTGAGCAAGGCGAAGCGTGATTCTTGATAGTTTCTTGACAGATTCATGCGGCAGAAGCCTATGGATCCCACTTGGCCGTTCGAAGACGCGCCGCCCCTGGAGGTCGGGGACGCCCGTAGGCCCAGATACTCCCCGACCGAGGGCGCCTCATGACCTGACAATCCTGTGCGAGGCTTGGGGGCGGGCCGGGCTTGCGGAAACCGCAAGACCTCTTGCCCGCCCCGCCGTCGGTCACGCTCTCGGCTGCGGCACGATGCGGATGTAGGGCCTCGGCGCCTTCCAGCCCGCGGGGTAGATCTTCTTGGCGTCCTCATCGGAGACGGAGCCCGCGATGATCACGTCCTCGCCGCGCTTCCAGTTGACGGGGGTCGACACCTTGTGCTTGGCCGTCAGCTGCAGCGAGTCGATCACGCGCAGGACCTCGTCGAAGTTCCGGCCCGTGGTCATCGGGTACACGATGACGAGCTTGATTTTCTTGTCCGGCCCGATGACGAAGACGTTGCGGACCGTTTGATTGTCGGCGGGCGTGCGCCCCGCCGCGGTGCCCGCTGTGCTGGCGGGGAGCATCCCGTAGAGCTTCGAGATGTTCAGGTCCGTGTCGCCGATCATCGGGTAGTTTGGCGCAAAGCCCTGCGTTTCCTTGATGTCGTTCGCCCACTTGACATGGTTGTCGACCGGGTCGACGCTGAGCCCGATGACCTTGGTGTTGCGCCGGTCAAACTCGGGCTTGAGCTTGGCCATATACCCGAGCTCGGTGGTGCAGACGGGCGTAAAGTCCTTGGGGTGCGAAAACAACACGGCCCAGGAATCGCCGATCCAGTTATGGAAGCGGATGCGGCCTTCGGTCGTCTCCGCTTCGAAATCCGGGGCAATATCATTGATCTGAAGCGTCATCCCCTCACCTCCCGGTTTGGTCCGGAGTGCCGTCCATTGGGCAGGGTTGCTGGGTACCGATTTCGCTGTCTGCAGTAGGAAACGGAGCGTGGATCCCCCGCCTAGCGTAGACCCCCCGTCTCTTGCCTGGCACGCAGTGATCTCACGTTCAGTGTGGTGTGGATAGGGTGGTTTGTCAAGGGAGAGCCGCCCGGCCGGGCGCCGGGGCTCACGGGCTGATGCTTAACCCCTGCGACTCTCCAGGGTGGCGGCGATCTGTTCCTGGACTTGTCTGCGGAACTCGAACGGCCCCTTGATCTGCGGAAGCTTCTCCTTGCTGCCCCCCGTCCCGCTGATCACAATCGTTCCGTAGTTGAAGATTTTCTGCCACAGCGTCTGGTCAACGGCGATGCCCTCCACCTTCGCCAGGAGCATCTCGAAGGAATGCGTTCCCATGAAGCCGGTCTTGATGAGCACGCGCTTATTGGTCACGCCGAATTCGGACGAGAAATAGTTGATGAATGCGAAAATCAGGAGGAGCACACCGAGTGGAATGAGCGCCCAGGCCGCGGCCGCGTACCGGGATGCCAACACGGAACCCCGCCCCAGATCACGGGCTTGATCAAGACATTCCAATGCAGTCTCGTCCGATACACGAGGCTCTCGCCGCTGATCAGGCTCCGATCAATGTAACCCATCCGAGCATTACATATGCCCACGGTCGGGGAGACGCAGTCCCTCGAGAAGGGTCCCCGGGTGGCCCGGGAAAGGACCCGCCGAGCCGGACGCCGAACACGAGCCACCTCCGGCGTTTTCAACAGCAGGGCAAACGGCAAAGGGGGGCATGGTCATGCGGGGCGTGTCGAGATCAGCGGTAGGTCTCATCGTCGCTTTCACGCTGGCTCTCATGGGAGTGGGCGGGTTCGGTCTCGTGAGCAGCCACAGCGCGGTGTCCGCGGCGGGAGCAAATACGTTGGAGATCTTCGACTGGTGGACCGCAGGCGGTGAGCGAGACG